>ERZ1370068.5275-contig-4303_pt1 | contig 60153 bp, 101 predicted proteins | sample MGYA00561227_ERZ1370068 | MGnify/ENA primary metagenome ERZ1370068 (study PRJEB38410, sample SAMEA6850437) | metagenome | study: Metagenomic assessment of the ecological functions of the soil: analysis of the soil microbiota associated with the... | reverse complement strand
TACGTATTGTCCAGGCTGCTTCACAAGAAAACCGGCCAATCCGATCCTTGTGCAACAGCCCGACAAATGCGAGTTGATAGACTGATTGATTCTTAATGACTACGATATGCCTTGTAATCGGCAACTGAGCAGACTGGACTGACTAACTGACGCAGCGATCCCACATATGAAAGCTCGATCAGGCATCGAGCTTGTTGAGCTCTCTGCGCAAATCTTTCCTGTGCTTGTCTTCGAGGTCTTCAACGACCAGCACCGTGAGGCACTTTGTAGGCCGCCAGATGCTGCCGGCAACAGGAGAGTATCTCCGATTCATCCGCGATCATGCCCTTCTTCAAAACCACGCATGCTTTGAAGTTATCTCGCCCTGGTCGCATCGGTGCGCCTTCCTACCGCCACCATAGCAACGGCTGGATGGCCGGCGATTACACGGTCGAGTTCAGCCGGATAGATGTTATAGCCGCTTTGGTCAGACCATAGTTCCTTCTTTCGATCGACGATGTAAATGTATCCGCGCTCGTGAATCCATCCGCCTGAGCATCCGGTGTATCCAGCCGTCTGCTTCGATCGTCTCTGATGAGCGCCTCGGTCATTCCCGTAGTAGCCTGTGAGCAGCGACTATCGGGCCACGCACCATGCTTCCGACTTCGCCGGCAGAACACGTCACTGATGGATCATCAACGCTGGCAATGCGGCACTCTGCCGTAGGTATCGGTATGCCAATGGAGCCGTGTCGATTGCTGCCATAGAAAGGATGCGTCGTGCCGAGCCCGGCAATTTCAGTCATTCCCCACAATTCCAGTAAGGCAGCCAAATGCTCTTCAACCTCCTGCAACCGGCGACCGGCATCGACTGGCCGCCAGTGTAGCGTGAGTCAGGCTGGAAAGATCATACTTCACATCCGGGCAGTTGAGGAGATACATAACATCGTAGGAACGCCCTCGAGCATCGTTGCTCGATGGCGTTCGACTTGCCGCCACGATCTCAGTCTCATTGAACCGCTCCAGCAGAACGAGCGTCATTCCGTTCATGAACGCAATTCATCTATGACAACGTTCCCATAAAACATGGGCACAAGGCAGCGACGTCACCACGGTATCAGTGGCTGTCCTGACATATATTGGCCGTCATAGCCGAATTGAGTACGACGCTTCGGTGGATATATTGCGCCCTTCGGATAACCTGTCGTGCCCGACGTGTAACCAATGGTCGACAGATCCTCCGGGGCCACGTTGATATCGCGTTGATCGCCTCCCGTCCTGACCAGGCTTTCGAACGAAATCGCGCCTGAAGGGGCGTCATCTCCGTAAACGATGATATTTTCCAGGGAAGAGTCCTTCTTCAGATCCAGGAGGGGTCCACTCTGTGGACCGACGTCAGAATAGTACTTGTCTCACAGTCATTGACCACGAAGAGTGTCTCCTCCGGGGTCAACATAACGTTGATCGGATTGATCACCGCACCCAGCCGTGCAATTGCATAGTAGCCTACAATCCACTCGAGGCAGTTTTGCGAATAGAGGGTCACCTCTGGCCTCGGCCTACCACCGAGGGCGCTGAGGCCGTTGGCAAGCCTGCTTTTGAAAGACAATAGAGATCTCGAAACTGAAGGAGCGATCCTTGATTACCAGAGCTGTCTTACATCCATATTTACGACTGCTTGGCAGATCTGTCCCAGGCTATCGAGCAGATGATTCACAACCTGCAGTATACCTATTGACGCAACGCTCACCCTCTCTGAGTGCTTTGCTGTAGCTGGCGATACTGGTCTCGAAGCTGGCGCTTTCTGGAGGACCTTACCGTATGAATTCTTTGGTAGCTCATTAACGAAAGTAACTGGACCTCGGTTTCTTGTAGCTCGCAAGCCCGCTGCTGCAAAAGCGATCAGGTCTTGCTCGGCGACGATCGCGCCTTCCTGTAGCACTACCAGGGCCATGACCACCTCGCCCCCCACAGATTGTCTGGAAACCTACGACGCAGTGCTCCAACACATCCGGGTGCTGCATCAGTATCTCCTCCACTTCCCGGGATAGACGTTGCTGCCGCCGGTGATGACCATGTCCTTGTTACGGTCGAGGATATAAACAACCCAGATCGTCCATGTATGCGAGATCGCCGGTTCTTAGCCAGCCATCGCGCAGTGCCGCCGCAGTAGCTTCCTCCTGTTCCCATACCCATCACAGACGGGCCCTTGACGCAGATTCACCAACCTCGCCGAGCCAGTTCCAGCCCGTTGTCTCCATAAATGCGCAGCTCAATGCCAGACCTTGAATGCCACAGGATGCCAACCGCCAGAGAAAGGGCCTACCGTCACGTGGTCACCGGGTCGCATGTGGTGGCAGTCATCGGCGTCTCTCCCTGACCATAAGCAGCTGCACAAACACTTGACTGAGGCGGTTCAATGCGTCCTTGATGTCTTTGCACGCAACATGGGTGCGCCTCCTGTAGACAATCCACTTCAGGCTCGAAAGATTCCAGCGCCCAAGGTCCGATAGCCCAAAAGCATCTTGATCTGCGTACCAGCCATACACATGCTCCACTTCTCAACCAGGGCGCAGAATGACCCGGCTCGAAACGCGGATTCACTATGATCACTTGCGCCAGGCGCCTTTCAGCGTCAGGGCTACGTGATGAAATCCCGCACCATGCGTCAGGCGCCGCGTGAAGAGCGATATCGTGAGGCTCTACCGGTGTCAGGTCCGAAATCCAGCTGACGGGCCATGAAGGTCAGGGTTGCCGCACGTCAGCATGGCCCCCGGACGGCCGGTCGCTCCCGACGTGTAGAAGGTTTCATGCGAGGTCCGCGTCATCAACATCGATCGCCACCCCAGCTAGCCCGCTGTCTGCCCCGACGAGGTCCGACAAGCCAGCCACCGCCTTCAGCTCAGCGGTGCAGATGCAGTGTTTCAGGAGTGGCAATGATTCACGCAGCCCGCTTACCATATCGCGGAACCTGGCCGAAGATTACAGCCTTGGCCGATGAGAATCCCGCACCTGGGATAGAGAATCTCTTCGGCCACGAAACGAGCATTCAATGGCACAACACACGACGCGGTCTTCTCCAGACCGCAAAATAGCCTCAATCAATTCAGGGCAGTTGCGCATCAGAACGGCAACACGGTCCCCCTTCGATCCTGAGTTCAATCATTGCGCCTGCAAGGGCATTGGTCCTTGCGTTGATCTCTCCGTAGCTACGGTAGAGGTCAGTCCCACCTGAGCGCGACCGATTCAGGACAGTAATGGGCCGAGTTGGGGCGAGCATGCTGCCTAAATTCACGATGTGCTTTGTCGGCTGTTCCACACCTGCCTGTCACGAATTGCGCTCACGGTACGCTCGGCGTTCGAGTCAACCAGCATGTTTGCGGAGGCCGTCCTCGTCGCATCTATTACTTTCCTTCCTTCAGAATAAACGTGAGGGAAATGGCGCTTTCAGGTAATGAATCCACTCGTCGCAGAGACGAAGTCGAATTCTGATGCAGAATGCATGACTTGAGACATTTGCAGGCTCAGCCAGTGAATGCTATGGCTGCTGCACCAGTTGTTGACCATGGGACATTCCTCTGGTATCCGATTGCAGAGGTCGATCCAGGCTTCAATGTCGCCGGTACTGGCATTTTCCCGCCAGTTTATCAGTACAATATGTCTTATCAGCCGCATGCCAATAATGAAACAATGAAGCCCGGGGATTTAGGTATTGAGTGCGGCGACCTGACGCCGCTTTTGCTTTAGATAGTGCAGTGATGAAAGAAATCGAGCGTGTAAATCATAATCCCGCAGTGACCAATCAACAGCGGCGACAGGTCGCCGCACTCCATAATAAGCGGGTGGGCGCCCTTCCCGTGCCGAAGGCAGTCTTGAGTTACTGCGCCAGTTCCGTGAGGTACCGAAGCGAAAGTCCCACGGTCTATCCGCAGTTTCAGCAATGCGGGCCACGAGGGCTGAGCGTTCTCCTCGGCTAACGACAACGCCTCGCCTGGTTTACCATCTGCATCTCATAGGTAACGATGCCCGTTGCCGGATCCTTGGCGTCCTGTTTGCCGACGACTTGCTGACGAAAATGCAAACGTTTATCTCTCTGCTGCAGCCGGACGAACTCCCACCAGTCGCCGAGCGCACCTCTGTTTGTGCCTGCCAAATATCCAAGTGTCGCGCCGAGTCCGTTGGCAAAGACAATCGGTAAGAGAATCGGTGCGATGAAACCGCCGTATCCGGCTGGATTGGCCGCATTCCGCATCAGTATGAATTGGATCAGTGTCCCAGGAGAGCATCGTATAGTTAATCACGTCGCTCGGCCACGGTGCGAGCGTCGGTCACCAACTCTTCGCCAAGCTCAAATTCTGCAATATTTCCTCGGGTTGGCCTTGGGCCGGGGCTTGAAGAAATGGACGGCCGCTTTTACTTTCCGATACCCGACGCACATTCGACGTGTCTTCCCTTCGCTATCGATAATGCTTTTAGGCCCAGGAACCGGTACGCACAGCGGGCCTGATTTCTCGGCTCTTAGATCGGATTGACCACGCCGCGCGACGAGCACCGTCTCCCGACAACGGTTCACAAGCTGCTGTCTTTGATTCGTTGTCTCCACCGTAGGCTCAGCAGGCCGCCGGCCTCGATTGGTATATCGCGTTTTTTTCGAGCAATCGTAACCGTTAAGCACGAAGAGGCTACCGATCAGCATAGGGTTGAAGAAATTCCAGCCAAGGCGAAGCACTGAGGTGAGGGTGCTGTCAAGCTGACGCGATGACGCAATCAGACCGCTGGCAATCAGAATGCCGGAGTTGCTGCTGGGCACCCGCTGACCGAATGGTCCATTTCTGGAAAATTCAGCGTTGGTGTGCTCTTTTTGGGTATCCCAGCAGAGTGTCGGCGTACTGCATTATGTCGGCTTCAGTAACACTTCGCCCCTCTTGTAGCGAAGGCCTCGTCCTGTCTCGAAATCTTCAAAGTATTTCGCCACTACTGCCTCCCTCAAAGTCATGCGGTGACTGGGCGTCCAGACTGAAGACAAACTCCCAGGGTTCGACGGTCTCGCCCGGCTTGGGCTTGTAGGCAATGTGCGCATGACTCGCTCGCCCTGATTGACGATCTCGCCGTGCTGGTTGGATGACCTGGATACCAATCGCGCCATGCCCCTGCCCCAAGTGGTGACTCCTGCTTTTCCAGAATGGTCTCCTTGACATGCAGCGTGTCACCGATCCGGCAGACTGCCAGGGTCCGCCAAGCGCCCAGGTAGCCGCGTGCTGTTCCGCGCAGAATTGCGGTTGATGCACTCAATCCATTGGCGAATACGAGACTCAGAAGCAGTTGTGGGCTATGCGCTCACCAAAGGCAGTTCCTTTGGCGAACCCGTGTCCGTATGCTCGGGATTGTGATCCCAGGAGAGACCGGCATAGTAGACGACACGGTTTCGGTGAGCGTCCTTGACGCGTCAAATATTCATCACCAATTTGCAAGTCTTCGTAGTATTTCCCGTCCATCACTGGATCCTCCTGCATCGGCTCGCATCAATTCTGCGTGACGGTCAACGGCTCTCCACATTCCTGGCGCAGCTGATAACCGACGAGACCGGCATTGCGATGGCGTATAGGCTCATCGCTCTAGCTCGACAGGTCGTGATCCTCCTGGAGACGGTTGCGCAAAGTGTCTTCGGCGAGAATCACCGAATATTCCAGGTCAGAGGCATCCTCACAGCCGACTCTACACATCCGTTAGTCGCGTAACGCCGCAGACCACAAGATTGGCAATTCCGATGTTGCGAAGCAGGCGATCGAGATTGCTGCCAAGGAAAACGCTCGTGCATGTTCAGGACAACAAGATCATTCGGCTGGGAGCCGTTCGGGAGTACTTGTGACTCCTCACTAGTCGAGTGGTCAGTCATATTCCATGCCTTATATCGCCAGCTCCATCTCTCGCCCGTCTCTGGTTATCGACGCGACGCGTGTGTAGATCACTTCCACACCCCTCTCTCCTTGCGGCTGCGATTAGCTCGTGAGCTTTGCCAATCGCAAGAGTCTCAAGGCGGTGAAAGTAGTACCAACCTGATCAGAGATTCCCTGTTCGGCGGCCCAGCGGGCGTATTTCCCATTCCGGGAGGCGTTCATCACTCGTATGTCAATTACAAGGACTGCCGTGTTTGTCCGCCTGAGTGCAATCGGTGTGATCTGCCCGGCAATTTTGAACTTCACGAAACTGTCTTGCACGCCGGAGTCTTTAGTCATATGTTGGAAGCTATTAGAGGGTTGTCGAGAAACCTGTAGCGGCGGCTGTCCGGCCAGGCCCTGACGCCGTTGGGCATCTGTAAATCTATACGCGGCCCAATGACCAGGTCGGCATTTTCGTCACAGGCGCAGGGCTTCGATACGGATGGCGGCCCCACATCTCTCATCAATCGTGATAATCAGACCGGGGCCATCAGGTACCGGCAACTTACCGTCGCGAATCGCCTGCGAGGGATAGAATTAGTCTGGCATCATCTCGCGCCACACTCGATCTACGGTGAGCGTGTACTCCATCATCAATACATTTGCTACAGACGCTGCCAGATGGACGCTGGCGGCGAGTGCGATCGGGCCGGCACAGGAGTGCAGCACCAACGGAACAACACCGAAACGCATCGCGCCTGCACCGCCTCGAGTATGCCTCCGCAAGTCGCGGCGTCGGGCTGAGCGATATCCGCGCGCCGGTGAATGAAGCAGTCCTGAAATCGTGAACCGTGAAGAAGTGCTCGCCATATGCAATTGGAACCGGGGACTCGGCAACGAGCGCTTTCATTCTCCCGATGTGAGACCGGTATCGGTTCCTCGAAGAAGAGCACGTTCAGGTCATTGGGCCTTTGGCAATCTCCAGTGCAGTAAGCACCGTGAAGTGCTCTGCTTCCATCCACCATAATCTGAACATCGTCGCCGGCCAGCCGCCGTATTCCGGCGAGTCTTAAGGTCGCGCGATAATCGAATCCAACCCGGACCTTGAATGCCTTTACCCACGGCTGAGACACGGCTCAAAGAGCTTGAGATGGAATTCAGCATCTCCTTCCTCGATGAAGGTTCGAGGCATAAATCCGAATCATCTCCTGGTGACGGCCGAGCATTCTGCTAATCGACTTGCTCTCCGCCTTGTTGGCAGGTCCTTGTGAGAGTTTAACTCCACTCCGCTGATCGCCTCAATGATCATCCATTGATCGCCCAGACGCCTGCGAGTCCAGCCTGGCATCTTGGCCTGTAGCCGCTCGATGTCCGTCGGGTCTTCGCCCACGATCATTGGGAGAGGGACTCTTCGACGAGCGATTGAAAGCTGCGGCCAAAGCTGCACCCGTAGCTGTCACAGACTTCGCCATAGCCGACTATTCCGGCATCAGAATGGACTCTGATGCAGAACAGGTTCATGGGCATCTCAAACATATATTTGAGAGGCTCACGTTTCTCTACATAGGTAATCGGTATGGCATCTACCGAGGTTATCTTCATAGCGCCTGCCAGATTTCAGTCCACGACTCGTTCGCCTGATGCGAAAAGATTCCAGGATGATAACAGTAACAAACAGCAGAGCGGCTATCAGGTAAAAGACGCCGTTATAGTTGCCGGTTCTCTGACAACAAGTCCAGCCACTATTGGGGAGATCGCCTGGCAGCATTCCCTGCAGTCGCCTGAATACCGAGTATCACCCGCGTGGCGTGGAGCAATATCGAGGTTATTGACCATTACTGTACCTTGCGTGGCGGCAAAATCGCCATCATGGCGGTGATATACTGGTGACCGCGTGTATCGCCTGTGACGATCCTGAACGAGCAGCAGCAGCGCAGCAGCGCTCAGCGACGACCGTCAGAGTCACCTTCCTGACTCTGTGATGGAGTATCCATGAGCGATCGCTTTGTTCTCAGATCCAGCCGGCTAACACGCCTGATAACATTCTGCAACAAAATGGGAGAGCGAGTAGAAACCCGACTGTTTGAGGGAAAACCCATGGGCCTGGATGAGATAGGTCGGTAGCCAGGAGATGAATAGCCATACTACCCAGGCTACGCTGAAGGTCATAGGATGATCAGGGCCCACACAGGAGCGGATGTCATCAATCTCGCCCACGGTACTCTTTTTGTTCCGGTCGGGGAGAGATCGGTGCGCGATTATATAGCTCCGCTCCTCTTCGGATATGCGCCTGCGTGTCTCCGGCAGAATCTGCAGTCGCCAGAACCAGAACACAACCCACACCAACCCAAGGGCGGCTTGAAATGTAAAACACCGCTCGCCATCCCCAACTTGCTATGATCCAGGTTGATAGCGGCAGAGCTACAATCGTCCCCAGTGGGCCCCCGGTGAGATACAGGGTGACGGCGCGAGTCCTTTCTTCACCGCATCCAGCGCGCGACAAGGCTCTGTAACCCTGAGAGTTGACCCCTTCACCCAATCCCAGAAGGAACCGGAAGGCCATCATTCCGGCGGCACCGCGGCCGAGCGGGTAAGAGCAGTGCAAGAGCGACCACCAAATGGCGCCAAATCCAACGACTCTCTTACCCCCGACCCTATCGGCAAGCCATCCTCCTGGATCGGCGAGATTGTGTATCCCCAGAAGCAAACAGAGCACCGCCAAGAATAACCGGAGTCCATCGCTGTCTACTCAGAACGGGAGCGACAACTGAAAGGTTGACCCGGTCGATCAGCGTTATCAGCGTTCCGGAAGAAAGCAAGGACAACGAATACATAGCGTTGCTGAATTTGCCTCTTTCGTTCCCTGAATTGCTTCGACAGTTGGGTCAAGCATCATCTGAGCCCTTGACTTGTTCCTTCAGATATTCCGCTCTGAACACGACAATTGCGCCGAGTCTAGAATAGGACTTCAATATCGCAAATGCATCTGACGCTCAGGTGACGATGTGGAAAGAACACGACCAAAATTGGGGAATTGAGACTGTATTTATGGGAAACCCGAAGTTAGGTGATTGGAAGAGGCTGAACACTTCCCATCTGAATTCCAACTTGGTGCCTTCGGTAACCGGAAATCCTTGGCGACACCAATATCCACGTTCACCAGTTTGTCCGTCAGAGAATGTTGCGCCCGGCTGAGCCCCAGGCCGGTCCGGGTGCAATGCGCTGGAAGCACGTCGTGTTGAACCACTTTTCGGGCGCCTGCATTGTCCAGATTTTAAAAGAACCCATTGCTGCGAAAGTGTACCAAGATTAAGCTGTGAAATATCATTGCCCGGACGATTCGTGGTTATCACCTCCGTTTAACGACATCGTTGCTGTATCCAAGAAAAATACATTCAGCTCTGAGAAAGAAGAGAAAAGACTGCAGAAGATCATATGATGCAATCAAGTCGAAGAAATTTTGGTGTGATCGTTACGCTTACAGCAGCAGAAGGGAAAAATACAGCTGAACTGCATGAAGATCTTTCCGCAGTTGATCAGATACGTGGAAAGCTATCCAGCGACAATCTGAAAGGTACTGCCTGCAGCCCGGTGAAAATATTAAGCGAACAGATAAAGACAACCAGCATCCTGCGAGACCTGCTCACCGAAGATTTTAATAAGATCGTTATCAACGACCGCAATGTTTATCAATGACGCCAAAACTTATATTCAGCGATATCGCCCCTGAAAAGCGGATATCGTTACCAGTCTATCATAAATGGTGCTCCTATCTTCGATTCAGTTTGGTATAACCAAACAGGTAAAAGCTGCGTTTGGCAAAAACGGTAAACCTGACCGAGCGGCGCTTACCTCGATCATTGAACATACCGAAGCACTGCATGTAATTGATGTCAACAGCGGTTATAAAAGTGTCAGTAATAACCAGGAACAAAATGCGCTGGAAACAAACCTTGAAGCCGCTGAAGAAATTTCCCGCCAGTTAAGATTGCGTGATATTGGCGGGATCATTGTTGTAGATTTTATTGACATGAAACTTTCTGAAAAATAAGCGAAAGCTTATGGAAAAGATGGAAGAATTCATGAGGCCTGACAGGGCGAAGCATGCAGTTACTGCCAACATCCAAATTTGGCTTGATGCAAAATCACCAGGGCAAAGGATGAAGCCTGAGATGAATATCAATACCCAGGAAGTTTGCCCAAGTTGCAACGGCACAGGAAAAATTCTCGCCAACCCCAAGCTGGCTAGAAGATGAGATTAGAAAAGAACTTAAGTTATCTTATTACACATAAGCACGGTAACCTGACATTAGTGGTTAACCCCATCATTTATGCTTATTTTGACAAAGGGTTTTTGTGGAAGAAAAATCTCGCAAATGGAGAAACAAGTTCAAACAAAAGATCAACATTCTCTCAAATACAAACTATCATCTCACCGAGTTCCGTTTTTTGATCCGCTGAGGAAGAGATAAAAATTTAATATTTACTTTTCATTAGTTTAGTTCGCTCCATGGAGCTGCTCCTGGTATGTCGGTTATTTTTGAAATAGTAGCTCAAGCCAATTGATGCTCGATTAACTTTCCACGTTGAATTTAGGTAGTCAGTTTGCTCACCGAGAATTTGGTAATTAACAAAGACAATCGAATTTTGAAAATAAGATCCCGGTAGACACTGAGGGACAGACGAGAAACCCGTGCTGCTCAAGCTCAGTCGTACTTGATGGATCGTCAGAATCAAAAAACTTACCTCCCCTGCTATCCAAGTACGAATTAATCCCAGCAGCTACAAAAAATTTTGATTTCGATGTGGGGTTCAAAATAAATCTTGTCAATAAGTCTGCATCAATAAAAGTACTTTTTACTTCGAAGTTCCCCTTTATTTGTTGGGGAATTATTGACGCCGGTTGTATTGAACAGGCAGAGCTTTCACCTCGACGGGATAAAACTTATTCTTGATAATCTTTTTCATTTTGAACAATAAATGAAAGTTTAAAAATGGTGTCACTGAGGTTTTAAAATCGGCTTTATATAATAGTGCACTGGAGCTGTGCTACTGGCAGTACTTGAGAAAATTGAAGCGCCTGCTTAGACCAAATAAAAGGATTTTCTTTTCTTGACTTGCAAGGAATTAGAAGTTTTCCAAAAAGGGTGGCGAGTCTGGTTTCACTATAATCTAAAAAAAATCGGGATCAATATTGCCTATTCGGACTTGTTAGCAGTCCACGTAGCTGGTTTTTGTAAGTTGCGTCTTCTATTTCAAGCGTCTTGCCATATCGCGGGTCCATTCTATACTTTTCTGATTTGAACTCTTGATTCCCTTTGCCGGCAATAAGTTCGATTATATTATCGTCTTTATCTATAACATAAAAATAGACCCTTTCGGTCTGGTATAACGCTGCTAATGATAAATCGGCTTGCACGACTATTTTTATCCATGCGGTTATGGTATCAACCTGTTGATCGTTCTCCGGGAATATTGCTTCGTCCTGATAAGGGACAAGATGACGACTGACAACATATCTCCCATAAACGTCGCCACTATTTAATCCAAATGATCTGAGTTCACTTATTGAATAAGTTCGTTCATCGAAAGTAATCTTGTCGGACAAATGTTCCATTCTTTCTCTTCAATTTTTCCTGAAAGAGTGTCGCCATTGTTTAATTTCACCCAACCATCCGTAAGGCAATTTCTGTGACAATGAGGATAGAGAAAAGAGAAGAATAATAAAATGACCCAACAATATGTTTCATAGATTTTTTATTATTATGTAATATAAAAGCCGTTCAAAAAATAAAATCTTGAAACGGCTTTTACTTTACCAAGGTAAGAAACGATAAATTAATAATTTGGATTCTTTACCGGCGCGCTATCAGCAGAAAGGCGGACTTCTTATCCGTTTCGTCAGCGGGAACGTCCCAGTAATCCATGAAATTGTAATCAATTGTCGCATTGGTGTAAACAGTTCCATTAAAGAGAAGAGTGCGCAACCATATCGGCCACCACCATCTGCTATGGCATAGGTCCAGCCCCACCTGCGGCTATCGTCAAATGAAAGACCGCGCGAAGGGCGAGGGCAGCCAATCTTTCCATTGTCGGCTCCTCCATCGCCTGGCTTAACGTTAAACCAGAGCCAGCCGATGTGCGCAACACCTGCACCCTGGTAATCTCTTACTTCATCGATTAGCGCCAACCCGGCTGGAATACTTCCCAGTCCTGATGTTTGCTTCAGCAAGCATCAATTGGTTTTCGTCAGTGGGTCCGATATAAATTTCAAGTCCAGCGACCTCTCCTTGAGCCAAGTATGGGAATACCTGTTAAACCTACATCTACTCCGTCTACCAGGCTATATCTTGTACTGTTTGTATTGGCATCACCATAAAATGTCTCCGTCCGATGTACTAAAGTTGGCAAGTCGATTATCACCTGGCTTAAATTGTTGTACCAACCTTTCGCTTAGTCTAGCAGGTGGTCGCTTGATTACTGGCGGTTAATAGCCCCGCGACAGAACCAACCCTCGGGTGAAAAAGAAAGAGTCTTCGCTTCAGAAGTTCTTCCGGTAAATACATTGTCACCCGCCGCGACACACCACTGTTGCAATATGTAATAACCGCCTCGCCAATCGGCAGCCAGCCGCCATTGGCGGGATGGAAGCCTTGGCAATGGTTTGCACATCTGGATTTCCATTCACAAAAGGAGCTAGATGGTTCAACAAAATATTACGCGCCAGCCATTGTGGCCGATCGTTCCTGATCCATTGCGCGAGAGTGGACAAAGGCTGACCAAGTCCTACCTGGTTTTGGTGAGGGGATCAATTGAAGAAATAATACTATTATATTCTACCTGGTTTGAAATTCCATTGAGAAGGCCCAATGCGAGGTTTAAATTTTCATTGGACTCATCGATGATCTCAGCTCATGGCTGGCCTAAACTTTTCGATCTTGGCACTTGCCTGATCTACGATTCCACCTGCGTAATAAATGGTCCCTATTTGGGCATACGCATACCCTTCCACCAATAGGCCCAGGCCCGGAACGCGTTTTGGCTTTGTCATCGCTCGCGGGGATTGTAGCTAAATGTTCCAATGTCCAGGTTGCACACATAGATCCATGGCATACATATTTATCCACTCATAGTATAGCGCATTATTTGCATTGGCCGTCGCTCTGCAGCGGTATTAAATGATCTTATTATCCCTGTTGTTCTGCGGAGCAGGGTTTATAAAAACCGTACTTGGGTCATTTGGATCTGCCTGGAATTCTGTCGGGCACACCCATGGTAGTGGTTTGATTGTTTGAACCTCGTCCCCCTCCAATCACATCACCCATTAATTCAGATGATAGCCCCAGGGCAGCGAAAAGTAACTATCTCCCAGCCATACATCGCCGTAATTAAAAGCATTCCGAAGTAAATACCTCCCCTTTGCATAAGATGTAATACCCGCCTCGTCCAGTTACATTAACATCAAAGGTTGGACTATTTTTGGGATCCTTTACATCCAGCTGTTTCTTGCATGAACCAAGGGTCAACAAAGTTAGCATTATCAAAAAGATACAAATTGTATCTCCCGTGTTCTTTTATTTAAATTAAGTTGTATTTTTTTCATTGTAGTAAAATTTAAGATCACGAATTAAAATCCAAGATTCAGTGTAACCTGGTATGACTTCATGTTAGGAATACTGCTGTGGTCTATGCCCTATCAAAGGCAGAGTTGGATGCTCCCGAACTGATCTCGGGATCCATGCCATCATAATTGGCAAACGTGAGCAGGTTTCTGCCGCTTAATATCAGTTGGCATTTCTTCAGCCATTCCTTCTTCGCTTGAATCTTGAAAAGTCGACTACCCAGGGAAACATTTCACGTAACCTTACAAAAGATGCATCTTTATAGAAATAATCTTTCGTGACATTATTACCCACACCCTTTGCTGTATTACCCAGTGCATAGTATGCGCTGGCATTAATAAGCCGTGTACGCACCTGTTTCTCCATTGATAGTAACAGGTTTGGTAAAAATCTTTACTGATTCCATCGCGGTACATCCATTCGTTTGTCTGGTTATAAAGATGGCTTCCGCTTGTCCAATCAAATTGAAAACCGAATGAAATAGTATTTTTTCCATGTGAGAGTACTGATAAATGAAAGAGGTCAACTTTGGATTGGGGTCCACCCAGTGATTCAGCTTCATCAGAGAGAAAAGATCGCTTTTGTAGTTTTATTAACTACCCTGCCATCCACGATCTCATAATTTCCTGGTCAGCAGGATCTGCTATGAAAGGCGTTTTATCTGTCCTTAATTGAGAAACACTGGTCAATGCTTTGTATCCATAAATTTCCCCGATCTTTCTTCCTGCGCTAAGTACTAAACTCGTGCTTCCCGCGGCACCGGTAAGAGGTGTGCGTATCGTGCCGCCTTGAACGGCATCGATGATCGAAGTTTGGCGTCCGAAGTTAGCGGTCACATCCCAGGTAAGATCTTTAGATGAAAAACAGGGATATTCACGGCAAACCTGCCAACCATGAGAGACGATAAAGCGATTGAATTTGTAAGCAAGGGTTATTATTCCAATCGAAGGCGCCACATTTATTGGGAAAAATAGCGTTGTCCGTTTATTGTCTTTCCCAATAGGTAGCCGGAAACATTCTGTGATTTTAGCCAACTACCTTTAAAGATATTAACGGTAAGATCAGTGCTCTATCTCTTTTCTGAAGAAACCCTCAACATCGAGGTCTGGATTCCTGGCAGGAGGAACACCAGCCCCCAGTTTGGCTTGCGTAAGCGAGTTCGTTGCCTGTTTGTTTGTGGGATAAGACCCTGGTACCTGTCAAAAGCACCGGGTTGAATGCCCGCTTTGCCATAGGCCACCCCTCAACTTGAAGGCTGGAATTAGCATCAACTATAGGGTTCCAAAACTTGAAAGCCTGTAAGTTCACATACCCATTAAAATGAGGGAGAGTGAATGGCTTCAGAACCGGCTCCAAATGCAGAGGAGTAATCCGTTCTAAAACCCGCCTGAAATTCCACCATAGTTATTGAAATCAAATCTTTGATCCACCAGGTAACCATAGGTTACAAAAGGTTCCACGTAATCCAATGCAACGCTTTGGCCCTGGGTGGACTGTAAGATTAAAGGGTGGATTCGGAGGTAAAAGTGGCGCCCCCAGGTATCAAGTTCTTTGTAATAATTCTTGCGGTAATCAAAACCAACCAGGGTATTTGTCTGCAAAAGGAAACCGAATATTAAAAATCCTTTTGAAAATCAGTTTTAATGGTTGCGGTGCACTAAAAAGTTTTTGCTTTGTATTATTGTATTGCCAGTTATCAATTTCACCGCTTTCTCATCACTACCATACCATGATACATAAGAAGCCTGGTCCACTGTATTCGCATTTAGCGATTGATTATAGAATGTAAAGACATCGTTTTCGTTTTTATAACTGGATCCCATATTTCGCATTCAGGCTAAGGAATTTGTTGACCCTATAGTTCGCGTCGAAATTTTGAATAATATCATAACGCTTGCCGTTAAGCCTTGCGCATATTCTATTCGATAAAAGGGGTTGAAGGCATTAATACTTGTGAAGCTTGCCGTTTGATACGAAGCAAAATTTCCACCATCAATAGTGTCTTCCAGGCTAAAGAAAGGCGAGGTATTTAAAAACCATAAACACCATCAACGTTAGCATTGGTATTGGCCTGTTCCAAATTTGGCTCCGCCCGGTGCTCCCCAAACGCGGATGCATAGTATTCCGGGTATAAGCTAAATTAGTTACGGACCGGATCGTGAAGTTTTTTAAATACTTCTACGCCCAAATTCAGCATAACATTTTGTCTTGTCTAAAATCCGTTGTCCTTTAGAACTGCAGAATTTGTCCGGTTATTAGAAACGGCAAAATTAAAAATCGAGCTTTTCATCAAGCCGCCGCTCAGGCTAATAGAATTGTTGTATGATGGAGCGCTGCGAAAAACCTCTTTAAATTGATCATGATACAGGTAAGATTCCCCACATAAGGCTGATCACTTTTGTTACGCGGATCGAGTATTCCACTAACGGGTATAATTTTGATGTTAAGCCGGGAACTAACGCTCTTCTTGGATCGGGAAGTTCAGGGCTTACAACGTTAGCTTCCGTATCTGTAGGGAAATGGAGTTTGAGCCTACAATGTGGCCAAGCACCGGATCAATTTTGCAGTTTATCGCCGGCGTTATAACCCAGAGCTAGGGTCAGAACCAGCAGCAATCATGTTCCCGTTTGGATCGGTCAGGTAAGCGTGTTTGTCAGTCCTTGCCAAAATCGCCGGCATTTATATATGAATTGACCGCATAACTTGATGAAACATTAACAAACTAGAAGTTTGCCTCTTGCACTTCTCTTTGAGAATATCTGGATCACACCATTTGCACCCTGGGCACCGTAAATTGTAGCAGAAGCCGCGCCTTGTACCACCTCCACGCGTTCAACCTGGCCGAGATCCAGGGTATTTAGCTCTTCAAACGGAATTTCAATTCCGTCCAGCATTACCAACGGTCTTGTACCAAGAAGAACTGAGTTTATACCTCTTAATACAATATTTACTTTATCGCCCGGGTTACCTGATACAGAAGAAATTTGGGCTCCGGAATTTACTGCTCAATAATTGCCTGGTCCAGCGTGGCAGCAGGTACTGGCGGTAATTTATCGCCACTGATAGATTCTACGGAAATACCCAGCTTTCTTGCTTGTAGCGACCCCAGTTCCCGTAACCACTACCTCGCTCATTAGCTTGGTATCCTGTACCAGGGAAATGAGGTTTTGTGAGGTTTGTTTGGGAGTTCTACCTGGATTTCTTTCATGGAGATTCGAACCCGACGGCGCCCCATCAACAAGCACAGCATTGGGAGCAGCATTGATCTTAAAGGAACCGTCAGGGGCCGTCGTGGTGCCGGTCCTGGAGTTTTTTACGTTGACGGTTACTCCAATTATTGGATTCCCTTTTGTCATCTGTAACTCTTCCGGTAATTTCTCTGGGTTTGGGCCCACAGGAAATGCACTGGACAGCATTAACGCTGCCGCTAAGAGCAGTTTTAATTTTCTCATGTGTTTGCAGTTTTTAGTTTGACCATTAGTACCTGAAAAGGCACCTTTAATATAAATATACAACCATTAGAACAAAAAAATCAGGCGCCTCCTTCAGGATCCAAAAAAGTGACCTTTATTTTGTGATTTTCGCTGCTTAAGAGTAAAACATTATTGCATACTATAAGAGTAAAACATTAGTGCGTACCTAAGAATAAGAAATCATGGGAGATTTGAGTCGGGTATCCGGTCGCCACTGCGAAGCAGCAGATGTTTTAATATCGCTCATGGATTTCTTAAGGTTTTACCAAACATTTTCTTTGACAGAAATCTTCAGGATTATTCAGAAAACTTTATTTTTAGAAATTTCCATCGTAAAACCGCAAATTTCTCCGGGAGTTTTGTCAGCGACTAGCGTCACATAATGCATTGTTTATCATAATTTTAAATGTATATCTTGGCTCCGGGACGTCGAGGAATTTACGAGGAAATAAATATTGCAAGAGTTATTCACAGCGGCAAAAATTTATTTTGTAATGTGGGTCATATTTGTAACTTAGTGCAAGAATTTAATGGGTTAGTAAGTAAGAGGGTTGATCGAAAGATCAGCCCTTTTTGCTATAAAAATTACCTCCTTTTATAATTATTATTTTTCTTTTCTTCAGCAATTGTTGCACGCCAGTTTTATACTTGCTTCAACTTAATTTGAAAGAGTAACTTTATTTATGGCTAAGATAAAAGCTGCCTTTTTTGTCAGAACTGTGGATATGAAAGTGTAAAATGGCTGGGACAATGTCCTTCTTGTGATCAGTGGAACACTTTTTGTTGAAGAATTAATTCAAAAGGAAGATCCAAAGAATAATGGATGGAAAAAATCATAATGCTGACAAAAGACCAAACAAAACAATTGCATTAAGTGAAATTAAAAGCAGCGAAAGAAAACAGGCTTGTAACTTCCGACATTGAACTTAACAGGGTATTAGGTGGTGGAATTGTTCCGGGAAGTATCGTGCTGATCGCAGGAGAACCAGGCATTGGCAAATCAACTCTGTTTTTACAGAATCGGGTTATGCGTTAAAAATATAAAGGTTCTCTATATCAGCGGTGAAGAAAGTGAACAACAAATAAAAATGCGTGCAGAGAGATTAAATCTTCCCAAGTGAGAATTTTTATCTTCTTACTGAAACCTCTACACAAGTAATTTTCCAGGAAATAAAAAAGTTGGATCCAGATCTTGTCATTGTCGATTCAATTCAAACTATACAAACACCTTTCATTGATTCATCACCCGGAAGTGTTTCACAGATAAAGGAGAGTGCCGCAGGAATTTCAAAGATTTGCAAAAGATACCAAACACGCCTGTTTTTTGATTGGCCATATTACAAAGGATGGAACCATTGCGGGGCCAAAGATCCTCGAACATATGGTTGATACTGTTCTTGCAATTTGAGGGTGATCGTCATTATGCTTATCGTATACTGCGTACTCTGAAAAACCGCTTTGGCAGCACATCCGAATTAGGTATTTATGAAATGACCGACACTGGAATGAAAGGTATCATTAATCCCAGTGAAATTTTGATCACGCAGAAGAAGATCAATTAACGGGTATTGCCATTGCCGCTACCATTGAAGGCATCAGGCCTTTGATGATCGAGGTGCAGGCACTGGTAACTCAATCAGTATATGGAACACCCCAACGAACAGTTACAGGTTTTGATTCCCGAAGATTACAATTATTGTTGGCTGTTTTAGAAAAAAGAGGAGGCTTTCATTTTGGTATTAAAGATGTTTTTCTCAATATCGCCGGCGGATTAAAAGTTGAAGACCCTTCTATTGATCTCGCTGTTCTTATGTGCTTTGCTTTCTTCCTATGAAGACGTTCCCATACAAGCCTCATATTTGCTTTGCCGGTGAGATCGGGCTAAGTGGAGAAATAAGATCTGTAAACAGGATCGAACAACGAATTGCTGAAGCAGAAAAACTCGGCTTTGAAAAGATCATTGTTTCCAAATACAACCAAAAGGGATTGGCGAAACAAAAATTTAACCTGCCCGACAGCAGGCAGGAATCGAAATAGTAACGATGAGCAGAGTAGATGAAGTGTACAGGTATTTATTTTAGAATCTCATTCATATGGTCAGCTACAAAGAACTAAAAAACTCGATCCTTCATGTTTTGTTCCCTCATGTGTGCGATGGTTGTGGCAGCGATATTATAGATGAAGAGAGCAGTTTATGCATGAAATGCATTGCCGAAATGCCTGAAACCAACTTTCATTTACATGCAAACAACCCTGTTGAAAAGATCTTTTGGGGCAGATTGCCGATCATCAGCATGCAACAGCTCAATATTATTTTATCAAGGAATCGTTGATGCAGCATCTTATGCACCAATTAAAATATAAAGGAAATAAAGAGTTGGGAAAACAATTAGGCCGGTTAATGGGTTACGACCTGCAGAAAACCAGTCGTTTTAATACAGTGAATTATCTCGTTCCTCTCCCATTATTCCCTTCAAAAGAAAAAAGAAGAGGGTTATAACCAGGCAACAATTTTATGCGAAGGAATTGCCGAGGTCATGAATGTCGAAATATTACGGGATGTTATAACCCGTACACAATTCACGGAGACCCAGACAAGGAAAGGAAGAATAGAACGCTGGCAAAATATGGAAGGCAAGTTTGAATTAATGAAACCTGAAAAGATCCGGGACAAAAACATTTTATTGGTCGATGATGTAATAACAACCGGTGCCACATTAGAAGCCTGTGGCCATGAACTTCTGCAAGCCTCTCCAAAACTCAGCATCGCTACTCTTTGCTATGCATCTCGCTAATTCCGGATTCTTCTATTATTTTTGAAGGAATGAAAACAACACCTGGCGCATTGATCTTAATTTCTTTCTTTTTCTTATTTGCTTTGCAAAAAAGAATCTTTCATTACCAGTCCCGATGCCCGGGTGACAATTACAGCGGATAGCCTGAAATATGATACTGTCTTTACGACCACGGGCTCCGTTACTCAATCATTCAAGATCGTCAATGAAAACGACCAAAAGATAAATATCTCATCGGTAAAGCTAATGGGAGGAAACTCTTCTGCATATAAAATAAATGCGGACGGATTTGTTGGTCCTGAAATTAATAACCTCGAGATAGCCGCCAATGACAGCCTTTATGTTTTTGTTTCAGTGGTAATCGATCAAAATACAAACGATCTACCGTTTATCGTCCAGGATAGTATTCGGGTAAGTTATAACGGAAGAGACCGGTGGGTGCAATTGGAAGCATGGGGTCAAAATGCACATTTTTTCGCAACAAGGAAATTACCGGCAGTGAAACCTGGACGAATGACCTTCCTTATGTTATTCTTGGCTCTCTCATAGTTGACCCTAATCAAATTCTTACTATTGAAAAAGGCTGTCGTATTTATGTACATGCTGACGCGCCATTGATCATCAACGGTACAATACAGGTAAATGGAGAGAAAGACTCCACTGACCGCGTTTATTTTCGGGGCGACAGGCTTGATGAACCGTATAAAGATTTTCCAGCATCGTGGCCAGGTATCTACTTTAATAGTGGCAGCAAAGACAACATCTTTAATTATGCAGTTTTAAAAATGCATACCAGGCAATTGCGGCACAGGATCCATCACCCAACGCCAATCCAAAAGTGACGCTCAACGAATGCATTATTGACAATGCTTATGACGCGGGCATAATTACAAACAATTCCAGCGTATATGCAACAAACTGTTTGATCAGTAATTGCGGTAAAAATTTAGCATTGGTAAAAGGTGGTGACTACCAGTTCATACACTGCACCATCGCCACTTACTCTAATGACTATATTTTGCATAAGGACCCGGTATTGCTTGCCAGCAACTATATTAATGTAAACAATGTCGCTCAGACAGCCCCGCTTAACGCCTTGTTTCGAAATTGTATTTTTGGGGCGACGGCGGTTTGGTGGATGATGAAGTTGTCATCGCAAAGGATGCGGGCGCTACCCTTGCTGTTAATTTTGATTATGTTCTCTGGAAAATTCAAAAAACAGATCCCTCAACTGTTGCCGGTGTAACGACCAATCAAATTATCAATAACCAGTCACCTTTGTTTGACAGCGTGAATAATTCAAAAAAATATTATGATTTTCATTTACAAGAGAGCTCTCCTGCAAAAGATAAAGGAACAAGCACCAGTGCTAATAATTGACCTGGACGGGAAACCGCGACCGGTTGGTTTGCCTGATCTGGGTTGCTAGCGAAAAGCAATAGGCAACTTTGATAAAAGAATGACCGTTTTCAGTCCGAACATTCTTAACTTTAATGTCAAAAAATTTTGAAATGAAAACCTTAATGCTCGCAATGATACTTTCAGCTACGTTAACCGGAGGTTCTATTTATGATTTTAAGGCCCCTGGACTTACAGGGAGGAACGATCAATTTTTCAGATTTCAAGGGAAAAATATTCTGATCGTTAATACAGCATCCAAATGTGCGGAATACTCCTCAATATATGACGACCTTGAAAAACTGTACGAAAAATACAAGGATAAATTGGTCGTCGTTGGTTTCCCGGCTAATAATTTCGGAGCACAGGAACCAGGCGCCAATGGAGAGATAGCAGAGTTTTGCAAAAAAATTATGGTGTTACTTTCCCTATGGCGGAAAAAGTTTCGGTGAAAGGCGATGACATAGATCCATTATTCAAGTGGCTGGTTCAACAGTCAAATGAAATGGCCAAGAACTTGCCAACGAACACTTCCCAGGACCTTGCATGGAGGGATTATTTAAGAAATCCCATTACCTGGAATTTTACAAAATTCCTGATCGATGAAAATGGAAATTTAATCGCCGGTGTTTCATAACAAGGTAAACCCGATGAGTGAAGAAATAACAAAGCATCTGAATTAAGAACAGAACCACGATTTATAGGATGTTATACCAGACTTAAAGGAGATCAGTGATGATATCCTTATTTATCATGCCGTCTAAAGCAGGTAGTTTCTTATTTATCTTCACGGCCATAATGCAATTCAAATTGGATGAAGTCATAGTGACAATTATCGGCAAATCAGAGTAAGCAACAATTAGTCGAACTGGTTCAACATAACCGTCTTAGTCATGCTTTGCTGTTTTTAGGCAAGAAGGAAATGGTTCATTGCAATTGGCTATTGCTTTAGCCCAATACCTGACTTGCGAAAAAGCAAATCCAAAAGATCAAAAATCGAAAATCCGATATTTCATTATTTGGAGAAGAACCACATAACCAGCAACCAGCAACAATCAACCAGTAACGATTCCTGCGGCGTTTGCTCCTCCTGCATCAAGGCACAACAACTAATTCATCCCGATATTCATTTTCTTACCCGGTTGTCACAAAAAAATCCGGCTCGCCTCCCTATCAGCACAGATTATATTTCTGAATGGAGAGAGTTTATAAAAAATTATCCCTATGGAAATGTCTACGATTGGCTGCAGTTTATCGGCGCAGAAAATAAACAGGGAAATATTACAGCACAGGAATGCAATGACATCATCCGTAAATTAAATCTGAAAAGTTTTGAAAGTGAGTACAAGATCCTTATTCTTTGGATGCCGGAATATTTGGGTAATGAGGGTAACAAGCTTATTAAAACTGATCGAGGAGCCTCCGCCCAACACTTTATTTGTTTTAGTAGCAGAAAATGAATCGCTGATCTTACCGACCATTGTTAGCCGTTGCCAGTTAATAAAAATTCCGGCGCTGGAAACAATTGAAGTGCAGGAAGCGCTTGTCAAACGCAATAATACAAGTGCAGATATTGCCCGCCAGGCGGCGAGGTGTGAGCGAAGGCAATTATCGTGAAGCCCTCCAGCTTGTTCAGCATGCTGATGAAGACTGGCAAAGTCTTTTACGTGAATGGCTCAATGCCATCTTAAAAACGGGACCTGTAGCACAGACAAAATGGGTAGAAGAGATCAGCCGCCTGGGCCGCGAAAAACAAAAGCAATTCCTTCGCTATTTCAATCATCTTCTTGAGCAGGCCATCCGGTTCAAATTAATGGGGAATAATATTTATTTGCCGGAAACCGAAAAGGATTTTGCTGATCGCCTCAATCGTATAGCCGGCATCGCACAGCAAAAGGCCATAATAGAGGAGCTCGACAAGGCCACTTATTATATCGAACGCAATGCCAATGCCAAGATCCTCTTTCATGCCCTCACAATTAAACTATACCATATCATTCAGGACAAAATTGTATTTTTGACGAATTGAGGTGAAAGACAAGTAGTGGTGTGGTATGTGTGATAGTGGGTTTGAGGGAGAATATTATTGAGTCATCTTATATAACTATATTCAGCTTTCGTTGTGTCACTCACTGCATCGTTCTGAATTCTAACCAGCAATGATGAACGTTGTTCCGGAGTATCCGCAAGTGCGGGACGACGCAACAGGCTGATAAATAGTCCGGTAATTATCGATACTGTTGCTGGCTTCATAATTATTCCCCTCTAGAATCTTAAATCAAAAATCAGTAATCGAACGATGGGCTGCGGAAGTTGTGGCATTAAACCGAATGGATGTAAGAGTAACGGAGGTTGCAACACAGGAAGTTGTAACCGGCTCAATACTACGACTGGCTATACAATATGCCTGTAGCCGATATTGACAGCAGTTGTAAAGTGGTTGAGGTTTCATTTAATAACGGCAGTCGCAAGGATTTTTTCGAAATGTGACCCTTCAGCAATTTGAGCAAAGGAGACATGGTCTCGGTGGAAGGTGTAAGTGGTTTCGATGTGGGCGAAGTTTCATTGACGGGTGAGATCGTTCGCCTGCAAATGAAAAAGAGAAATGTGAAAGAGGAAAATCCGGAAATGAAAAAATTCTCCGTCGCTCCAGCGACCGTGACCTTGAGATCTGGAAACAAAATAAAGTACGCGAACCGCAGGCGATCATTCGGAGTCGGGCCATTGCCAAACAATTGAAACTTGAAATGAAGATCAGCGAAGTGGAGATGCAGGCTGATGGACGAAAGGCAACATTCTTTTACATTGCTGATGGCCGGGTGGATTTTCGCGAACTGATCAAAGTATATGCGGGTGAATTTAAGTTAAAGGTTGAAATGAGGCAGATCGGTGCAAGGCAGGAAAGCGCAAAAGTAGGTGGCATCGGTAGTTGTGGCCGTGGAACTTTGCTGCGCTACCTGGCTTACAGATTTTAAATCGGTCAACACGGCTGCGGCCAGGTACCAGAATCTTTCTATCAATCAAACAAAACTTAGCGGGCAGTGTGGGCGACTAAAATGCTGCCTTAATTACGAGTTGGACACTTATCTTGACGCGCTGCAGGGTTTTCCCGATAATTGTGATACCATACAGGTAACAAGGGAACAGCCAACCTCATAAAAAGAGATATTTTCCGAAACCTGATGTGGTATATGCTGCCGGACAGCACCAAACAGTATCCGCTGACCATCGAGAGAGTAAAGAAAATAAAATCATTGAACGAACAGGGAACAATCCCCGAAGAGTTGGAAGCAGTAGAACTCACTTCATCAAAACCCCAGGAAGTTGGAACCTGAATTTGTGGATGTGGTAGGACATATAAGTTTGCGCAGTCTTGAAAAACGGATAAAAAAGAAGGCAGCAAAACCAACAAACGGCAGCAGCAGCAATCGCAGAACAAACAGCAAGGTCAACAGCCAAACAGGGAAACCAAAACCAGCAACAAAAAATCAGCCGCAAAAAAGCAACCACCGCCGCAGCAACGACCGCCGCAGAAGAGAAATGAGGTTTCGTGAGGCGTGACGTCAGGCAATCGATGAGTGTTCAGCTTAAAAGTCATAACCAATCAAAGCAAAAAGAGGCTGCACCTGCAACCTCTCTTTTTATAAATCAATTTTCAAAAGCTAATCCTTCAATCCCAGGTAGGCTTTCACTTCATTATAATTATTCCAATCGATCTTCGCCATTCGGGCATGAGTGCCTCCGGGAATGAGTATATACCTTAATAGTAATCCGTCAAAATTTCTGTTTGTTATTATATCTATCTCACCTGTACAGAAGACAACATCTACGAATCCACCGTCACCAAGAAAAATCCACCGTGTGAAAGGCAAGAGGCACCACCACAGGGTCAGCCGTTGTATTAAGATTTGCATATACTTTTATTTCGCCATTAGTTGAGAATATCAGCAGTAAGTGATGGGAGCTAAGATGAGCACCTGCTATAGTGTCGGGAGCACGCGAGCAGGCCATATGTCACTGTATCTATCCAATCTAGAATAGATCACATTAGCTGTTCCCGGCCTGACCGGCTGGTCCTTGTGGCCCCGATGCTCCCTGCGGTCCGGCTGGCCCGGTTGCTCCTGCAGGTCCTGCGGGACCATCTTTACTACATGAAACTATTCCTATTACTAATGCTACACTTAATATGTAAGACAAAAGGCGCAAAGTTTTTCTCATAAAATTTCATTTTTGATTTGACGAAATGTATGTTATACTTTTTCTGAAGATAATAAATTTCGGTTTCTCTTTATACGGGCATTTGATGAATAATGCAGATTTTTACTATTTCAAAACTTAATTAAAACTCCCAGCTTACCCAGGCTTTTGCATCAGAGGCGCTCACCATATCATAGTTCGTTGGGCCGGTCTGTATAAAATAATATCCCTGCGGTATCAATAATTGAGTTCTGCTTAAACCGGCCGGTCCCGTTGATGGATAAGGGGCCATAATTCCCCAGCTAGTGTGAACACCAGCACGGCCATCGGCAGTAAACTGTGGAGTATCGGGCGCCGCTCCATATAGCAACTCGAGCCCATTGCCCGCTGGCATTAATAAATACAGGCGCAAAAAGATCAGTTGTTGCCCGGATCATAAGCAGGCCAATAGATGAGGTAATAATAACTGGGCAGAGTTTTTATTCCAAAACCATCCTCTACTCCATTTACATGAAAGCCGTTTATCGATATCCAGTATAGCCCTCCATTATTGATCGCATATTGCCACCACCGTTGCGGAGCTGTTACATCAACTTTCAAAGGTTGCGTGGCACCAGCAATAGTTGCCGGGGTTCCATTCACCTTTATACATCTAATGTAAAACTGCCCGCATTCCAGCTTACTATTTCAAATCCATTTATTGTTTGTGAGCCCGTATCAAATGGAGTATCGAATACTACACCCGAAGAGCTATAATAATAGGCTGTTACAAATTGCTGAACATTGCCACTGCCATCTACCCAGGTAAACACAATAGTTCTTGCCACAGGATCAACTTTCAAATCGTAATTGATCCCACCGATATTCACTCTTTTGAAATAGTTCTGGATCTTATTGATGTTCTCAAATGCCAATACATTTGCCCACTGACCATTTTGCCATGCATCGAAATCCTGTTGGGTGGCTTTTATAAGTTTAAGTTTTGTTCCATTGACTCTTCCGGTCAGCAAGATGCTGTCTGTCGCAAGGGAATCGAATGCAAATTCAAAATCAGAAATAAGTCCCTGGCCATTTGTACCTCCATTTACACTGCCATCCAGGATCAGCCAGGATATGCAGATAAGAATAAGTATCGAAAATAAGAGCCGGTGTTTGTAAAGCTTTCAACCGGTAGCTGCTTTCCTTGGCAGTAGTAGCTGTTTCCAGGTTAATATCGGCATACATGAATACACGGTTGGATTCATTAAACCGGAAATGGAAATGAAAAATGCCTCCTGTGCCGGTTTTTATTGTTGCATTCCACCCGGTCGCAGAACCTGTTAAAGCAGATCCATACTGGGTCCAGAGCTTCATTGATACGCGTATCCGGCGACTGATCAAATGCTCTTGTTTCATCTTTCTGTGCACGATGAAAAACCAAACACAGAAAAAAAGAGAAACACAGAAATAAGTTCTCCAATAAAATTCTTTCAGGTTCATCTGCCGTTTATGTTGATTAATAAATCTCATTTACTATTGCTGTTCTGACACGGGTTTGTAAAGTATAGAAGTCAATACTCCATGCCTGCTTATAATAATTGACTCACCAGGGACTCTTTTTGTCTTAGTCTTGCTTTCGCCTGGTCAGCCGTGGTACCTCCTTATACTGGTTCCTGTAATACTATTTACTATATTATCAAATCCTGACCTTCCTTCTATCAGCATGATAGAGATCATTTCTACAAAATCCTCAAAAGGACTTGATTCGGCATAGGCAGTTACAAAACCATCCTGCCTGGCTGCATAATCATTTGTATTGATCCAATCTGCAGTATACAAGCCTTTGCACACTTCATCAAACGCAACGAGGCCGGCGAATATTCAATGGTCGAGTATATGCCCGAATTCATGATGTATCACATGAAACATTTGTTTTGGGATCGCCGAATCTGCAGGCGTGTAGCCGGGCATGCTCTTATTTTTAAAATCATTTAGCAGGTAAAGAACGATCTTGCGGCCACCTTCGGCGGTGCCCAACGTTATACTTCCATCAAGATTCCAGTTTGCACTGCCTGCAAGCACAAAAAGTTTCGGACAGTATTTCTTGAAAAAAAGTTCTCCTCCCTGCAGAATATAAGGATCGATCCACACTCTTTTTTACTGAACTCATCACCGGAATTACTTTTGACTCATCAGGAGGGTACAATGTCTTTATTTAAATCCAGTTCAGACTGATCCCATTTATACTTGGTCGCTATATTATAAGGTACTACGAGTGTATCATACAACCATTGATCAAGAGGAGTTTTTACCCAGGTGTCGCCACCGAGACCAGTAATGTTTTCTACATCCAGCGGATCTTCCTTTTTACATGAAACCAGGGCGGTCCAGTCCGAAAAGAAACAACAAAGAAGATTTTATGAATCGCATAAGTTTATTTTAGAAAATTATCTTGGGTTTTGCTCTACTCCCGATTGTTTTGCCGTGGCAGGTATTTGAAATAACCGCCTTGGATCATCTGCTGACAACGTATATGTATCTCCACTGGCTGCTGTATGAACAACAGGTATTTTATAGCGGAGTATATCAAACCAACGCAAACCTTCATGTACAAATTCACTATGCCTGTAGTCAAGAATAGTTTTTATCAATCCCTGTTGTATGTATCTGTCGTGCCGTAATAAGAATTGATCTTTGCAGTAGTGAGGTTGTAGGAAGAATTGTATGAAACAATTCTTGTACTGAGATAAGTGTTCAGTAACGCAATGGCACCATTGGACTGACCCAAATAAGCATATGCCTCTGCCACATTAAAAGAACTTCTTCTACGGTAAATAAGGGGGACCATTACAAAGCCATTACCAATGTCGGCATTTACCGATACCCTTACAAAATATTCATTGACCTTTCGGAACGATGATATGATTTTCTACGTAGAATCCGGTAGCAAATGCCCATTGCCCTCCAACCACCGGAACCGTCCTGAGGAGTTCATCTCTCACTGCGGGAGTCACGGCATACCTGGCAGCGATTACTGTACGGAACCAATACGAGCTGTTTCGCATAATAACAGGTTTGCATTCTCTGTTGCTTTTGCATATCGCGGAGCTATTTCATTCAAACCTATTGAAGAGTATTCTGTGTTCCATGGCCGCAGGTTTGACAAAAAATCATTGTTGGGAATCGCCTGCAAACCGTATTGTATCTACTTTATCGTAATCTTTCTTGTACAAATAAAATCTCGAAGCAAAAGCATAAGCCGCCGCTTTGGTAAAATGATATTTTGGAACTGCAGTATGATTTATCATTCAAGAATAAGGTAATCCCTTCTAACAGATCTTTTTCGATCATGTCGTAAACAGAAGCCACTGTACCCCTGGTGTATTGTTTGACAAAATTTCTCTCAGGCACTGTTACATAGGGAATACCTGGGATCCGATGCGGCTGTTGATGCGTCATAAAACTTTGAAAAAATATTGACAAGCATAAAATGAGCATATGCCCTTGCTACCAAGTGCTTCGGCTTTTTGTGCATGCGTTACTCGTCCTGGTTAGATGCTTTACTGATAGCATCAAGTGCTTCGTTGCAAGCAGCAATGGCATGGTAACAGGCAAACCAATAAAATTCGGGACTATCCTCGTTAATGGCTCTTGTGTCTTTGAAAAAGAATAGATCGGCATTTAAAGTATTCAGATCAGCGCTTCCCGCATCACCGGATCCAATATCCCCCACGTTGTCAGTAGAAGTTTCCACCATTGGAACATAGTTGGCACCAGGATAAGCAGTGGCAAGTAATTGAGAAACCTTTGCGGTGTATCTAACGAGGCCCTGTTATCCGGTTCCTTCTCAAGATACTTACTACAGGATGGCACTAAAGCAAGTCCTGCAATAATAATAAACACAGGTTATATATTCTTTTTGTATTCATTTCTTATCATTCATAGGTTAATCAAACCTTTTATAATGAAACCTTCAATGAAAGGGTTACTTGTTTTTGAATAGGCTGTGCTACACCACCTGCAATTAAAAATTCCGGATCCTGTCCCTCCAGTTTCTTATCGGAATAGATGAGCCAAAAGTTGGCAACAGCAGCTGTAACAGAGAAACTTTTAAATGCTGACATTTTTGTCATTGCTTTATCGCCAAACTGGTAGGTAAGCGCTACAGTTTTTAATCTCACAAAACTACCATCCGCTACTCTCTTACTGTTGAATAATTATAATTGTTATACGGATAAGAACCATTGGCGCCGGTGAGATAACTATAATACGTATCCGAAATAGCCGGTATGTTTGTTACCTTTTCATCGCCGGGCATTTCCCAACGATCAAAAAAATTCTTTAGGCATGGCATCGAGGTCTGAATATGCGCTGCGAAATGCAGGATACAGCCTGATCTTATTACCAGCCTGGTAAGTAACAAAACATTTAGCGACAGATTCTTATAAGTAACTGTATTGGAAAACCTCCTGTTATCGGTGGATCCACTGGTCCTTCGTATACCAGGTAATCTATTTTGTCATCCTGCAGAAACACACCCTTGCTAATATTTCCTGATTCGTCTATGAATTGCGGAATGCCGGTGCTTGTGTTCAAGCCCCTGGAAGTTCAGCGAGAATAAACTATTGACAGGATATCCTTCCGCGATTGCCGCCCTCTGGTTTTACAAGATCAAAGATGAGTGGAACATTTTGTGCATTGGTGATCTTTGTTTCGTTATAACCGAAAGTAAGTGTTGCTTTCCATCCCAAGTTTTTTGTCTAATTATTTGTCCACTTAATAAAAACTCAAATCCGTGAGAGTCCATATTCGCATAGTTGGCTACTTTGTATGCTTCACCACCTATACCGGATAGTTTTGATACGGCTAATAAGATCAAAACTTCTTCGACTGTAAACATCGACACTTGCGCTGAGCCGGTTTTTAAATAGTCCAAAGTCAATTCCTATGTTGGCCTGGTAATTCTTCTCCCAGGTCAGGTCATCATTTGCAAGATTGATCAGGTTAATGACCGATTCTCCTTCATCCGCATAAGGGCGGTTAGTAGTGCTGCTTCTTAACACCACATCTGCATTTGTTGCAGGACCCAGGCTGGCTGTTATGCCATAGCTTGCTCTCAATTTCAAATAATCAATCTCGGAAATCTTTTCCATGAACTTTCCTGGTCTATGTTCCATGCACCTCCAAAACTCCATGTTGGTAACCAGCGCGCCTTCGACGATGCGCCCAAAGTATTTGACCCATCATAGCGAACCGTTCCATAAAAATTGTATTTCCGGTTGTAGGTGTACTGACCATTTAAGTAAAACGCCGCAAATCGATCATAAAACTTTGTCATGTCGTAGTAAGGAAAGTTAGCTTCAATGGTTTGCTTAAGTATGCGGTAATCTATGAAAGGAACGCCCCCGTTGTCATACTGGTAGCCATACCCGGTATTATTGAAGTTTTGCCTGTCGGCATATTTTATTTGCTGGCCCAATAAAAAACTTACATCGTGTTTGTCTTTAAAATTATTAGTATAGTTAAGGCTATTGCGCACATCAAAATTCACAAGGCTGTTTTCTGTCCTGTTATAAAATCCACCATAAGGCAGCACCACTACTGCCGGGTCATCAGGTGATCGGGGATCATGATACAAATACTTATTGTTTTGGTTCATGGTTGCATTGTCATTGGCCCGGTAGGCATTTGCCATGGTTTGAGTTTTCAGTGATCTGGTGTTCCTGAGATGATTTCACATAACGCAGTGCACCTATGAATTCGTAACGCAAATGTTTATTGAACCTGTAATTCAATTCTCCCTGTAGCTTAAGATCTATCACGTTTAGATCAATGTAGTTATTATGCTAATTCGTTGATGATATTGAAAGGAGCAAAGTTCCTTCTAAAATATTCAAGATTGCCGGTGGAATCATAAGCGGTAAGGGCTCTATTGGTATTTAAGGCATAACTGAACGGGTTAATATCAAACTCACGAGTGAACTGGCCCAAAGACGGGGTCACTGGTTCGGCTTAATGACCCGGGAGCTCTTTGTTGACGCACAGAACCCACTGTCATAAAACCAACCGATAATTTATCATTGAATGTATAATTATTGCGAAAGTTGAGTGTATACCTGTTTACTTTGTCGGCAATGGTCCATCCATCATCATGATAAAAGCTGGTGGAGAAAAAAAGATTGGGACTTGTCAGTACCGCCTGAAACACTGAAGCGAATATTCCTGTATAAGTGAATTGTGGAAGAGGATATCAAACCAATCCGTATTGGCTTCCGCATAACGCAGCAGAAAATTTCTTTGCTTCCGGTGTATTTTGCAGTGGGAAATTTCCATATTGATCCGCATTCAATGCTGCATACATTTGACCATAAACACCATAATCAGGACGATCCAAAACATTATAATTTAAAATAGCCTTTTCGTTCCAACTCTCCAGCAGTACAGACATTTGCTGAGCCGAATTCATAATATTATAATCGGCATATGTCGGTTTAAGCTGGGAGGTAAAATTGGCTGTGAAAAGAAACAACCGGTTTACCTGATCTTCCCTTTTTTGGTTGTGATCACGACAACACCATTCATTGCACGTGCGCCATATAAAGCCGTAGCAGATGCATCTTTCAAAATATCGATCGTTTCGATATCATTACTATTACAGACCAGCCACAGAAGAACCAAGCAATGTAGTAGGATCTCCACTCGAAAGCTGATCGTTAGAGATATTAATGATATCTTCAAGCACTACACCATCTACTACCCAAAGAGGTTTTATTTTTCTCCATTAATAGAAGTGAGCGCCACGAACATGGACCTTTGGCGCAGCACCAAATGTTCCCGAAACATTTTGAACCGATACACCGGCAGCACGACCTTCCAGCATTTTACTCACGTCCACCACTCCTGGTATTTTAATGTCATCGGCTTTTAAAGACGTGGCTGCACCTGTGAACTTTTTTCTGTCCAGGTTCTGAAAACCGGTAATGACCACGCCGCCTAATAGCCCTTCTGATCTGCTTAACTCTACATTCATCGAAGCTTTGTCCCATATAATGCAAGGGTTTCGCAACTTTACCTGCAAATGAAAAACGAATACTATCACCTGGCTTTGCCTCAATAAAAAAATGCCAGTAGAGGTTGTGGTGGTTCCATGACCCGTTCTCAGATTTACTACGGAAGCTCCGGTCAAGGGAGTGCTGTCTTCCAAATTCAATACCCTGCCTGTGATCCTCTTTGCAGGGATCGTATCCTGGACAGGAGCCTGGAATTTATCCGCACCGGCATAACTGTTAGAAAAATAAATATGAAGACAATCAAAAGGAGAAAAGAAAGGAAGCCAAACCATTATTTTTTTGGAAGATCGTCTGTAATCAGTCGGGGACAAAATCATAAGCCGGGTAGTTTGGATAGTTATACAACAAAGACAGCTAAAATGCAGAAAATGCTGTAAATGTAATTTAATAATTTCAATATTAATTTAAACAAATCTCTTTATAGGCTTGGGTTTTACAGCAGCGGCTATAAATTCTATTAAAAGGAAAAACTTTTAAATTCCTAAAGCTTTGTAAATAGCATCCTGGATCTTACCCCTGATGCTCAACTCGGAAAGTTTTCCGTTATTGACTCTGGGATTGCACACGGTTTGACAGAAAAATATAAATGATCTTAGATTTCGGATCAACCCATACACAAGTTCCTGTCCAGCCTGTATGACCAAACGTTTCCAGGGACACTTTCGTTGCCGGGTAGGGCTGATTTCTTGTAGCATTATCTTTTTCAGGTTTGTCAAAACCATAACCTCTCCTGCTAATGCTGCTGTGATAGGATGTAAAAAAGTTTTAATTGTTTTTGATTTTAGATAACGCTGCTCATTGAACGTGCCTTCGTCTAAAAGCATTTGATAAAGCCTGAACAGATCCCCTGCGTCAGAAAATAGTCCGGCATGACCCGCCACTTGGCCCCAAAACAGAAGCACTGTAATCATGCACATCGCCCCAAAGCATGTTGCCAGCGAAATAAAGTATCCAGTTCCTAGTTGGCACTAATTTTGATCTTGTTGCGAACATCCCGAAGCGGTTTAAATCCCGTTGTTTTCATCCCCAGTGGTTTGTAAAATGTCTTTCGCACGTATTGATCAAGGGACATTTTAGAAACGGCTTCCTACACCACTTTCCAAGAAGAAATAAAATCAAGATCACTATAAACATACCTATTTGACGGGACCAGCCTTACTGTCCAAGACCAATTGAAAAGCTGTGTCAAGCCAATCATTTCTCAGATATAAATTGTCGGCCAACACGGATCGTGAACCCGGGTTTTTCAGCAGAAATAATTGCAGGGTTGGGCTGATGAGTAACGGAATCCCTGACATATCTGTAAAACAATACATCAGGCTCAAGTCCCGCCTGGTGTAACAAAATATCGTTTATCCTCAGCTTAGCCTTATTGGTTCCCTTTGGTTGCTGGCAGGTAATCGCCCAATTTGCCATTCAAATTCAATTTTTCTCTCTGGTCATATAGTTTCATAATGGAAACCGTGGTGGCAGAAATTTTTTGTCAATGAAGCCAGGTCAAAAATGCTTTCGGTTTTGTTTGCAGAGATGAAGGGTTGAATTGATAATTGCCCATAAGCTTTTGATAAATTATTTTTCCGTCTTTAGCCGCCAATACCACGCAACCGGGAAAAAGCTCCCCTTATCGATCGCATCAGAGACGATCGAATCAACGCGATAAAATTTATCAAACGCGTAGTTCGGTGGTGAGTATGCAGAATAACCATATTTAAATTCTCCAATCGAAACAGGCAAACTTCCCTTTGCATTGATCAAGCCGGCATATTGATCGGCGGCTGTATATTGTGTGATATCATCGTCCCTGGTAACAAGCTATCAATTGAGAAGCCGAGAAAAAGTTTTTATAGCCAATACATTTCCGAAAAACATAATTTTTCGTGTTGAACTTTGCAGTTGATCAAAAAGATCGATCGCCGACTTACTTATCCCATAGTTAGCTGGCAGGCCGTAAACTATAACCGTTTACGCTAACGACTACTTCATCGTAATTACCGGAGCGAATGGCTCGTAATATAGAGTCTGACCTGTTGGCTCCATCTTTATAAGAGTAACTAAAAACGTCAGCATTTCTTCTTTCATGCAAGTATTTACAAAAAACCCGGTGAAGATGCTCCGATAGACACGCAGGCAATTTTTGGAGAGGCGATATAGTTTGCAACCTTGTTTTTACAATAGTGATCGTTTGCCTGGCTACCCTATACCTCATCTCGTCCGTCCTTGCATTCAGATCCTTTAGCAGGTTTGTTGGTGTCAACAGGTTTCCATTTATACAACCCTAAATGGTATTTGGCATGCAAAACCTTTTTCAATTTCCGCATTGATATCATCCCAGCTTAATTTCTTCTCGTCTATCGCTTTTTCAACGGCAGCAATCGCACCGGGCACGCTTTCAGGAAGGCACAGCATAAGTCATTTCCCGCGATCAAAGCCTGTAGCTATCTCTCCACGCCGGCCAGATATTTTGCTACACCTTTCATTTCAAGGGCATCAGTAAACGTAAGACCGTTATAACCCCATATCATTTCGCAACAGTGCCGGTCAGCATTTTTCGAAAGCGAGGTAGCCATATTGGGTGTACTATCAATGGCAGGGATATACAAATGCGCGATCATAACGCTGCCCACTCCTGCATCAAACAGGGCTTTAAAAGGTTTTAATTCCAGCGAATCGAGTTGTTCAATCGATTTATTAATAACGAGGAAGATCAAGGTGCGAATCCACGCTTCATCACCATGACCAGGAAAATGTTTGGCACGAGCCATTATGCCGACATCCTGCATCCCTTCATCATAAGCCAATCCAAATTTGGTGACTTTGTCTTTGTCTTCGCCAAATGAGCGAAAGCCGATCACTGGATTATCCAGGATCATTATTGATATCTACCACCGGAGCAGGTTCACTTGAACACCAATCCGTTTACATTGCTCTCCCACTGCTCTTCCCATTTCATAGATCAATGAGGGATCATTCAATGCCTCTGAGTGTCAGTTGGTAAGGAAATTTTGTAACACTATCTAAACGCATTCCCAATCCATATTCAGCATCAATGGTTACGTGCAGTGAGTTGAATCATTTTGAAGTAGATAATTTGTGGAGATTAGCCTGTCTTACGGGTCTCCCTGGAAAACAAGAGAGCACCCACATTCATATTTTTAATCAGATCTACCCGCCTACATACGATGATCAGGACCTAAGTTAGAATGAGCTCTTATAACGATAAGCTGGCGCAATTTTTTTCTTCGTTGTTGAGTGAATTAAATACACTATCGACCCAATTATTTTCAGAAAGATGCCTGCCTGCGTGCCGTCGCAGAGGTTTTGGCCGCCGGAGACCGGTCAGCGCAGGTTTTTGTTCTGAGCCTGGGAAGTGATAAAAAATGAGCAGGATATAAAAGAGAACAAAAATCTTTTCATGAGGCGAACTTAAAAGCCATAGGTACACAAATAGACAATCGCGGTGGCATCAAATCACTTATTTTTTGGCGCAGGAGAAATGGATGTGCCCGATAAAATCTTACTACTCCCTGATAATATCGCTAACCAGATCGCAGCCGGGGAAGTTATACAAAGGCCTGCCAGTGCAGTAAAGGAACTTTTGGAAAATGCTGTCGATGCGGGCGCCACAGAAATAAAACTCATTCTACAAGATTCGGGGAAAGCTTTTGGTGCAGGTAATTGATAATGGAAGCGGCATGAGCGAAACAGATGCCCGAATGAGCTTTGAGCAGGCATGCCACTTCAAAGATCCAAACCATCGAAGATCTTTTTTCATATTCGCACAATGGGTTTTCGTGGCGAGGCGCTGGCTTCTATTGCTGCCGTGGCCCAGGTAGAATTAAAAAACGAAAAGGACCGAAGATGAGACAGGAACTTATATTGCAAATTGAAAACAGCCTTGTTCACAAGACAGGAACCTGATAGCGATGGCCAACGGTACGAGCATTGCCATGAAAAATCTATTCTTTAATGTTCCTGCCAGGCGGAATTTTTAAAAAAGTAATGCAGCAGAAATGCGGCATATAATTGATGAGTTTACGAGGAGTGGCTCTTTCCTTTCCACATGTTTTCTTTTCTCTTGATTGCAAATGGTCAGCAAATTTTTCATCTTGAAGCAGGAAGCCTGAAGCAGCGTATCATTCAATTATTGGGAAATACTTATAACGCAAAACTAGTTTCAGTAAAAGAAGAAACTGACTACATGAATATTTATGGTTTTGTCGGCAAACCTGAAACAGCCAAGAAAACCAGGGGTGATCAATATTTTTGTAAACAACAGGTTTATTAAAAGCGCTTACCTGAATCATGCCGTGATGAGTGCTTACCAGGAAATGATCGCCGGCGATAGTTTTCCGATGTATCGTTTTGTTTATTGATCTTGAACCAACCCAGGTCGATGTGAATGTTCATCCCACCAAACAGGAAAATAAAATTTGAGGACGAAAAAATTGTTTATGCTTTTGTCCAGGCAGCTGTTAAACATGCATTGGCTCAGTTTAGTGTGACTCCCTGCCCTGGACTTCGATCTTGATTCTTCGATTCAACAACTGCCTTCTATACAACAACCATTTACAGAAGAAAGAAAATCGGCAGCCACTTCTACTTCAATTTTTAAAGGCTTTACAGAAAAACGCCAGGCTCGATTTTATTGAACCGGAAAAAACGGAGACTGAGACATTGGAGAGACTTCCTTCGAGAGCCGGGAGTCGGCAGTCGGCAGTCGGCAGTCAACGGACAATTTGAATATTGAAAAGAAGGATCCCCGCTCACCATTCACCACTCTCCATTCACGATTCACGATTCACGGTTCACGCAACTCCACAGTCAATTTATTCTTGCGGAAACTGAGAGCGGTTTTATTACTCATTAATCAGCAAGCTGCGCATGAAGGGTTATCTACGAAAAACTGGGCGAGACAATGAACGGAGCAGCAAGTACCACGCAACGCAGTATGTTCCCATTACACTTGAATTAGTGCACGCTGACTGCGTTTACTGGAAGAATTGATGACCGATCTTCATCAACTCGGTTATATGATCGAACCCTTTGGCAAAAACACATTTGTTATCCAGGGCACACCCGCTGATGTTGAACAGGGAAATGAAAAAACAATCATTGAAAAATTGCTGGAGCAATACAAGCGTTTTCTTCCGATCTTAAATTTTCAAAGAGAAAAACTGATCCGTTCACTGGCAAAGCAACAAGCTATTAAACCGGGTCAGCAATTGACAGAAAAGAAATGCAGGCTCTCGTCAAGTGATCTGTTCAATTGCAACCAGGTCGACTCCTCACCCGATGGTAAGCCGACTTTTTGGAATTTAAAAATGGAGCAATTGGAAAGAATGTTTGGGAAATAGTTTTACTTTTTCTTTGACATCGCCATAATTCAATACTCGAAGGAAGATGTCTGCAGAACTGTTTTTTCCCTGCTGTGGTACGCTCAGTGCCGGCACTGCAATTTTATGTAGGGCTCCAACCCGATGGCATACCTGGCACCCACGAAAATCTGGTTCCATTTATATTCTGGCTTGCAAAAAGAGCCTGGAACCAGGATCTAACAAAAAACGTTACCGCTATCTGCAATTTTTGATACAAGGATCGTTCCTTCACTGATAATAGAATCCGTCCCCGTGATATTATTGTGCCTGGACAATATCCTGGCTGGATATGGCACTTACAAACCTATTCCACACGATCCCTGCACCAACTGATAAATTTTTCGAAACAAAATAATTAAAAGTTAACGGCAGTTGGTGATAGTAGGTTTTCTTTAATGAGGTTGATTGAGTAATAAACCCATTTATGGCGCTATCAGCTCTTTGTTGATATCACGAATTCTTTTGTGTACTGTGGGGCTCCATAGCGAAATTCTGATTGAATAAACCATTTATTTCTTTGATACATCTCTAATAAAACGGAGGGTATATAATCTGCCAGGGTTCCCTTTCTTCCTTCGCGATTATAGGGGACAAAATTCTGCCATGCCTATAGGCAGCTGCTGGTATAAGGGAAAGTCCCGCGGCGAAAGAGAATGCCGGAGATTTCTGAGCTATCCTGTTTCATTTCATTATACTGTGTGTGCATTTGCGGTAAGCTGTCTTTTTCTCTTTTTCCGGACTAGCTTTAGTTATGAATCACCTTTTGATCGTCTATTGACTTCAACACTATCTTCAACAATGCTTTGATGTCGATGAGCAAATCAGAATTACCCATGTCCAGTTTGTTCGACAGCGGTTTTGTCTTTGGCAAGACTGTTGTTTGTGTTTTTACTATTTCGATCGTTCTTGTTTATCCAAGTATTGTTGTTTTGTTTGGTTCTATTAATATTTTGCTATGGAGTTCCCGGTTTTCCTTTCTACTAAATTCTGCCTCTAATTCTTTTGTGTGATTTTGAACACTACTCATTTGTTGTTTTAAACCCACTCTCAAAGAAATATCAGTTGAATCTTGCTTTCGGTCCTGCTTTCTGCGATGAGTTGTCCCGTTGCTCTCTCCTGATCGAGCTTGCGGGAATTTTTATGTGACTCTCTACCTTCTTTTTTCAAACCACTTTTCAGGACGAACAATCCACCAACCCAGGGTTAATATAACGACTCCGACAGAGTCCATAGCGAAACAGCCGCGTTCAACCAGAATGGAATGAACCTGTCATTATCATCCCGTTCCAGCCTTCGTTTCATATCGGCCCAGGCCATATTTTCATCAGGCAATGAAACTTGCTTTAATTGCTCTGCCATTTGTTCCTCATATGGTAATCTTTTATTCATTTATTTTTTGTTGTTCAGTCATCATTTTTTGTAATTTTTCCGTGCCTCACTTAAATACCATTTGCTCGTTCCTGCACTTATTTTCATAAGATTGGCTATTTCATTATGATTGTAACCTTCTATTACATATAGATTGAACACGGCTTGTGTTGCGGGAGGCAGTTGCGCTTACTATCTGCAAAATTTCATTTGCTGACATTTTTCGAAATGATATCAGAGAAAGATCAATACTTATGGCATTGTCGATTTCCTTGTTTCGATCTGACTTCCTTTCTTCTTGATAAAATCAAGGCAACTGTTTATAATGATTGTGCGAATCCAGGTATGAACAGAAGCCTGCGCTGGCGTCATATTTGGCGACGTTCTTAAAGACTTTATAGAAACCGGTATTCAATACTCCCAGCGCATCGGTTTCATTTTTGTATAACGCAAACAAAGAGTCATCATCACCCTGTAGAATCTTCTGTACAATTGTTCCTGGGCCTTCCGGTCATGATTTTTACAACCGTCGATGATACTATCTATGTTTTGCTCCTTCGTTAGTCAAAAATTATTATTGTTTTCATCCGCAATTAAGATTTATGATTTCAAAATAATGATCTATGTCTTCTTTATTGTTGCCTTCGTATCCTAAAAGAGCAGTTGACATTGTGTATAGCAGATCCTGTAACCTGCTGATCGGTAAATTTAGCAGAGAGGCTTCCTTCATAGAATTCTCCGGATGTTTGTGGATTATTAGTGTAATGCAATAGTTGAAGGTTGGAGTAAGACAATTGAACTGTCCCTGAAATTCTGTATCCCAAATTTTTCTAAAGGAAATGTTCCGGCTGAATTATCATGCGATGACTCCAAAATAAATGTAATCTGCTGCGTTATTCGCTGCCATAATTATTGTGTGAAATGAGCCTACAAAGAAGTATGTATATCCAAATAATGAATCATTAGCACTGTTTGTTAAACTGTAGTCTTTTCCGTCCAGGGTATAATTAATGTATTGTTCGGTAGACGTGCCACAGGCAGAAATGTCTACCACGCATCTGTTTGCAGGTGTAGCAAGATTGACATCTGTCAGGACCCCTTGCTGCTTTGCCTTGTTGTCAACTGGCAAAATCTTGCAGGTTATGATTGTTCCCGGACAAAGAACTATATCTGCAGCAAAGTTCCTGTCGCTATTAACAGCTGCATAAGTAACTATATTATTGCAATAAATTACAGCATAGCCGTCGGTTACCAGTGAGATTACTGCAGTTCAATAATTTTCCATGTATGTTGAAATTGACTGATCTGTTATTTACAGTTATGATGCCCAAGTCAGTGTTTTGATTAAAAGATCCAATATTTTTTGAATAAATAGCTTCCAGGCAGGGATACGCTAATCACTTCCATTAATAAATTTTTATTTGAAGGAACAAGGCCAGCTGACCTGGCCCTAATGAGTCAGTCCAACCAAAGGACTGAAATCCGTCCGAGTCTGTTAACCGCACTTCTGTATAAACCATTGGAGAGCCTTTAGGTGTTTGTAATGTCATTGATAATGTAACCGCTGAAGTTCCAATATCACAATTCCAAAAAGAAAATGTTTTACTTCTCCCACATAACTATTTCCATTCCTTTTTAGCAGATCCTTCTTCTTTCCAGGTACCTGTTTGCTCATTCATATACCATAAACTGATCGATGAAGGCGCGCGAAGAAGCAATAGAAGGAGGAATGGGAATGCTAAGAGTAGCCGTATTTCCCGGGGCTATTTGTAGTGTTTCACCCGTCAAAGATTCAAGTTCCACAGCCAGCATTCCGAACGACGTTAAGGAAACCCTTTTGCCTTCTTTATTGTCCGCCATAAACGAACCGGGAATAGTCTCGGATATATCTCTGTAAGGTTGGATCAATGTAAGAAGCATAAACATTAACAGTCCCGGTATAGCTTTCACCTGATGATTTTATAATGCCCCTGGCGGGTAAAAAAATTTTTGATCCGTTCAGGAGTGCTACACATCGCCTCCCGAAGTCGAATTAATACTACCGGAGAGATCTTTCCTTGATAAGTTTTATTATTACCTGGTTCACACCAGTTGTAGCCGTAAACGAGCGATAGGCTTTAAAATAGCCGGTTTTTTCCGCAGTTATCAAGCAATTTTCTTGTCAAATGAAGCATTTACAATTCTGAAATAACCACGGGCATTGGTTATTGTGCTTTGGTCACCAGTTTTAATTGTTACGCCAATAGCAGGCTGTCCATTTTCATCAAAAACATTCCCTTGCAAAGTAGTTGAAGTTGGAAACGCACCGTTGGTTCCGGCTACATTTACATAACTGAGCTCTTTTTGACAATGAAATGAGATGATCGAAATAAGACCAAATAGAATAAAAAAAACCTTTTTCATAAATGGCTGTTTTTAAGCATATACTGCCTGAAAACGAAAATGGTTGGGTAGCAAGCCTCCTAAATCGTAAAAAAGAGAGTCCAGCAGGGAATTAGAATGTTATTCCTCTCTTAACAAAATCTATTGTCTGATATTTCACATCTTTGCAGTCCATAAATAATAATATGAAGCAAGGAACAAAATTCGTTCATGCGGGTGCCGAGCCTGATCCTTCTACCGGCGCTATCATGACGCCGATCTATCAAACTTCGACCTATGTGCAATCTGCGCCTGGTGTCAATAAAGGATTTGAATATGCACGTTCACAAAACCCAACACGAAAAGCGTTGGAAGAAGCACTGGCGATCATTGAAAATGGAAAATATGGTTTGGCATTTAGCAGTGGCGTAGCTGCTACTGACGCTGTGATCAAACTATCTGCAGCCGGGCGATGAAATAATAACTGGTAATGATCTGTATGGTGGCACCTATCGCTTGTTCACCAAAGTGTTTGAAAAATTTGGTCTCATATTTCATTATGTGGATATGACGAACGCAGAGAATGTACGTTCATACATTAATAAGAATACAAAACTTCTTTGGGTCGAAACACCAACCAATCCTCTGATCAACATTGTTGATCTTACTGCTATGTCTGCAATTGCAAAACAACACAAACTGCTTCTTTGTGTTGACAATACATTTGCTTCACCTTATTTGCAACTTCCGCTTGAACTGGGCGCCGACATCGTGATGCACTCGTCAACAAAATATTTAGGGGGCACAGTGATGTGATACAGGGAGCGCTGGTGATGAATGATACAGAGCTGAGAGAGAAATTATATTTTATTCAAAAAAGTTGTGGCGCAGTACCCGGTCCCATGGACTGTTTTCTTGTGTTGCGTGGTATTAAAACTCTTCATATACGTATGCAGCGTCATTGTGAGAACGGGGAAAAGATTGCTCATTACCTGCGCAATCATTCGAAAGTGGGAAAGGTGTACTGGTGCGGCTTTGAGGACCATCCAGGTTATTGCATTGCAAAAAAACAAATGAGTGGTTTTGGAGGGATGCTAAGCTTCACATTAAAGAATGAAAGCATGGAGGCTGCGATAAAATTAATGTCGTCGACAAAAATATTTGCTTTGGCAGAAAGCTTGGGGGTGTTGAGTCGCTGATCAATCATCCCGCCTCTATGACCCATGCCTCAATACCCAGGGAAGAAAGAATAAAGAATGGACTTTCTGATTCATTGATCAGGTTAAGCGTAGGAATTGAAGACGCTGAAGATCTGATCTCAGACTTGGAGCAGGCCCTTTCGCTCATATAGTAAATCACGGAAAATATTTCCCCACCTCGCATTTTTTGCGCGGAATTACTTTTTGGTATGCTGATTGTTTTACCTATAGTAATCAAAAACAATTTTTATGAGCAGTATATTATATCTTATTGCAGTTGTGCTGATCATCGGATGGTTCCTTGGATTTTTCGTTTTTTCAGCGGGTGGCATTATACATGTTTTATTAGTACTGGCTGTCATCGCAATTTTAATTAGGTTGATCGGCGGCAGAAATCCTGTTTAACCCTATAGAAATTCTAATTTTACCTGCATGAACGCAGGGAACTTAGAAGAATTCTTGAACAAAAAGGTTGATGAGTTTAATCAACCTTTTTTATTGAGACCGACCCTGTTTCCATTCCTCATTTATTTTCAAAGAAACAGGATATGGAGATCGCTGGCTTTTTTGCAGCGATCTTTTCATGGGAAATCGTACCACGATCATCCGAAAAACAAAAGAACTGATGCTGCGAATGGATATGTCGCCCTATGAATTCTGTCTGAACTATGATGTGGGTGGATTAAAAAGATTAAAAGGATTTAAGCACAGAACTTTTAATGAAGGCGACCTTTTTACTTTGTTGAATTCTTTCATCATCACTATAGAACTTCAGATACACTTGAAACTGCCTTTATAAATGAGATTGTGGAAGCCTCCCCATCGGGGAGGTTTGATGGAGAACCGCTTTGACCGGATTTAAAAACTATTTCTTTTCGTTTGAACATCTAAAAAGGACAGAAAAACATATTTCTTCACCGCTTCAAAAAGTACATGTAAAAGATTGAACATGTTTCTGCGCTGGATGGTGAGGAATGATAAGGCCGGAGTAGACATTGGCATCTGGTCTAAAAAATTTCACCTTCACAATTAATTTGCCCGATAGATGTGCACGTGGCGAGAGTGGCGAGACGATTCGGTCTTTTACAAAGAAAGCAAACTGATTGGCTGGCCGCTGTTGAACTGACTGAGAATTTGAAAAAGCTGGATGCAAAAGATCCTGTTAAATACGATTTTGCCCTATTTGGGCTGGGAGCACTTGAAAAATTTTAGACCATGGATGAAAAGGAATCAACCCTGATCTCTGAGCTATCCAATAAGCTCGAAATTGATCTGCCGGAAAAAAGATCGATAGAAGAATTAAAACTTCTTTTGTCGGGTTATATAAGCCACCTGATCAGCAACAATCCCGATAAACTCGTAAGCATTCTCTCGAGAGTTGATGTGTCGGAGAAAATGCTAAAAGCTAATCTTCAAAACCAGGAAGAAAATGCAAGCAGTATTATGGCTCAAATGATCATTGACAGACAAATGGAAAAAATAAAAACAAGAGAGCGTTACAGATCCGGTGATGATATTTCTGAAGATGAGAAATGGTAAGCCTGGATCATGGACAGCATATCAGCGCTCCTGGGATGCTTTGGAGGCAAACATCAGCTGCTTCACTTTTTCTTTGTCTTCTTTTTCGGTTTTAAGATCGAACATGGTACCAAATACATGATCCCATAAAGTACTGCTGACACCAAAGCCTTTATGTTCATCTTTATAATGATGCAGGTGGTGATTGCGCCATAAAGGTTTCATCCATTTATAAGGCGGATTCCATGCATGAATAGCATAGTGCATAGTGCCATACATGAGGTAGCCAAAAACAAACCCCGGGAAAAGGCCGCAACATTCCAACCCATGAGCAAATACATGATGGAAAAAATTGCAGAAGCAAGAATCAGGCTCGGCACCGGCGGCATAAATAATCTTTCCCTGTCTCTCGGATATTCGTGGTGGTTGCCATGAAGTACATAAATAAATTTTCTCGCTCGGGGGCTTTCTGCCACAAAATGAAAGGCAAAACGATGCATGGCGTATTCAAAAGAGTCCAGAAAATCATACCCCCGATAAATGTGAGTACGATACGAGCTGCATTAAACGCCAATATATGACCACTATAATATAGCAGGCCAACGATCACAGGCAGGTAAATGCCCCAGATCACTAATGGATGGGTCTTGGTAAATATTTCCAGGTACTGGCTTTGGAACAAACGGGCCTGCCCCTTATTATGTATCTTATCAAAATGCATATCTCACAAATTTTTCCAACAGCAAAGATAAATTGAAAATGAGTTTTAACCTTGCCTGAAAGGTTATGTTTTTATTGTTGCAACATTTCCCCTATTGATTGAAAATGATAGCCTTTTGACCTTAAATAAGAGATCAGGCCGGGTAATTTTCTGTACAATTTGTCTGTTCTTTTTGGGTCAGTTCCTATATGCATTAAAAGAATAAACCCATTCAACCCCGAAGGTGAGCGAGATTCATGATCGACGATAGAGTTGTAGATCGCATCGCTACTGCGATAATTTTTATCTGCGGGCGTTGTATAATCCGCATGGCTAAGGGTGCCGGGTGTGGTTAATGAGTTTCAGCCCCGATTCTTTTGTCCAGGCAGCGATCGAATCATTATACCACTCATAAGGCGGAAGGAAGAATTTCGTTTTGGAAGTATCAATACCACTTGCGTGCATCACATCAAGATTTGCCAGCAGGTCATTTGTAAAATCTTCTTTTGTTATCAATAGACTATCTCTCTTATTCCAATCGCAATACAAAAGGTGCTGGTTTGAATGGAGGCCCTAAATAATGGCCATCTCTGTTTAATCGCTGAATAATTTTCTTAAAATCAGGATTCTTGTAAAACCTCCCGGTAAAAAAGAAGGAAGCTTTTATATTTTGTTGCTGTAACGCTGGACGCAATAAGATCACCGCCATCGGCAAATTCATCGCCGGTAAAGACCAGTGCAATGGCCCCTTCTGTCTTCCCCGATGGGGAGGGAATGACGAATCACCACGAATAATTGCACCATGATCATAAGAAAATTTGTTCTGTGATGACTTCTGAAAGCCTCCCCCTTTGGGGGGTTGGAGGCTCTCGATTCTTTAGCCGCAAGCAAATAGATCAATGTAGCCAGTTCCATCCATGGTTGGTTCATTGGTGCTGTAGTCGCCATAATCGTCATGATAAACCGCAAGGTCACTTTGAAATTCTGCATATTCATCCGGCTGATAGAGTGTAATGCCGATAAGATTGTTATAAATGCTGCCATATACAGGACCATCCACCAATCCGCCATCGATCGGGTAATTTTTTAAATGTGTGAAAGCAGAATGAGGATCAACTGGCGTATCTCCGTCATGCCGGGCAAGCCATACACAAAACTTGGTTCCCCATGGATTACAACCAAACAGCCAGTCAAAATTTGCCTGCTCTAATTCTGCAAAAGTTTTGTCGCCATGTTAATTGGCGATACCAGTAACATTGAATGGCAAATGAAGTTGTGAGATTATTGCTACACCAGATAAAAGGCATACCACGATAGAATGCATTTTGCTTTGCCTTGTTCCAGACTCTTCGAATGCCCTCTCTGTAATAAGCCGATAATTGTATCTCTTCTTGTTACCTCTTTAATTGCTTTGCCAATTCATAATGTCCAACATTAATAAACGGATACCATTGGTAGTGATTTGCTGTATCAGCACCAAGCCATGGAGTGACGGGTTCTTTTTTGGAAAGCGCAATGGCAAAATTTTGAACAGTCGTGTTGGATCAAGCATCCCGAGAACCCAGGTTTTGTCAAGTTTCTTTATTGTATATCTGATTGATGGATATTCTAAGAACCGGGCTTCCGCTAATTCCATATCATCCTTCCAATTATCTTCTGCATAGATATAAGGCGATCTTACGGAAGCCGTTTGAGTCACTCCTTATTTTTCATAGCCAAAGATCAAATGCGGTATTGGCTTTATCAGTAATAATAAGTCGTATATAACATTCATTACTTATAAAATATGTCTGAACCCAGGGCAAATGCACTTGAAAACTTTCCTGCAATAGAAGAGGTTCCTGTTGTATTATTCATGAACTTTCCTCTCTGCTGAGGTTCACCACTAACAAAATACACTGGCCGTTCATATCCCTTTCCATAAGCACTGTCTTCTTTTGGTATTCGCATACCAATATGATCCCGGTCATCACCTACCTGGTTAAACATCCAGTCTTCTTTGGATGCATTTTTAACAACCAGTCCAACCCCCATTTTGCTTCATCAAGCACATCAGCCATTCCATTTTTTCCATCAAGACCATTCGCTAATTTTTCATCACCAAAAACTTTTGGAAAATCACGATAGGCCATCAGTAAATGATAAGTAGCATTGGCCGATGTAGAAGCATATTGCAAATAATCGCTGGCGTCATGCCAGCCTCCCACCACATCAATATGAGTGCTGTCTTTTATCCCTGCCTTTTTCGCCATACAAAACATACCCATCATGTGTGTGACAGCTGTCTTTTAGAAACGGATTGAAACCACTTCGTTGTTGACGCATATAGCGCAAACAAAAATCAGCAGCTCCTTTGTACACGTCATCTCCAATTTCAAACTCAGGAGATCGTGTATCTCCCGCTTGCAAAAATAGTATCGGCCCGGTCTATTAAATGAAGAAAAATTAAGACGATAAGTTTGCATGAATGGCCCATAAGCACCAAACGGTTTTTCAAATTTCCCGGAGTAAACGAGTTTGCCGGAACTTATTTCTACTAACTGCCAATTGCTAACTGCTGACTGTTCCTTGCTGCACCACACTGCTACCTTAATTCCATTGGGTTTATAGCCAAGCTGATTAATCCTTATCCATGATGTTGTTTGTGGTAGGGGTTGCGAATGATGATAAAAAGAAAATAATGGCGAGTGAAAGTAAAGAAACTGCTTCATTGGTTTAAGGATAAGAAAAATAACATTATACAGTGCGAGGTACAACCTTTAGGTCGTCATGCCGACGAAGGAAGCATCTAAAATTGATTCGAAAATTCAAATAATGTATAGGTGTAGACCCCTCGTACCTCAGGGTGACAGTCTTCAGGCAGAACATGCATTTATTTTTGAATAGCGAACAGAACGTACAAGTGAGTGACACAACGAAGTCGAAAAGAATTACAATTGCAGGCTACATAATCCTTCGACCAGCTGAGGATTATTTCAACTTCTTTAATGCTTCACCCAACCTGGAGATCATTTCTACGATCTCTTCTTTTTGCAGGTACCAACGCTAAGCCTGTACCATGCAGAATCACGACTGGCGCCAAAGGCATAGAAAGGAACTACCGCAAGGCTGGCTTCATTGAGAAGATAAGCAGTCACATCACTTTGATCAGCGAGCAATTTTTCCGTCTTCAGTTGTTTTTCCTGCAAGATCAATTTTGATGGTAAGGTAAATGGCAGCTTCCGGTGCAATGGCATCTACCGAAAATCCCTGTGATTTTAATTTCATAAAGCCACTGTAAATTTCACGAAGACGCTGCTCTATCTCTGATTTAAAATGTGCAAGAAATTTTTTAATTGCTTCGCGTTGGGAAAGAAATTTCGCCACCGCTTTTGCTCAGCCATTGGCGCCCATGCTCCCACATGTGTAAGAATCGCTTTCATTTTTGTCATGACGGTAGAAGGTCCCATGCTCCATCCCACACGAACACCGGTGGAAGCAAACACTTTACTGATCGCATCAATGTAAATCGTGTACTCACGCATGGCAGGACGCAGGTTAACCGGGTCAAAATGCCTGATATCGCCGTAGGTCAAATGCCAATACATTTGATCATACATCAGGTACAAGTTTTTTTCATTTTCGCCGCGGCGTTTATTTTCTTCAATATCAAATCACAAATGGCCTCCAATTCTGTTTTGCGAAAAGTAGTACCCGTAGGATTCTGCGGAGAGCACAACGCTATAAGAGTTGCATCTTTCACATAAGGACGAATATCATCAGCAGCAGGCATAAAATTATTTTCCAGTTTTGCCTCCACTTCAACGTGCTGACCTCCTACAAAATGTGTGTAATGATTATTGTTCCACGATGGTACAGCATAGATGACCTTATCTGCCTTTATCGCATATCGCCCGAAAGACGGCATAGATCAGCGGTCGGCCGCCTGAAGCAACAAGAATTTCATTGGGGCCATAATCCAAACCTTCCATCTCTTTTATAAAAGACGTAATAGCTTCTCTCAGATCAAGATTGCCTTCTGCGGCAGGATAGTTAGTAAAGTGCTCCCTGTATGCTTCAACGATCTCGTTTTCCAGTTCTTTTGGGATCGGGAAAATAGTCGGGATCAAAATCACCAACTGTAAAATTATAAATGCGCTGACCCTGGCGGATCTTTTCACGAATTTCTCCGCCTAGTTTGACGATCTCGGAGCCAATACAGGGTTTCAGAAAGATCAGAAAGTTTCATGTTACAAAAAATAAGCGTACGGGTGTAAATAATTCTTTCGGAGCATGAAAAAAGGCCACGCAATGTGACCTTAAAAAATATTGCAGAAATCAGAGGTTAATGCTTTCCATGTCCCTTTCCATTCCCGTTTCCTCCACCGTTTCCATTACTATTACCCTTTCCATTTTTAAATGCTCCATTATGGTTCCCATTATCAGCGACCATATTTTGGATGGCCTTTTACTACATAATATTTGGGTTCATCGGAGTTTCGAATGATCACCTGGGAATTTTTATTCCCTTGTAACGGGCATATCTTTCGCGGAATACATTTGCGTGAAGGTACGGCCTTGGCTCATTGATCACTACCTTGTAACCGCTGTATACATCATAATAACGATAACGAACAGGCAATGACAGAGAAAAAACCCAGTTGCTGCCTGATAAATAAACATATTGATGACGCGGAACAAAATAATATACATCAATGTCAGGCATATAATAATATTCCACATAGTCATAGCCTACCGGGCCCCATACGGGCTGTGATCCTATATTGACATTGACCCCAACGCTGACCTGTGCCTGTGCTTTATGCGTTGAAACTATGAGAACAAAAGAATTGTTATGGCCAGAATTATTTTTTCATAGAGTTTGATTTTGTGACGACTATACTTTTCCAAAGAAGATGCCAATAGGGCTCAAAAATTAATAAATCCAGAATTGAAGAAAGATATTTTAAGGTGATATTATTTAAAAAAGTTATTTACGAATAAAATTATTGTCTATTTCCTAAGGATAAATACGATGCATCTGAGAGATTAAAATTCCGACCTGTCATTTACGAATCCCGCATGTCATCAGCAGCAGAGCCATCTACGGGACTCGAACCCACGACCTGCTATTTACAGAAACAGCTGCTCTACCAACTGAGCTAAGATGGCAAGAAATAGCCATAACTGCGGGACTCCCATCGATAGCTATCAGGAAGCTAGATAGCTGATAATACGAAATACTAGAAGAACGAAACACGGAAACTGGAAACAACCGTCGTATTTCTCAGGGTTTTGTAAAATCGAGCACAGGATGGCTAAAGATTTATTGTTATTAAAATAAGAGGTACTTGTTTTACTACTTACCATTAACCATTAGGAAGTTAGGATTTGAAGTTTCCTTTAAACTCTTTCCGGAATCTTTCAAAAATCAGGGATAGAAACATTTTGGACATATGGATTTTCAGGATGATGTAAAATATATTCCTGGTGATATTCTTCAGCGTTATAGAATTTTGTAAACGGTTTTACTTCTGTGGCAATTTTTCCCGAATATTTTTTTCACCTGCGATCCTTTTTATTTCTGCGTCAATAATTTGTTTTTCTTTTTCATTCCGGTAGAAAGCAATGGAGCGATATTGAGTGCCTACATCATTGCCCTGCCTGTTAACCTGTGTGGGGTCATGGCTGGCAAAAAAGCCTTTACTAAAGTTTCAAAAGAAATCTTCGATGGATCATAATATACCTGCACCGATTCTGCATGACCTGTTTCTCCGCTGCTTACTTTTTCGTAATCAGGATTTGTATCCGTACCTCCTGCGTAACCAGATACTGCATCACGAACCCCAACCAGGCTTTGAAAGACAATTTCGGTATGCCAGAAACATCCTTCGGCAAACGTAGCGACCGCTTCATTAGCCGATGGTTTTCTTTACTGCCAGCAAAGATCTTTGCATCGGTTTGTGGTCATGTGCGCAACCTGCAAACACTATAATTGAAAATATTGTTGAGATGATCGCTTTCATAAAAATTTTTTATTGTTTCGGGCTCGTTGGTGGTTTACCTCCTTCCGGCACAAAAATAAGAGCAAGAGAGTTCATGCAATATCGCTTTCCCGTAGGTGCAGGGCCATCATCAAATACATGCCCGAGATGTGAACCTGTTTTGCTGTCTACTACTGCCCAGCGGATCATTCCGTAGCTTTCATCTCTTACCAGGCGCACGGCATCCGGGTTAATCGGCGCATAAAAGCTGGGCCACCCCGTTCCTGAGTTAAATTTTGTTTCAGAACTGAATACAGGTTGTAGCGATGCCGCCGAATAATAAGTTCCTTTTTCATAAAAATGATCATACTTACCGCTGAAGGCTCGTTCAGTTCCTTCCTGCCGGAGAATGTAATACTGTTCAGGTGTTAATCTTTCTTTCCATTGCGCATCTGTGTATTGAACAGGATATACCGTTTTGCCCCAGCAACGGGTGGATCAGGATATTTTTGTTTTGTGTTCATTGTTTTTGTTTCCGTTTTATTTTGAGATTGTCCACTGCTGCAATTAGAATTCAACAGGGAAAGGAAACAATCACTAAAAGAGAAGATTTTTCATTTTATTCATGTTATCTTAAATAAACGAAATCCAAGGATAAATGGATTGATAGTATCCAAAGCAAACCAGACAGTATTAACAAGATTTTGATAAATCAGCCTCCCAGCTTGCGATAGTTTTTCCATAACAGCTTAAGATCCTGTACAGGCTCATACTCCCTGGCATACCAATCATCGATCATCCGCAAACTCTCTGCCGGTAATGATTGCATTGAGTTAACAGGTATTCCATTACACCCGATAATAGCCCTGCGAAGCTGGGGGCAATGGTTTTCCATTTATTGCATAGCCGATCCATGTTCGCTTTGCAAAAAGCACTTTAAAACAATTCCTAAAAAAGTGCAGCGGTCTCTTTTACAAAGATAAAATGAACCGGAAAGCTGATGATGAAAAGGAGGGACACAGTAAAATCAATTAGCCGTTTAATGCGCCTGTTATAGGGAGTGGCGATCGTCATAGCGATTTTCTCTTGACACCGCTTCCCCCGAGGTATTTTTGAATCACTGCCAACAATACTGTGGCTTTTAGCTGCATGAAATTTTACACGGATATTTTTGGAAGCGTCTGAGCGACCTGGATAATATCCTTAAATGATAAACGCCCTTCACATAAAATGACCTCTTTGAAATTTATTGAGGCGCTGCAGCATATTTAGTTTTCTCCAATAACCGATCGTTCCCTGCTCATTTTCTTTCTATCCCCACCCTTCCCAAAATTCTTTTCGTCAATTTGTGCCTGTTGCATAAGTTGCATTGAAGATCGATATTCATTTTCTGAACCCGCGATCAATGTATAAGGGTTTTCTTCCCCGCTGTTTCTATTATATAAAAATTATTTCTTATCAGCAACCAGCGAAGAACGCTGATTAAAATAAATGCCATAATAGCTCCAAACAAAACGATGGCTCTTGAAAAGCGTAATCGTTCGGGAAGTAATGAATAGGCGGCGAGCAATACCAGTGTGGCAGCAAGTGTGGAGCGGATCAATTCCGATCTTTTATACCATTTGTTATACAGACCCGCATAATGAGCCACTATAAGATAAACAATAGTAAATGCCGGGATAGAGAACAGTAATACCCTGTCCGGATAAAGGATATCAGGACGCACGTAGTTTGCCCAGATGTTTTTTACCATCCAGAAAGAAAAAGTATAAGCAAGGCATCAATAAAAGGAAGACCGATCCATTTTACAAATTTTCCGATTGCGGTCATTATGGCACGCAACCAGATGGCCAGGTGAATAAAGAATATAAAAAGACTTGCCCTGCTTCCTCCATAATGTTTGCGTAACAAAAATGCTCATGGCGCTATAGAACATCCGGACATAATTTAAACTGCCCTTTTTGGTGCTCTCTCCTTTGAAATGAAGAATGCTGGTTTCAGCCAGGTAGTAGTTCTTGTATCCCATTTTCTGGATACGATAACTCAGGTCTACATCCTCGCCATACATAAAAAATGTTTCATCAAAACCATTCAGTCCGTCCATCAAATTCCTCCGCGTCATCATAAATGCCCCTGCCAGTACATCTACCTCATGATTTTTATTTTCATCCAAGTACCCAAGATGATATTCAGAAAAAATTTTTGACTTTGGAAATAACCTGGCAAAGCCAAATAATTTGAACAAAGAAGTAACGGGAGAAGGAAAGCACGTTTTGATTCCTTCAAAAACCTCCCATGACCATCAAGCATTTTAACGCCAACAGCGCCGGCATCTTCATTTGCCTCAAAAAAGACGAGGCATTTTGAAAAACAAGTCCTCCGGAACGATGCGTGTCGGGGTTTAAAAACAAAACATACTTGCCAGTCGATAATTTATATCCCTGGTTACAGGCCCTTGTAAAACCGATATTTTCATCGTTTGCTATAAACTTGACACAGGGAAAGAATGGCGTTAAATAACCGATGCTGTTGTCATGTGAATGATTATCGATAACTATCACCTCGGCGTCTATTCCGGAACTTGCAATAGCTTTCTGAACCGAGCAAAGGCATTGCTCAAGAAAATATTTTACATTATAATTGACAATGATTACAGAAAGCTCCATAAACAGCTCAAATCAAAATCCCTGTCTCGACCATAGCAAATATTCTTTTCGGCAAATCTTAATGTAAAATCAGGTTTTATCTTTGCCCATGCTTAAAACAACTCTTATAAGTGCCGTTAAGGCGGGCGCGGCAGAATTATCTCGTTTTTCAATAAAAGCTTTGTCGTAAGTAACAAAGAAGGGATTAACAATCTCGTTACCGAAGCCGACCATGCATCTGAAAAACGCAATACTTGATGTTATAAAAAGAATTTCCGGGCCATTATATTCTTGAGTGAAGAAGCAGGAGAAATTATCCAGGATTCAGCTATAAATGGATCATTGATCCCATTGATGGAACAGTAAATTTTGCTCATAGCATTCCTCTCTGTTGCGTATCTATCGCCGTTGAATATAATGGCGAGATAGTTTTAGCATCAGTCTATAATCCCATCATGAACGAATTATTTTTTGCCGAAAAAGGAAAAGGTTCTACGCTAAACGATAAGCAAATCAGGGTAAGCAAAAGCAGAATGTAGTGAATGCCTGTCTTGTAACAGGCTTTCCTTATACTTACCTGGATGTGCCAAACGGGCCACTGCAAATATTTGAAAAGTTGATCAGGAAAGGGATCCCTGTTCGCCGTCTTGGATCTGCCGCCACTGATCTTTGCTGGGTGGCAGCAGGACGGTTTGACGGATTTTATGAACACAAATTGCAAGCCTGGGATAGCGCAGGAGGATACCTGATCGTTGAAGAAGCAGGAGGCAAGGTGACCGATTTTGAAGGGAATAAATTTTCTCCTTATCAGCCTCATATCCTGGCAACAAACGGCGACATTCATGATGAAATGCTGGCAGTGATCAACAATGAAAAGGAGCTATGAAAATTTAAGATTTTAGACTTGACGATTCACGAATGTACTGATAAAATGAACAAATGGAAAATAGGACAGAAATATCATCGTTGGGGGAATTTGGATTGATCGAGCACCTTACCAAAAATATCGAGCTGCAAAATGCATCTTCCATAGTTGGCGTGGGTGATGATGCAGCAGTGATCGATCATTTCGGAAAACAAACTGTCATTACTTCTGATATGCTGGTAGAAGGAGTGCATTTTGACCTGATGTACACTCCACTTAAACACCTCGGTTATAAATCTGTGATCGTCAACCTCAGTGATATCTATGCAATGAATGCCACACCAACGCAGATAATATTGAATATTGCTATCAGCAATCGTTTCAGCATAGAAGCACTGGATGAATTTTATAGTGGCGTTTATACTGCCTGCGAAAAATATGGAGTTGACCTGATCGGTGGCGATACTTCTTCTTCACAAAAGGGATTTATTATTTCTGTTACAGCCATTGGTGAAGTAACTCCTGATAAATATGTAAAAAGAAACACAGCAAAACAAGGAGACCTGATCTGTGTAAGTGGTGATTTAGGAGGGGCTTATATCGGGCTTGCTTTTTTTGGAAAGAGAAAAAAAGATCTACCTCGAAAACCCCAATATTCAGCCTGACCTTGAAAGTGAGTCATATGTAATAGGAGATTACTTAAAGCCGGAGGCAAGAGAAAGATATTATTGAATTCTTCGAAAGGAAAAAATCACTCCCCATTCAATGATGGATATCAGTGATGGACTAAGCTCAGAAATATTGCACATAAGTAACCAAAGTGACCTCGGTTGTGTGATCTATGAAGAAAGATTACCTATTGCTGACGAAATGAAAAATGCCGCCTATAAATTCAGATCCGATCCAACAGCCTGTGCATTGAGTGGCGGAGAAGATTATGAACTTTTATTTACCGTTGACCAAAATGATTATGATAAAATCAACATTAAATGAAGATATTAGTGTGATCGGTTACATGACCGAGCGGGAAAAAGGTACAAACATCATCACAAAGGGGGATAGCACTTATCCCATTACGGCACAGGGATGGAATGCATTTAAAAGAACCAGGGTTAAAGTTTTTTCCGGATATGAGGATACAGGCACTACTCGTTTTATTGATAATTATTGCGACAGGTTGCAGCAGTTTTAAATCTTCGTTTGATCCTGGCAAAAATATTCTTCTGAACAACTCCGAAAAGGACTACTCCATTTTTCAGAATATTTTACAGGAGTCACATCCGGGTCTTTACTGGTACACTCCAAAGATAGCATGGATTATTACTTTAACTGGGGGAAGGAACAAATAAAAAGATTCGTTAGCATCGGAACCGGAATTCAAACAGGTCTTTAAGTTATGTTCTGTGCGAAAATGGATTGCGGTCACACGACGGTGCGTTCCTCAAAGAATACTCCAATTATCTCGACACATTAAGAAATGAAAAATTTTTTTCCCTTTGAGTCTCAAACTTTGGGCTGATACAACCGTAGTGGCAGCCAACCTGAACAGGAGAGATTCAATTTTAAAACGTGGGACCATTGTCAAGGCAATCGACAATAGACCGATGGAACAAATAACAGACACACTCTTTAAATTCATTTCTTCTGATGGCCATAATGCCACATCACAAATTCCAAAGCCTGAGCAACAGGGAGTTTTTGGTTCACTATATACTTCCGTCTATGGATTAGGCAAACAGTTATAGTGTTGATTATCTCGATAGCGTCGGGAAAACACACTCGATCACTATTCCTGTTTACGATCCGGCGCAAAGATAGTTTTAATCGTGCTGCGATCAGGCGGTTTGTCCGTCCCACTAAAAAAAGAGAGAAAACAAATGAACCTGCAAAACATGCGTTCTTTGCGCATCGATGCAAATAATCAAACTGCTTTCCTCGATGTAAATTCGTTTCGGAAGAGGTTACCAGTTAAAAAATTTTTTAAACAATCCTTTCGCTCTATCCGTAAGCATCACATTAATTATCTCGTTGTTGATGTTCGCGGAAATGGCGGAGGCAGTGTAACCAACTCAACCTTGCTATCAAAATACCTGGTCGACCAGAAAATTTAAGGTTTGCGATTCGCTGTATGCCATTAGTCGCAAGAGTCATTACAAGTCATATATCGAAAAATATTTTTTGAATCGCCTGTTCATGGTCGCTTTTACCCGCAAAAAGAAGGACGGTCATTTTCACTTCGGTTATTTTGAAAGGCATCGATTTCAAACCCAAACAAAAAATCATTTCAACGGTAAAAGCTATGTTCTCATTGGGGGCAATTCATTTTCTGCTACTACCTTATTTGCCAACTCCGTCATTAAACAGGATAATGTAACAGTCGTCGGGGAGGAGACCGGCGGCGGTTCTTATGGCAATACGGCGTCGGCTGATCCCCGATGTAAAACTACGCCGAAACAAAATTGGAATTCCGTGCTTCCGCTATTCAGACTCGTAATGGATAAAGATCAGCCAAAGATCAGGCCATGGCATTTTCCGGAAGTGAAGGTGCTGCCCACTTCTGACGCAATACGACGAAATGCAGATTATAAAATGGATAAGAGTGGAGGGAAGCTGATAAACGAAGATAAAAGTGAAAAGTTAAAAACTAAAAGTCCCTGATTCTCCCGGCACAATGCAAAACTTTTACCTATTAACTATTCTGTCATATGGATAGTGATAACCGTTAATAAATTATTCATCCCAGCACAATGAAGAGCTTATCTATTCACTATTAGTTATTATCTTAAACCTATCTGCGTCTTTCCAAAAGGGAATTTTTCTCTTACTTTTTCCAAATGTGATCTATCGAGAGTGACGGTAAAAACATCGTCCTCATCTTTCTTACAATAAAGAATTTCACCCATTGGATCAATCGCCATGCTCTCGCCTGTATAATGAATTTTATTTCCGTCCTCACCAGTACGGATTCACGCCGATAACATAGCACTGGTTTTCGATCGCTCTTGCCCGCAACAAAGTTGTCCATGCATGAACTCTCTTTTCGGGCCAGTTAGCTACATAGATCAGTACATCATATTCAGGGTACTCTGTTCACCCTCTCCCTTGGAGGGGTTGGAGGAGGCCTGTCGGCTCCACACAGGAAACCTCAGGTCGTAGCAAACCAATAAATTTATCTTCCATCCTTTGACTGGAAGCGATCAATCTTTTCTTGCCCGGAGTGTAATGCTGATCTTCGTCCGCATAAGCAAACAAATGCCGTTTATCATAGTGTCCAACCTGCCCGCTTGGCAGCACCCAAACCAGGCGATGTGTAGTAAGTTCTCAGCCATGCCGTCTCTCCTCGGGAGAGTGAATCTTTATCAGACTCCCGGTTAGAATAATTTTTTTCTGTAGCAGCAACCTGTTTCATCCATTGCATAGTTTCGCCCTCCATCGTCTCCAGCCAATTTTTTCGGTTGCATACTAAATCCTGTGCTGAACATTTCTGGCAGACACAACAATCTCCGTTGGTTGAGAAATAGAAAATATTTTTTCCTTCGAACATTTGAAGGTTTGCCTTCTTGTCTTCCCAATGAAGTGTTGATTGAATACCGGTAATAGTAAGAGTTGACATTCTTTATTTTAATAAATTATTTATCGTGTCCCTTTATCAAATCTACTTCATATCCCTTCTGCATCAAATAATCCATTGTTTTCTTTTTACGAACTAAATATTGTTCATGTTTCAATGTGACATACCTTTCTCTTTGCAAGTTTATATTTAAAATAGCCATGTATTCCTTTTTATTGATTTGCTCCAGTGCTTTTTGAGCAATTTCATCGCTAACCCTTTTTCTTTCAAGCCTTTTTGGATCTTTTTCTCTCCCCCATTGCTTTAATTTAAACCTTCCACTCACAAACGCCACTGCAAATCTCTCGTCATTAAGGCAGTCTTCTTTAATTAACTCACCTATTAGCTCATCGTGGTCTTTCGCTATTAATGCCGAGCTCAAACAATTTTTGCTTTTATCTCGCTTTGACATCGCTGCTGGTAACGGCAATAAAATCTTAATTTCTGCAAAGCCTGTTCCTTTGTAAGCCTCTTCCTGTACATGCTCCAAAACTAAAAGGTTTTGTAAAACAATTCACCGGGGAAACTGTTTTTATAAGTTACACGTAAATTTGATGCTGGATAGACTCAAATTTCAAAAAATAAAATTATGAGCGATAAGAAACCCGGTTTATTCAAATACAGATACTTCAAAAGTTGTATTAAGTGATGATGAATGGCAGAAGATCCTACCAAAAGATATTTACCATATTGCCGCGTGAAAAGGGAACCGAAATGCCGTGGAGCAGCAAGTTTGAAAATTTTTCTGAAATCAGAACTTACTATTGCGCTGTATGCGGTAATCCACTTTTTAAAAGTGATACTAAATTTGAAAGCGGATGCGGCTGGCCCAGCTTTTATCAACCGATCAGCAAGGGCAGCATAATTTATACCCCCGACAACGCGCATGGCATGAAGCGTACGGAAGTGACGTGCGGCCGCTGCTAAATCGCACCTTGGTCACGTATTTGATGATGGCCCTCCTCCCACAGGTCTTCGCTATTGTATCAATGGCGTGGTGCTTGACTTCGAAAAAGCAAAGGAAGCTGAGAAAAAAGTATGAGCAGGAAGCAGGAGACAAGAAGCAAGAAAGCTAGACTTGCGAATTTTCATTATTGATTACGTGATTACTCATTACTTTGTTTCTCTCTGAACCTTGTGTCCTGTACCTTGTATCTTCCACATTTCTCCCTTCATGTAAAAGGGAGCTTTTTATTTTATCGTATGAGCAGGTATAAATACATTTACCCGTCAAAACATATTTATATGAAGATCTTTATAAAGCCGTTGTTTAGTCTCATTTTCCTTATAAGTTTTTTTCCCCGGATCTTTTTCCCAGGTCAATCTTAAACCAGCCCGTCCCTGTTGATCCAAATGTAAAAATTGGTAAACTTCCGAATGGCCTCACCTATTACATCCAAAAAACCTGAAGCCCGAAAAAAGATGGAGCTCCGCCTTGTAGTGAATACGGGTTCGATCCTTGAAGACGCTGATCAGCGTGGGCTGGCTCATTTTATGGAACACATAGAACTTTAATGGTTCAAAACATTTTCCCAAGAATGAACTGGTTGACTATTTACAAAAAGTAGGTGTAAAATTTGGCGCTGACCTGAATGCTTATACAAGTTTTGATGAAACTAGTTTATATTCTTCCTATTTCAAGTGATGATCCTGGTATTGTAGAAGAAGGCTTCACTGTTTTAGGAAGACTGGGCCGGGAATAATTTATTGGACAAAACAGAGATTGACAAGAAAGAGGAGTTGTACTGGAAGAATCCCGGCTTAGCAAGGGGGCACAGGAAAGAATGCTTCGCCAGTATTTCCCGAAACTTTTTAATGGCTCCAAATATGCAGAGCGTTTACCGATCGGTAAAGATTCTATTTTAAAAACATTTACGCCCTGCTACACTGGCACGGTTCTACAAACAATGGTACCGTCCAAACCTGATGGCTGTGATTGTTGTAGGAGATATTGACCCTGCAGAAGCTGAAAAAAGATCAAAGCCCATTTTAGCGCATTTAAAAATCCAACCAATGAAAAACCAAGGCCTGCATATCAGCACCTATTGCAACAAGAACAAAAACCTGATGCAATGGTTGTTACTGATGATGAGGCAACCAATTCTATTCTTGAAGTTTTCAATTAGCAATACGTAACTGAACGTAAACGAAGTACAAC
>ERZ1370068.1988-contig-11950_pt1 | contig 60154 bp, 65 predicted proteins | sample MGYA00561227_ERZ1370068 | MGnify/ENA primary metagenome ERZ1370068 (study PRJEB38410, sample SAMEA6850437) | metagenome | study: Metagenomic assessment of the ecological functions of the soil: analysis of the soil microbiota associated with the... | reverse complement strand
TGTACTTCGTTCAGTTACGTATTGCTCGGCTGATGGGCGCAGACCGTCCCGGCCCTTTACGGGCCGTCGGCGGACGACAAAGCGGCTTCCTAAGAGCACGGCGCACAGTAAAGAATTAAGAATTTGGAATTACGAACTCGATGCGCAACGAATTCCAGATTCTGAATTCTGAATTTACATAATTTCGCTCGTTTTCTTTGTGCCCTTTTTTGTGTTCCTTTGTGTTGAGTACCCCGTTGCTATGGGCGCGTGGCCGGCTTCCTCGCAAACCGAGCGCCCATCATCTCGAGCGTGGCTGGCTCGCCATCGCTGTCGAGGACGAAGTTCACCAGCTCCGGCGCGCGCCACACCGCCTTCCACGTCGCGCGGAACGTGTTGAAGTGCCAGTGCTCGAGCCGTCCCACGAACGCGGCGCCGTAGCGAATGCCGAGCCCGCCGGCGTCGTCGCGTGACCTTCACGTCGCCGTGGAGCGGATCGGAGTAGTCGCCCGCGAACTGCCGGCAGCGGCAGCGACGGCGGCCGTGCCCGACGACGCGGCGCGCGTCTATCTTCGCGCGCTCCTCGTCGGCTCTCGTTCTGCAGCCCGGTGTACAGCTTCAGGAACTCGGCGCTCCAATCGTGGTCCGATCGGCCGGCATAAGCGATCGAACACGGTGCACATCAGCGCGTGCCGAAGCTCCGTGTGGTCGCGGTTGCCGAGGACGTAGACGCCCAGACGGTCGTCGCGAATCAGGCCGTGGATGGCGACCATGCCGTCGATGCTGCCGGTGTGAAAGTCGACCGCGCGTCCGTGGTAGTCCTGCTGGAACCAGCCGAGGCCATAGGTCATCCAGTGCGGCCTGGTCAGCCGGCGTGGTCGGATACGATGTCGTAGGGCGCGATCGTCTGCGGCGTGAACGAGCTCGGCGAAGGTCTCCTTCGACAACAGCGCCTTGCCGTTCGCGCCGCCGGTCGCGTCCGCCGTTCAGCAGGAACTGCATCCACTTCGCCATGTCGTCGACGTTCGACCAGACGGCTCCGCCGGGGCCACCGGATCGACGCTGACGTTCTCGATGACGCGCACCGCGGCCGTCGACGATCGCGTGCGGCGAGGCGACGTTGGGCTGCCGCGGCGAGCGTCGCGGCGGTGGCGATGCGTGTCGCGCATGCCGAGCGGCTCGAAGATGCGCGCGCGGATCGTGTCGGCCCACGATTTGCCCGACGCGGCTTCGATGACGGCGCCGGCCGCCGCGTACATGATGTTCTGGTAGATGAACCCCGAGCGAACCGGGTAGGCCGGATCGATCAGCCGGACGCGGCGGAGGATCTCGTCGGTCGACGCGCGCTGCCCGTACCAGAGATAGTCGGCGTTCGCCGAGCCCGGCGCGGTGCGTCGAGCAGGTCGCGCACCGTCAGCTCGCGCGTCACCGGCGGGATCCTTGAGCTGGAACCACGGCAGGTAGGTGGTGACCGGCGCATCCCAGTCGACCTTCTTCTCGTCGACGAGCATGCCGACGAGCGCCGCGGTCATCGCCTTGGTCGTCGAGCCGATGGCGAACAGCGTGCGGGTGTCGACCGGCGCCGGCTTTCCCGAGCTCGCGCACGCCGTAGCCGTGGGCGAAGACGACCTCGCCGTCCTTGACGACGGCGATCGCCAGGCCAGGCGTCTTCCAGTCCTTCATCGTTTTCGAGACATACGCGTCGAGGCCTCGCGAGCGGCTGCTGGCTCGACACCGCTGGCGCCACGAGAACGGCGAGCAGGACGACGGACACGGGCGCAGCGCATGTGACTCATTCGACAGCGTTCATGCAACAGAGCGATTCTGCACAGACTGGCACTGGTCATCATGACACCTGGCGCTGTCGTATGCGGTAGGCTGCGCGGGCATTGGACACCGACAGCACGCAGCCGAACCCGATGCGAGGCTGATCCGCGCGCATCGGTCTGCGCGGCGCGACCCTGCTCGTCATCACCAACGTCATCGGCTCGGCGATTTTCCTCACGCCCGGGTCGATGGCGGCGACGCTGCCGTCCGAGGCGCTGCTGCTGCTCGCCTGGATCGCCGGCGGCGCCATCGCGCTCTGCGGCGGGCTGACCTACGCCGAAATGGGGGCGATGTATCCGCGCTCCGGCGGCCTCTATGTGTTCCTCGAGGAGGCGTACGGATCGCTCGTCGCCTTCCTCTTCGGCTGGGCGTGCATGCTCGTCATCCTGACCGGCAGCGCCGCGACCGTGGCGGTCGGCTTCGCGAGCTAGCTTCAGCTACTTCGTGCCGGCAGCTGTCGACGACCCGCGAGGTGATCGCGCTGCCGATGCCGTGGGGCGCCTGGTCGATCTCGGCCGGGCAGATCGTGCGCCGCGGTGTCGATCCTCGCGCTCGGCGCCGTCAACTACGTCGGGATCAAGAGCGGCAACCGCCTGCAGGCGACGCTGACCGTGCTGAAGATCGCCGCGCTCGCGGCGCTGCCGATCGTCGCGCTGGCGCTGCATCCGGTGACGCCGTCGTTCACGCCGGTGCGTGCCGCCGATCGCCAACCCGGCGGCCGCCTTCGGCGTGGTGATGATCGCCGTGATGTGGGCCTACGAGGGCTGGTAATTACCTGCCGTTCTGCGCCGGCGAAATCAAGGACGCCCGCCGCACCGTGCCGATCGCGCTTCGTCATCGGCATCGTGGCGCTCGTCGTCATCTACCTGACGGTCAACCTCTCCTACATGCTGGCGCTGCCGCTCGGCGAGATCCAGGGCGTCGAGCGCATCGCCGAGAAAGCCGTGACCGCGCTCGATCGGCGCCGAGCGGCGCGCCGCATCGTCGCGGCCACCGTCGTCGTGTCGACGCTCGGGTGCAACGCCGCGGCGGTGATCGGCATGTCGCGGACCTGCTACGCGATGGCGTCGGACGGGCTGTTCTTCAAGGCCGCCGCCGCCGTCCATCCCAGGTATCGCACGCCGCACGTCGCGATCGCGATCACCTGCGCGTGGGCCGCCCTGCTGACGCTGACCGGCACCTACGAGCAGCTCTTCACGTGGGTGACGTTCGCGTCGGTGGCCTTCGGCGTCCTCGGCGGCCTCGGCGATCTTCCGGCTGCGGCGGCTGAAGCCGGACGTGCCCCGGCCGCGCACCGGACGTGGGGCTATCCCGTCGTGCCGGCGCTGTTTGTCGCCGGCCTCGGCGTGCTGCGTCGTCAACACCGTCGTCGAAAAACCGGCGGAGTCGCTCATCGGCGTGTTTCTGGTCGCGCTCGGCCTGCCGGCGTTACGCCTATTGGCGGTCGAGCGCGCTCGCGGACGCGGGCTGACGTGAACGGACGATGGCCGCTACCAGAAACGTCACCGGATCTCCCGGCCTCCCGCCGGCCACCCCGGAAATTCACCGCTGGCGCTGCGCGATCGGCTGGCACACCTCTTGAGCGTCCCTGACGTGAACTTCATACTCCTGCTCCTGGTCTTCGGCGGGGTCGCGATCCGCATGACTGCCCGCGAGGACCGCAAGCGCTACCTCGCGATCGCCGTCGATTTCGTACAGCAAGTCAAGGCGGCCCTCGTGCAGCCGCGGTCCGGCTAGCGACGGCGTTCCGGTGACGCGTTGCGAACGCGGAGCCGGCACCTCGTCGCGACGCCGGCGCTGGTCCTGGTCAACACGGCCGTCTTCGGGGTCATGCTCGTCGGCCTGGGCGCGCTCGCCGATCCCGACACGCTGCTCGGCTGGGGCGCCAGCCTCGGACACGCACGACCAACGGCGAGTGGTGGCGTCTGGATCAGTCGCTGTTCGTGCATCACGGGGCTCGTGCAGTTCATCGTCACCATGGCCGTCACCGCCCAGCTCGGCGCGGTCCTCGAGCGTCTTGCCGGATGGGCGGCGTTCAGCGCCAGTATCGTGTCTCGCAGGCATCTTCACCGGCCTGGTCAATCTCTCGTCGCGGCCGGTGGTCGTGACCGTCAGCTCTTCAGGCGCGGTCTTCGGCCTCTACGGGCTGCTCCTCGCGTCCTTGATCTGGCAGCTCTTCCACCAGACGATGCGCCGCCGCGCCGGGAACCCGGAGGCGGGCGTCGGACGAGAGCCGCATCCGCCGCATCGCGATCTCCGCCGACGGCGCTGAAGCGGCTCTGGCTACGGCGCCGTGGTGTTCGTGCCTGTGCAGCGTGGTGAACGGGCTCGCGGGCACCAGCGGAGTTGATCAGGCCTCGCGGTCGGCCTCGGCTACGGCGTACCGTGGCGCGCGCGCGCCAGGCATCCGCAGCCCGGAGACGGCGCACTGGTCGGCGGCGCGCTCGCTGTCGCCGCGCTGGTCATCGCGATCGCCTGCGCGCTGCCGCTCCAGGAACATCGCCGACGTGACCCCGGAGATCACGCGCGTGGTCGCCACCGAGGCGCGCACCGTGACGGCGTATCAGGCCGCCTTCGACGCGTTCAAGAAGGGCCGCCTGTCTCGCCGAGGCCGCTCGCGCCCAGCTCGCCGAGCGGAAGATACGTCCCCGAGTTGCAGGCGGTCGACGCGCGCCTGACGGCGCTCGGGAATGTGCCGCCCGAGCACCAGCCCATCGTCACCGACGCGCACGAGTACCTGCGCCTGCGCTCCAACGCCTGGCGGTCCGGGCCGACGCGATCCGGCGGACGAACGCGGAACCGGCCCGCGCCGCGGAGCGGGCCATGGACGCGCAGCTCGCGCATCGAGGCCCAGACGCGGTTCCGATCGAACCAGATGGCGATGGGAAACGCCGAAGGCGCCGAGCGCGCATCGCTCGCCGCCTTCGAGCGGTCTGAAGCGGGCGGCGCCGCCGATCGTCGCCGCCGCTCCTGCCGAGGCCCGCTTAGACTAGCGTCCGTCTCGTAGGGCACCGCCTTAGCAGCGGTGCCTCGGGGCACGGCTCCCAGCCGGGTCGCGCGGTAGCGCTACATGACCTCCGCGCCCAGCTCACGGCAGTCGAGACGGAGCGTGAGGCGGGAAGCCGCGTCGCACAGCGGCCTGCCGAGCTGGGCCAAAAACGGCAGAGCGCGATGCACCTCGCCACTTCACGTCCGCCAGCATTCCTCGGCGGCTCAACGGGGCGCACTCCGATCGACGTGAGGATTCTCTTTGCCGGGATTCATCGCCCGCTACCCGTTCGGCGGCGTCACCTGGTGCTCGCTGATGTATCTGCTCGGCCTGCGCGCGCTCGGGCACGAGGTCTTCTACATCGAGGACACCGGCGAGTGCGTCTACGACCCGGTGCTGAACACCCGCGCCGACCGATCCGGTCTACGGCACGACCTACATCCACAACGCGCTCGCAGCCGTTCGGGCTCGGCGACCGCTGGTCGTTCGTGAACTACGACGGCACCTATCACGGCCGAACGCGCCGACGACGGTGCGGCGCTACTGCCGCCGACGCCGATCTCTTCATCAACCTGTCGGGCGGATCGTGGTTCTGGCGCGACGAGTACGCGCGCATCCCGCACAAGGTGTTCGTCGATTCGGATCCGGCGTTCACGCAGCTGGCGATCGCCAAGGCCGAGCCGTGGTACGTCGAGTTCTTCCAGCGCTTCGATCACCTGTTCACCTTCGGCGCGAACATCGGCACGCCGGCGTCGCCGATTCCGACCGGCGCCTTCACGTGGCACAAGACCTGGCAGCCGGTCACGCTCGACGACTGGCGCACGGACGCGCGCGCCGCGCGACCGCTTCACGCACGGTGATGACCTGGCAGATCGAGAGCTTCACCGACGTCGGCGGCAACAAGGATCAGGAGTTCGTGAAGTTCATCGACCTGCCGTCGCGCACGCCGCAGCCGCTTCGAGCTGGCGATCAACGGCCCGCAGCAGCTGCTGCGCGAGCACGGCTGGGACACGGTCGACGCGATGGCAGGTGTCGCGCACGCCGTGCGACTACCGCGACTTCATCCAGGGGTCGAAGGCCGAGTTCGGCGTCGCCAAGCACACCTACGTGGCCAGCCGATCGGGCTGGTTCAGCGATCGCACCGGAGTGCTATCTCGCCTCCGGGCGCCCGGCGCTCGTGCAGGACACCGGCTGGACGGCGCACCTGCCGTCGGGCGACGGGCTGCTCGCGTTCTCGACGCTCGACGAGGCGGTCGCCGGCATCGACCGCATCAACACGCGACTACGACCGCGCACGCGCGGCGGGCGCGTCGAGATCGCCGCGCGACGCACTTCGACGCGCGGCGTCGTCGCTGCCGCGCGCTGCTCGGCACGGCCGGTTCGTGATGACCACGTCGCCGCATGAGGATCGCGCACATCGCGCCCGGTCGCCACGACGATTCCGCCGCCGAAGTCGGGCTCGGTGCGAGACGATGACGTCGCTGCTCACCGAGGGCTCGTCGCGCGCGGCCACGACGTCACGCTGTTCGCGACCGGCCGACTCGACGACGACGGCGACGCTGCACGCGATCTATCCGCACGGCTACTGGCACGACGAGCACATGTGGCCGTGGGAGCTGTACGAGATGCTGAACCTCGCCGCGGCGGTCGAGCGCGCCGCGCGAGTTCGACATCATCCACTACGAAGCGGCGTACTACCCGATGTCGCTCGCCTTCACGCGGCTGTCGCCGACGCCGATCGTCCAGACGCTGCACCATTCGCCGAGCGCCGCCGAAGTCAAGCTCTGGTCGCGCTATCCCGGAGGCGCCGTTCGTCGCGATCTCGAACGAGCAGGCGCGGCTGCTCGCCGGCCTGAACGTCGTCGGCACGCGTGCTGCACGGCATCGACACCGACAATTTCGTCTTCCGCGAGACGCCCGACGACTACCTGCTGTTCCTCGGCCGCTTCACCGAGGGCAAGGGGCGTGCTGCAGGCGATCGAGATCGCCAGGCGCGTCGGGCATGCGGCTGATCCTCGCCGCCGCCGAAGACGACGTACTATCGCGAGCGCGTCGCGCCGCACGTCGACGGCCGCCACGTCGTCTACTTACGGCGAAGCCGACTTCGCCGCGAAGGTGAAGCTGTACGGCGGCGCGCGCGCGCTGCTCTATCCGATTCAGGCGCGCGAGCCGTTCGGCCTGGTGCTCGCCGAAGCGATGGCCTGCGGCACGCCGGTGCGCCGCGCTCGATCGCGGCGCGGTCCGCGAGGTCGTCGACGACGGCGTGACCGGCATGGTCTTCGACGATCTCGAGCAGATGGTCAACGAGCTGCCGCGCGTCTTCGACCTCGACCGGCGCCGCGTGCGCGACGCGCGCGGTCGCGCGCTTCGGCGTCGGCGCGCATGGTCGACGAATACGTCGCCGTCTATCGGCGTCTCGTGGAGGCTCATCGTGCCCGACGCTGACCGCAGCGCCGCGCCGGCGAGCTGCCGCTGGCGGCCGGACCGTCCTCGGCATCTTCGCGCACCCCGACGACGAGTCGCTGGCGTGCGGCGGGACGCTCGCGCCGCCTCGCCGACGCCGGCGCCCGCGTCATCGTGCTGTGCGCGTCGCGCGGCGAAGGCCGGATCGGTCAGCGACCCGTCGCTCGTGCCCGACGGCGACCTCGGGCGGCGTGCGCGCCCGCGAGCTGCGTCGAGGCCGCCGGCCGTCCTCGGCATCGCGGAAGTGATCGTGCTCGATCACCCCGACGGCGATCTGCGCTGGGCCGACGTGCCGGAGCTGCACGCCGAAATCGTCGCGGCTGATCGAGCGCTATCGGCCGGACGCCGTCATCACCTTCGCCGAGGACGGGCTCTACTGGCATCTCGATCACATCGGCGTCCACGAGCGGACCTACACCGCGGTGCTGTCGCTCGGCGCCGCCGCGCCGCCGCTCTACTACGTGACGATGCCGGAGGGCATCATGCGCGAGGTCGTCGAAGCCGCGCACGCCAAGGCTGGGCGCCGCCCGATTCGAGCTTCTGGGGCATCGCCGCCGGACGCGTTCGGCGCACTGCGCCAAGCCGCCGACCTTCGTCATCGACGTCCGCGACTGGGTGCCGCGCAAGCTGGCGGCGCTGCGCTGCCACCGGACGCAGATGGGGCCCGCACAACCCGATCGCCTGGATCGACGAGGACGAGGCGCGGCGATGGCTCGGCCTCGAGCAGTTCCGCGCGATCGCCGCTCGACGCCACCGGCGATCCGATGCTCGAGCATCTCGGCGAGCCCCAGCATGCGGATTGACACGCTCGACGTCCTCAGCGTGCCCGTACTGCGGCGGGCGGCTGGCGCTCGTCGACTCGGTCTTTCACCGCCGCGACGGCGACGAGATTCACGACGGCATCCTCGGCTGCCATTGCTGCGTCTTTCCCGGTCGTCGACGGCATCCCGGTGCTGCATCTGCTGCCCGGCGCGTCGACTGGCGCGCGAACAGCGTCGAGGCCGGCCGTCCCGACCTCGCGCGCCGCGCACGATGTTCGGCCTCGACGACGACGAGCAGGCGGCGGCGCTTCGACGCCGTCGCGTCGTCCGGCACCGCGACCTACCGGGATACCGTCGACGCGCTCGGGCCGAATTTCGAGGGCGGCTACTTCCTCTACCGCTTCTCCGATCCGACCTACATCGTCGCCCAGGCGGTGGCGCGCGCGGTCGGCGCGGCACGTGCTCGGCGGCGGCGGCGCGCGATCGACATCTGCGGCGGATCCGGGCACGTCACGCGATCGCTGCTCGACCTGTCCGGCGGCGCCGCCGGTCCTTGCCGACCTGTACTTCGCGAAGGTGTGGCTGGCGCGGCGCTTCACGGCGCCCGGGCTGCGAGCCGGTCTGCTGCGACGGCAACGCGCCGATGCCGTTCGCGCGCGGCGCCTTCGGCTTCGCGATGTGCACCGATGCGTTCATGTACATCTGGACGAAGCGGCAGTTCGTCGGCGAGATGGAGCGCCTCGTCGACAGCGGCGCCGCAGACGGCGACGCCGGCGCCCTGCTCATCGGTCACACGCACAACGAGCGCGCGTGGAGCCCGTCGCACGGCCAGCCGTTGCCGCCGGAAGGCTACGCGGCGCTGTTCGAGACGCTCGCGCCGCGAATCTTCGGCGAAGCCGGCCTCTTCGCGGACGTCGTGCACGGCGGGCCGCTGGACCTGGCGCGGCGCGACGATCCGGCAGACGCTCGACAGCGATCCGGCGCTGACGATCATCGCCAGCCGCAACCCGGCGTGTTCGCGCCGCATCCGCTGCCGCAGCCGGCGGCGCCGCCGCCGGGGAGCTGCGGATCAACCCGCTCTACGCCGTCGAGGCCGATGGCGACCGGCTCCGCCTGCGGCTCGAGTTCCCGTCCGACGACTACGAGCAGGAATACGGCGCCTGCCGGCAGTATCTGCCGGCGGAGCTGACGCTCGATCGCTCGGCGCTGGCCGCGCTGGCGACCGGGCGTGGTCGCCGGCGATTTGCTCGATCTGGTCCGGCGCAAGGTCATCGTCGATCTGCCGAAGCGTTACTACTAGGGATCAGGGATTAGGGATCAGGGATCAGGGATCAGGGATCAGGCATCCGTAATCGCGATCCTGCTCCTCTAGCGGCGCCGCGCCGCCGCCCGGCGCAGGTGCGCGGCGGTTCGTTCGATCATCCGGCGGCGGCCCCGGCCCCTGGATCCACCGCTGGCGCGATCGCAGGCGAAGCCGACGGAACCCGCCGTGCGAACCGGGTGACGGACCCCTCGTGAGCATGGACGACATGCCGCTCGCTGGCGCGCGGCGCGAACGCGAACAGATTCGCCAGCCATCCGGCCGCGCAGGCCCGCCGCGCGTCCGAACGCCATCGCGGTGTCGATATACGGCGCGGCCACGACGGTGCGTCCTTCGGCGAGCGCCGGCCGGATCTGCCAGCGCAGGCGGAAGGCGAGGTCGGCGGCATACAACAGCAGCAGCGTCCGGGCTGACGGCGCTCCGGCCTCGTCGTCGGCGACCGCGAGATCCTCGAAAGATGCCCGACGCGTCCCAGCGGCTGATGCCGCCACGGGCGTCCGCGCTCGCGGCGTCGACGCGGCCAGCGCCGCTTTCGCCGCCGCCAGGAGTGCCGACGTCGTCGACGCCGTCGACCGCGATCAGCTTCGGCTTCGCGGCGGCCCGGCGCGTCACCGCCGCGCCCGCCGCGCGCGAGCCATTCCGCCACCGCGTCGACGGTTCCAGGTCGGACCACGGCCGCTCCGGCCCTCGAGGAACAGCGCGCGGATCTGCCGATGCTGCTCGGCGATCGATTGCTCGGCATCGACCGTGATGAAGTTGAAGATCAGCGCGAGCGACTCGTACTCGCGGATGACGCGCGCGATGAACCGCTGGTAGCTTTCGACCGGGTCGTCGACGTCGGTGACGTCCTGGCCGGCTTCGTAAAGCTCGGCATCCGCGTCGCCGTGACGCGCTTGCTCGAGGTGACCGGCGACACGGCGAAATAGAACACCAGGTCGGGCCAGATGAGCGGCTGGTACAGCTTGAGGACCCAGTCGAGGTCGAGCCCGCGCGCCACGTCGCGGCGCCAGGCCGGTGAACAGGAAGCGGTCGGCGATCACCAGCTTGCCCTCCCACAGCGCCGGCAGGATGACCTGCTCGACGCGATGGCGGAAATCGGCGCCGTGCAGCAGCGAGAACTCCTCGGGGCTCAGCGCGTGCACGGCCTTCCGGCTCTCTGATGATCGGCTTGATGAGATCGGACGAGTTCCACTTCGTCGTGACGACGTCGTAGCCTTCCGACTTCAGCCACGTCTTGAACAGTTTGCGCTGCGTGGTCTTGCCCGAGCCGTCGGGACCCTCGAACGCGACGAGGCCCCTCGCTGCCGCGACGAATCGCCGAAGCGCCGCCGCAGCGAGCTGCCGCGCTCGCCGGGCGCGCTGTCGTGTCAGGTGGACGCAATCGCATTCCTAAGCAGAGCGTCGTTCGCTCGGCGGCGGTCGTCCGCACCGTGCGGAACAGCGCCACCGCCTCGGCCACCGCCGACGGCTCGCGGACGACGATCGCGACCTCGCGCCTGAAGTCGAGGCTGAGCGCCGCCAGCGCCAGGCTGCCGACGACGGCGCGTCTCGTCGTCGACGAGCAGTGATCTTGCCGTGCGACTTCAGGTCGCCGAGCCGCTTGCCGAGCGAAGACCTCGACCGTCAGCCCTCGGCGCGCCGCGCGTTGCAGCAGCGACGACCAGGTCCGGATCCGACAGCTTGCGCGTCGATGAGCCGGATGCTCGTCCGCGCACTGGTCGATGAGCGCCGGTGAACTGGCGGCGCGCGCGCTCGGGCCCGACGATGAGCCGCTCGCGTCAGGTCGTCCGGCATCGGCGGCCGATCGCGGTCGGCGGTCCATCAGCCGCCGCAGGCCGCGACACGACCGCCGGATCGTGGGTGACGACCAGCGCGTCGCAGGTCTTGCGAAAGCACTTGCGCGTGAAGTTCAGCGACGCGACGACCGCCGGGCCGTCGTCGGCGACGAGATACTTGGCGTGATACTTCACGACCGGATCGGTGTAGGCGTGCACCGCGGCGCCGGTCTGCTCGAGCGCGTCGCCACAGCTTGTGCTGGCGCTTGCGGCCGCCCTTGGCGCGCGAGGTGACCAGCACCTCGACCGCGACGCCGCGCGCGACGCCGCGCGCGAGCTCGTCGAAGATCGCCTCGTCGTTGCAGCGGAAGAGCGACAGCGTGATCGCGCGCGGCGCGCTGCGGATCGACGTCGAGCGACGGCGTCGCGCCGCTCGTCGACCGCCGACGACCAGCCGATCCGGCGGCGTCACGCCGTGCGCGCGTCGTCATGCGCGCTCCCGCTTCGGGTGTTCCCAGGCCACCGACTGTCACGCCGGCGCCCTCGCGCCATCAGCTGGCACGCTCAGGTCCTCGAGCGACGTCGCGCGGGTCGAGCCAGGTGTGGTATCTGACCGTCACGTCGTCGGACTGCGAGATCTCGCGCGGCTCGAACACGATCTGGTTGCGGGCGAACACGCCTTCGACGTGCGTGGTCGGGAACTGCCGGCCGCTCGGCCAGGATCTCGACCGACATCACGCGCGCCTGCTGCGTCGACAGCTGGTCGAGGCGCGAGCAGCGTGATGCAGAGGAACGCCGTGCCGAGGCCGGCGACGGCGAACGCGCCGAGGCCCGGCGGACATGCCCGAGCCCCATCAGCAGGAAGAGGATCGTGACGTCCTTCGGGATCGTCGACCGGCGTGCGGAACCGGATGATGCTGGCGGCGCCGGCGATGCCGAACGCGCGCGCGAGCGAGTTGCCGATGATGATCATCATCATCGCGCCCGACACGCACGAGCAGCGTCTGCGCCTGCTCCATCGACGCGGCGCGCGCTCGCGCGCCGCGGGCTGGTGGATGGCCGTCACGAGCAGCGCCGATCAGCGCGGCGGCGACCAGCTTGAGGAGCTCGATGAACGGCTGGCAGCTGATGCACCGGCGTCGGCCGCTGCCGCTGCCCGCGCACGATCGACTCCGCGGTGGCCGCTCGACGCCGCTCAGCTCGAGCGGCCAGCGAATCCCGACCCAGACGAGCGCGCCGCAGAGCACGGCGCCGGCGAGCGGCGATCCGAATGGTCCGCCACGGCCACGCCGCCATGCGCGCGGCCTCGACCGACGCATAGATCTCGAAGACCCCGACAGGCGGGCGAGCCTCGAGCACGCGGGACGACGGCGGCCGGCGCCGCGGCGAGCGCGGCAGCGTGCCGCCGACGCGCTGGGCGGTGGTGTGGCCGCGGACGAAGCGCGCGGATGCCGGCGCTGTCGATCACCGGCGACGCCGCTCAGATCGACGATGAGATGCCGGTAGCCGCTGCGAAAGAGCTGCTGCACGTGACGTTCGAACGTCTCGGCGGGCCGCCGGCGACGAGCGGCTCCATCGGCGACAGGACCAGGCGGTCGCCGACCGTCCTTCTAGACATCAGCGGTCAGAGGCTGACGAGTGGTCATCCGCGCCATCCCCGCCGAACAGCGTTCTCTTGAGTGTTTTTGTTTCATGGCAAGTATTTTTTTTGATGTCTTCCGCAGCGCTCCTCCTGGCGTAGCTGGCGTTGAGGTGCTTCTTGTCTCACGTGTCGATGGCCTCGACTGTTGTCGTCCGGTGCGCCGACCGGTAATGCTGTGGAATCGACACGGTGTTTGACGTAACGCAGAACCCGTTCGTCTACGGCGAGGTCGTGCCGGCGGCGGCGTTCGTCGACCGCGTCGCCGAGCTCGACCGGCTGGTCGCGCGATCTGGCCGGCGGCGCAGAAGGTCTTCCTGATCTCGCCGCGCCGCTACGGCAAGTCGTCGCTCATCCGGCGCGCGCTGGCGGCGATGGCGCGCCGCGGCGCGCTGACCGTCGAGGTCACCGTCAGCAGCTTCAGCTCGTACGTCGCGTTTCTCGAGGGCTACGCGCGCGCGCTGGTGGCCGCGGAAACCAGGTGGGACCGCGCGCGGACCTGGCTGCGCGACGCGATCCGATCGGCGCGCGCCGAGGTCCGCTACGCGCCGGACGCAGTCGCCGCTCGGCGCGCTCGACCGTGTCGTTTCCCGAGCGTGCGCTCGGATCGCGACATCTCGCGGCTCGCGCAGGAAGTCTTCGCGCTGCCGGCGCGGCTCGCCGAGACCGCGCGGCCGCAAGGTCGTCGTCGCGCTCGACGAGTTCCAGGCGATCGCCGGCTTCAACGGCGGATCGGTCGAGCACGCGATGCGCGCCGCGGTGCAGCATCAGCGCGAGGTCGGCTACGTGTTCGCCGGATCCGAGCCGAGCCTGATGGAGCGGATGCTCGGGCCGCAGGCGGCCGTTCTACAAGGCCGGGCCGGTGATGCGGCTCGAGAAGATTCCGGCCGACGAGTTCGCCGGCGTTCATCGACGCGCGGTTCGCGCGGTCGGGCATGCGGCCCGAGGCCGGGCTCGGCGCCGCGATCGTCGAGCTCGCCGGCAACCTGCCCTACGACGTGCAGCGCCTCGCGCACGAAACGTGGGACGAAGTGCCGCGGCGCGGGCGAGCCCGCGCGCGCGCGCGACGCTCGACGACCTGCACCTCGCGCTGAAGCGGCTGCTCGCCGAGCAGCAGATGATGTTCGAGGCGGTGTGGCAGCGCCTGACGCTCGCGCAGCGCGCCGTCCTGCGCGCCGTCGTGCTCGAGGGAGGAAGGCGGGCTGCTTGTCGGCGGACGTCCGGACGCGGCATCCGGCTCGGCGGGCCATCCACGGTCGCAGGCGGCGCTGGCGGCGCTGGTGCGCGAGGATCTGCATCACCCGCGACGCGATGCCGCTACGCGGTCGTCGATCTCGCTGCTGCGCGAATGGGTCGCGCGCCAGACGTTCTAATCAGCGAAATCCCGCACGCGATCGGCCGCCCGAGGCTGATTGTCACGCTGGCTCGACATGCGATCGCGTCGACTGGAACAGCGCTTGCCTTGAGCGTGATGATGTGTTTGCGGCTGAGCTCGCTCGTCGTCCTGTCTGCGCGACCGCCTCGTCAACGCGCTGGCCCAATCCGGAAGGCAAGTTCGCGTTCGGCGCGCAGTTATCGACGCGCACGGCGATGGGACCGGAAAACGGAGGGCACCTCGGCGTCAGTTTCTCGTGGCGCTTTGGTCAGTCCAAGACTGGCTGGGGTGGCACTACGGGCTCAACTGGTTTGGCACCGACATGAAACGGACGATCGGCGGCCCCAACACCGATTTCGGCACGTTGAGGTGCGTCCGGTCGATGGGCGGCTACGGCTACACGCGGGTGTTCGGCCGCACCGCGATCACCGCGCAAGCTGATGGGCGGATACGCGTTCTCGTCGATGAAGCTCAGCCGGAGGCGATGGACGCTTACGAGACCGCCTGGGCGCGACAGGCGATCACGCGTCAAAGCGTCGAATCGCCTTCGTCGTCATCCCCGAAATCAACGTCTGGGCACAGCGATCAACAAGAAGATCGGGATTCGGCTGAGCAGCGGTTATGTCATCGCCCGCCCGGACGTCACCGTGACGAGCACGGCTGGCGTCGACAAGCGGCGCGTCCGTGCAGACAACGTGACGTTCAAGGTCGGCGATGGTCTACTCGATCTTACCCGTTCAAGAACAAGTCGCCGCCTCAGACTCAGCCCGCTTGCGTCGAACGCGCGATCGCCAGCGCGAGGATCGCCACGCCCCACGCGCGTCAGCGCCAGCGCCTGCGGCCACAGCGTCTCCAGGCCGACGCCCTTCAGGAAGATCGACCGCAGGATCACGAGGAAGTAGCGGAGCGGAATCAGGTAGGTGAACGGCTGGATGACCGCCGGCATGTTCTCGATCGGGAAGATGAACCCCGACAGGTAGATCATCGGCGTCAGGAAGAAGAACGTCGTCGTCATCATCGCCTGCTGCTGCGTCGACGAGATCGTCGAGACGAAGAGGCCGAGGCCGAGCGTGGTCAGCAGGTAGATCGAGCGTCAGCGCGAACAGCAGCAGCACGCTGCCGCGCAGCGGCACCTGGAACCAGAAGACCGCGACGGCCAGCACCAGGCAGCACGTCGATCATCCCGACCAGCGCGTACGGCAGCAGCTTGCCGACGATCAGCTCCCAGCGGCGGAGCGGCGTGACGTTCAGCTGCTCGAGCGTGCCGAGCTCCTTCTCGCGCACGATGCCCATCGACGACAGGTTCGTCGTGATCACGAGCAGCAGCAGCGCGCAGGACGCCGGGCATCATGAAGTCGCGGCTCTCGAGCCGCGGGTTGAACCAGACCCGCACCCGCGGCTCGATGCCGCCGCGGCTCGCCGGCGCCTGACGCGCATCCGCCGCGCCGCCGAGCTCCTGCGCGTAGCCGGCGATCAGGTTCGTCGGCGTAGCCGAGCGCGACGTTGGTCGAGTTGGCGTCGCTGCCGTCGGCGATCGACCTGCACCGCCTGCGGCTCGCCGACGCGTCGAGCGCGCTCGCCGTAGCCGGGCGGAATCGCCAGCGCCATCCACGCGCGTCGCCGCTTCGAGATACGGGTCGACCTCGCTGGGCTGGTGACGATCGCGACGATCGTGAAGTTCGGCGACGCGTCGAACCGCGCGATCGAGGTCGCGGCTCGCCGCCGACCGATCGCGCGTCGGCGACGACGACCGGCACGTCGCGCACGTCGGTCGTCGCCGCGTAGCCGAGCATGAACAGCTGAAGGATCGGCGCGACGATCACGATGCCGAACAGGCGCGGATCTGCCTTGCAGCTCGATCAGCTCCTTCCAGATCAGGAAGCCGACGCGGCGCATGCCTCAGCTCCACTGCCCACTGCCGCCGCAGCCGGAGCGACGCCAGCGCCAGCACGACCAGCGCGAAGACGCGCCAGCGCGGCGAGCTCGGCGCCAGTACGCGCCGCAGCCCGGCGCCCTTCAGCACGATGCCGCGCAGCGCGATGAGGAAGTAGCGCGCCGGCACCGCATAGGTGACGAGCTGCAGGAACGCGCGGCATGCTGGCGATCGGAAAGATGAAGCCCGACAGCATCAGCGTCGGCAGGAACGACGACGAGCAGCGCCGACCTGAAACGCGACCTGCTGCGTCTCGGCCGACGCTCGAGATCGAGCAGGCCGAGGCCGAGCGCGCCGACCAGAAACAGCGACGAGCGCGAGCAGCAGCAGCAGCCACGACCCGCGCATCGGCAGCCCGAACAGCAGCCATCGCGACGACGATGATGCCCAGCGCCGACAGCAGCGAGACGACGAAATACGGGACCGTCTTGCCGACGACGAAGGAGGCGGCGTCGAGCGGCGCCATCCGCACCTGCTCCATCGTGCCGCGCTCCTTCTCGCGCACGATCGACAGCGCGGTCGAGACGACGGCCGTGATCATCGCGATGTAGGCGATGAGCCCGGGCACGAGGAACAGCGTGCTGCGCAGCTGCGGGTTGTACCAGACGCGCGGCTCGACCGACACGAGCGGCGCCGCGACGCCGGCGCCGCCGCGCTGGTAGCGCGCCGACTCGCTGCGGATGATCGTCAGCGCGTAGCCCATCACCGTCGTCGCCGTGTTGGCGTTGTCGCCGTTCAGCAGCACCTGCACGGCGACCGGCCTGCCCGGTCGCGCAGCGCGCGGCCAAGCCCGGCCGGGATGACCAGCACGGCGCGCACGTCGTTGCGATCCATCAGCCGCGTCGATCTCGGCGTCGTCGTCGACCGGCGCGACGAGATCGAAGTAGCCGGAGTTGACGAACGCCGCGATCGAGCGCGCGGCTCTCGGCCGTGCGATCGCGATCGTCGACGGCCAAGCCCGACGTGGCGGATGTCGAAGTTGAGCGCGTAGCCGTAGAGCAGCAGGAAGAACGCCGGCACGAACAGCAGGATCATGCAGCGTCCGCGCGATCGCGCCACGATCTGCCGGAACTCCTTGCCGCGCGACCGCGATCATCTTGCGCATGGCTGCCACTGCCCGCCTGCTCGACGACGTCGAGGAACACGTCCTCGAGCGACGGCTGCACCACGGCGCATCGACGTCACCGCGATGCCGGCCGCCTCGAGCCGCTGCTCGAGCAGCGCGCCGCGCCGTGCGGGCGTCGCCCTTGAGCACGGCGTGCACGGCGGTGCCGAAGACGCTCGTCTTCTCGACCTCCGGCAGTGCGATCGAGCAGCCGCATGGCCTCGACCGGGTTCGCCGCGCTGCACTTCGACGATCGTGCGGTCGGCGAACACGCGCTTCAGCTCGTCGGTCGTGCCGATGCGCGGCGAGGCGGCCGCCGTGGATGATCGCCAGCGCGGTGGCAGTGCTCGGCCTCGTCGAGATAGTGCGTCGTGACGAGCACGGTGACGCCGACGCCGGACGAGGTCGATCGATGAGGCTCCAGAACTCGCGGCGCGACAGCGGATCGACGCCGCCGGTCGGCTCGTCGAGAAAGACGATCGGCGGCTCGTGGAGAATCGCGCAGCCGAGCGCGAGGCGCTGGCGCCAGCCGCCGGCCAGATCGCCGCGTCGCGTGTGCTCGCGGCCGTCGAGCCCGGCCATCTCGAGCACGAAGCGGCGGCGCGCTTCGAGCCGTCGCGCGATCGAGGCCGTAGATGCCGCCGAAGAAGCGGATGTTCTGGTCGACGGTCAGCCGCTCGTAGAGCGAGAAGCGCTGCGACATGTAGCCGATGCGGCGCTTGACGCCTTCCGGATCGCGGCCGACGTCGATGCCGCCGACCGTCGCCGTGCCGCTCGTCGGCTTGCAGCAGGCCGCACAGCATGCGGATCGTCGTCGACTTGCCGGCGCCGTTGCTGCCGAGGAAGCCGAAGATCTCGCCCTGGCGCGACGTCGAACGTCAGCCGATCGACCGCGACGAAGTCGCCGAAGCGCTGCGTGAGATCGGTGACGGTGATGGCGTTCATCGTCCCAGCGCCCGCGCCAGCCGCGCATCGGCGAGGTGCGCGTTGGCGATCGCCTGCGTGCGATCGAGCTCGGCCTGCAGGAGCGCGACCTGCGCGTCGAGCACGTCGGTGCTGGTGGCGACGCCGGCCGCGAACCGCTCGCCGAGCACGCGGCGCGCCTCGGTCGCGCTGCGCACGGCGTCGGCCGGCGGCGTCGATGGCCGCGCGCGGCTCGACTCGATCTCGGCGCAGGCGCTGGCGGACCTCGACCGCCGAGCGACGCGTCGAAGTCGGCGAGCCGCGCCTCGATCGCGCGCCCGAGCGCCGCGTCGCTTCGGCCGCTTCGCTGCGCGCGCGGCCGCCGTCGAAGATCGGCCAGTTGACGTTGACGCTGGCGTCCCACGACGGCTGCCACGCCTCCTCGCGCGGGAAAATGCGCGGGTTCGGGCCGCGCGTAGTCGACGCCGCCGCCGACGCCGATGGTCGGCTTGCTGCCGGCCGCGCGCCGCGGTCGCCGCGCTCGCCGGCCGCCGCGCACGCGCTTGACGAGCGCCGCGCGCTCCGGCCGCTGCTCGCCGCGCGGTGTCGACGCAGCGCCGTCGAGCGGATCGGCAGCGACGCCGGCGGCGCGTCAGCGTCGCCGCGGCTGCGATCGGCGTGCCCGGCGCCGAACTCCGACAAGCCGCGCGAGCTCGGCTTCGGCGATCTCGCGCGTCGCGCCGGCCTGCATCGCCAGCATCCGCTGCCGCGATTCCTGCGCCTCGACGGTGAAGACGTCGTTCGGCGGAACGAGTCCGGCGGCGAGCTGATTGCGCACGTCCTGAGATGGGCGTCGACGCGCGTCACGCGATTCCTCGACGACGCGCAGCGCCTCGGTCGCGGTGACCAGCGCCCAGTACGCGCGCGTGATCTCGAGCGTCAGATCGGCGCGCGCCGCCGCGATCTCGTCGCGCCGACGCGGTCGCGTCGATGCGCGCGGCTCGCTCGAGCGCGTCGCAGCGGCCGCCCGTGTAGATCGGCCACTGCAGGTCGAGGCCGCGTCCGGTAGTTGTCGGGCACGTCCGGATAGATCCGATCCGATCAGCTGGTTGCCCGGCACGATGACGGCGAACGGCGTCGACGTGATTGGTGCGCGTGTAGCCGGCCTGCGCCGTCGACCTGCGGCAAGCGTCGCCGCGTGCCGCTCGCCGACGATCGCTTCGGCGCGTCTCCTGCGCGGCGACCGCCTCGGCGATGCGATGGCTGGTCTCGCAGCCCGCGCGCCGATCGCCTCGTCGAGCGGTCAGCCGCACCGGTGCGGCGTCGATCGACGCGCTGCGCGACGGCGGCCGCAGCGCAAGCGCCGACGCGATGGCGCAGCCTGCCATCAATCGACATGGCTCGTGGATGCCCTGAGCTTGTCGAAGGGCAGGAGCTGCGATCGCACGGACGACGGCCTGCGCCACAACTCACGCTAACGACGCCTCAGCCGACGGACGTCTCGTGCAGTCTCGATGAAGCCGCGCGATGAACGACGTCCTCGAGCGACGTCGGCAATCGGCCGCACGCTCGCGGCCTCGAGGCCGGCGGCCGTCGAGCGCGAGACAGCAGCGATCGGTCGGCGCCGCGCTCGCCTCGCGCCATCCGGACGTGCGCGCGCTCGCCGAACATCTGCACGTCGGTGACGCCCGGCGATGCCGCTCAGCACGTCGGGCGCGCGCGGTGATCGGCGACGATGACCTCGAAGAGCGCGCCGGGCAGCGTCGGCGCGCAGCGCGTCCGGCCGATCGAGCGCGAGCAGCCGGCCCTCGTGCAGCAGCGCGACGCGCGCGCATCGCTCCGCCTCGTCGAGATACGGCGTCGCCATCACGATGGTGATGCCCTGCGACAGAAACTCCGACAGCAGCTTCCAGAACTCGCGGCGCGACACCGGATCGACGCCGGTCGTCGGCTCGTCGAGCACGATGCAGCGCCGGCTCGTGGACGAGCGTGCAGGCGAGCGCGAGCTTCTGCTTCATGCCGCCCGACAGCCGATCGGCGAGCCGCGTCGCGGAACGGCGCCAGCTGCGTCAGCTCGAGCAGGCGATCGCGCCGCGCGCGCGGTAGTCGCGCGACGCCGTGAATCTCGGCGAAGAACGCGATGTTCTCGTCGATGCTCGAGATCGCCGTAGAGGCTGAAGCGCTGCGAGAGATAGCCGACCGAGCCGGTCAGCCGCCGGTGGTCGCGCACCGGATCGAGGCCGAGCACGCGCACGCTGCCGGCGTCGGCGCTGCAGCAGCCCGCAGATCAGCCGGATCGTCGGTCGTCTTGCCGGCGCCGTCCGGGCCGATCAGGCCGAACATCTCGCCGCGGCTCGACCGACAGCGACAGCTCGCGCACGCGCCGTCGGTCTCGCCGTAGCGCTTGCCGACGCGATCGAGCGCGATGCAGTCGGCCATGTCTGCATTCCGCCTGTGCGCGTTACTGAACGGGATCTCGGCTTCGACCGGCATGCCGGCCTTCGAGCACGCCGCTGCGTGTTGTCGACGGCGATCTTCGACGCGGTAGACCAGCTTCGAGCGGTCCTCGGCCGTCTGCACGTTGCGCGGCGTGAACTCGGCCTTCGACGCGATGTAGCTGACGGTGCCGGGAAGCCCGGCGCCGCCGGCGTCGGTGAACACCGTCGCCGGCTGGCCGAGGCGCAGCCGCGGCACCACCGGCTCGTCGACGTACACGTTCGCCCACGACGTGATCGAGATCGGTCGACGACGACGACCGGCGCGCGCGGCTGAGAGCAAGCTCGCCGGCATCGGCGAGCTTCTCGGTGACGATGCCGGCGATCGGCGCGGTGACCGTGGCGTCGGCGATCGCTTTCTCCAGCGTCGCGATCTGCGCGTCCGCGGCGGCGACGCGCGCGCGCGCGGCGTCGACCTCTTCGCGCCGCGCGCCGGCGCGCAGCCGGCGACGACTTCGCGCGCCGCGCGCACGCGGTCGCTGCGCGCCTGGCACGCGCTCGCGTCGCCACGTCCCGCCGCGTCACCGCATCGTCGCGCTGCTTGCGCGATCCGGAGTTCGGACGCGAGCAGCGCCTCGAAGCGCTCGACGTCGGCTTGCGCCGCGGCCGAGCTCGGCCTCGGCGGCGCGACGTCGGCGTCGCGCGGTCGCGCGCCTGCGCTTCGGCCTGGCGGATGTCCTCCGACGCGAGCGCCGGCGAGCAGCGAGCCGCAGCTGCGCGTCGGCCTGCTGGCGCTCCGCCCGCGCGCGCGCGAGCGCGAGCTCGCGCGTCCGCCGTGTCGAGCCGCGCCACGAGATCGCCGGCCTTGACGCGATCGCCTTCGGCGACGCGCAGCTCGAGCAGCGCGTCCGCCGACCTGGGCCGCGACCTGCACGTCGGTCGCCTCGACCTGGCCGGACACGCGCACGCGATCGGCGCGGCGGCTTGTCTGCGCGCACGCGCGCAGGCCGACGGCACGCGAGCGCCGCGAGCAGAACCATTCGCGGCGCGGTCGGGGTTGGAGACGCAGCGTCATGGTGTCGGCCTCATCGTGACTCGCCGGCGCTCGACGTCGTTCAGCGCAGCGAGCGGCGCACGGCTCCTGCACGTGCCGCACGAACTCGGCGGGCGACAGCGCGCGCATGTTGATGACGTGCAGGTCGAGAGATCTCTTTGCGGATCGGCGCGCCGGCGAGATAGAACACGATCGGCGCGAGCGTGCTGAAGTAGGCGAACACCGGATCGACCGGACGGAACGCGCCCTGCGGCGACGCCGTCCTCGACGATCGCGCCGAACGCGCGCGGGACGGCGGCGAGCGCCTTCAGCGTCTCTGCGATCGAGGTGCGCGCCGCCTTCGGCGACCTCGCGCAGCATGATGGCCGGGAAGAAGCGCGTGCTCCTCGATGAAGCGCGGCCATGCCGGCGATCACGCGGTCGAGCTTTCTCGGCCGGCGCGACCGCGAGCCGGCGGCGATCGCCTGCAGGCGCTCGGCCGGCGAGCGTGAACATGCGCGCGCAGCAGCGTGCGGTAGAGGCGCCTCCTTGCTCTTGAAGTGGTAGTAGAGCATCGCCTTGTTGACCTTGGCGCGGCGGGCGATGCGGTCGACGCGGGCGCCGGCGAAGCCGCGCTCGGCGAACTCGAGGGCGGCGGCGGCGAGGATGACGGTCGGGCGAGACGCGGGCCGAGGCGGGCCATACAAACTAACTGGTTAGTTAAGGGCGCTCGTGCAGGCGCGCCGGCAGCCACCGTCACAGCGGAACGCCGTGCGCCTACACTGGAGACCGTATGAAAATCGTCATCGCCGGCGGCAGCCGGCTTCCTCGGACGTCCGCTCGCGGCCGCGCTCGCCGCGCGACGGACACGACGCTCGTCACCCTGACCCGCGGCGACGTGCTCGCGCCGCCGCCGACCGTCGCGCGCCGTCGCCTGGACGCCCGACGGACGACGCCGGCCCGTGGGCCGCCGAGATCGACGGCGCCGCGCGCCGTCGTCAATCTCGCCGGAGAATCGATCGCCGGCGCAGCGCTGGACCGCCGCGCAGAAGCAGCGCATCCTCGACAGCCGCGTGCAGGCGACGCGCAGCCTCGTCGCGGCGATCGCGCGCGCGCCGCACGCCGCCGCCGGTCTTCGTCAGCGGATCGGCGGTCGGCTACTACGGTCCGCTGCGGCGACGAGGTCGTGACCGAGGAGACGCCGGCCGGATCCGATTTCCTCGCGCGCGTCTGCGTGCAGTGGGAAGCCGAAGCGATGCGCGCCGCGAGCGACCGCACGCGCGTCGTCTGCATCCGGACCGGCCTCGCGCTCGAACGACGACGGCGGCGCGCTGCCGCAGATGCTGCCGCCGTTCCGGTTCGGCGTCGGCGGACCGCGTCGGATCGGGCCGTCAATACTGGCCGTGGATTCACCGCGCCGACTGGATCGCGCTGGTGCGCTGGGCGATCGCGACGCCGGCGGCGGCCGGGCCCGATCAACGCGACCGCGCCCGACGCCGGTGACCAACGCCGAGTTCGCGCGCGCGCTCGGGCCGCGCGATGCACCGGCCCGCGTTCATGCCGGCGCCCGGCTTCGCGCTGCGGTTCATGCTCGGCGAGATGGCCGACGCGCTGCTGCTCTCAGGCCAGCGCGCGCGTGCCGCCGAAGCCGAGCGCCTCGGGCTTCACGTTCCGCTATCCGACGTCGATCAGGCGCTCGGCGCGCTGTTCGGGTCGTGACGAGATCACGGTCTGCAATCGCGCGCCACGATAGACCGGACTCGAGTAGTCCGGTTTCGTCGACGCGTGATCCGTGGTGTCAGTCAATGCGACGAGCTTGCGCAGCGCGTCGGCGATCTTGTCGGTGTTCGGCAGGTTCGCCGCTTCGAGGACGTGCGAGAACGGCGCGTGCGTGTCGGGATAGGTGACGCGCAGCACCGGCGCGTCGAGCGCGTCGAACTGCTCTTCCATGATCACGGCCGACAGCTCGGCGCCGAGCCCGAGCGTCTTGACGTCCTCGTGCACGACCAGCACGCGGCTGGTCTTGTCGAGCGAGCGCGAAGATCGCGGCCTTGTCGAACGGCATCAGCGTGCGCAGGTCGATCACCTCGACCTCGACGCCTTCCTTCGCCAGCCGATCGGCGGCCTCGAGCGACGGCGTCACCATCGCGCCGTAGGTCAGCAGCGTCGCGTCGCCGCCCTCGCGCCGCGTCGCCGCGACGCCGATCGGCACGATCTCGTCGTCGCCTTCGGGCACCGGGCCCTTGGCGCGGCGGTACAGATACTTGTGCTCGAAGTAGACGACCGGGTTGTCGTCGCGGATCGCCGCCTTCAAGCAGCCCCTTGGCGTCGTAGGCCGTCGACGGCGCGACCACCTTCAGCCCCGGCCGGTGGATGAACCACGCCTCCGGGTTCTGCGAGTGATAGAGGCCGCCGCCGACGTTGCCGCCGCTCGGCGCGCGCACGACGATCGGCACCGACGCGCGGCCGCCGTAGCGGTAGCGCAGCGTCGCCGCCTGGTTGACGATCTGATCGAAGCCGCACGAGATGAAGTCGGCGAACTGCATCTCGGCGACCGGCCGGTAGCCGCGCAGCGACGCGCCGATGCTGACGCCGATGATCGCCGACTCCGAGATCGGCGTGTCGACGACGCGCATCTCGCCGAACTCCTCGAAGCAGCCCCTGCGTCGACGCCGAACGCGCCGCCGTAGCGCCGACGTCCTCGCCGAGCACGAACACCTTCGGGTCGCGGCGCATCTCTTCGGCGAGCGCCTCGCGGATCGCTTCGAGGTAGGTGAGCTCTCTGCTCATGATGCGCTCTGAACCACGAAGACACGAAGACACGAAGTCGCCGTGACCTTCGTGTCTTCGTGCTTCGTGGTCGATCAGCGTACGCATACAGGTCCGTCACCGCGTCTTCCGGGCTCGGGATCCGGCGCGTTCATCGCGAACTCCACCGCGTCGTCGATCGTCGCCGTCGACGCGCGCCTCGACGTCCTTCAGCTTCTCGTCGTCGAGCACGTGCCGCGCGCGCAGGTAGGTCGTGAACGTCGGGATCGGATCGCGGCTCTTCCACATCGCCAGCTCTTCGTCGGTGCGGTAGAACGCCTTGTCGTGCTCCGAGTGGCCGTGCCAGCGGTAGGTCTTGCACTCGATCAGCGTCGGGCCGTCGCCGGCGCGCGCGCGCGCCGATCGCGCCCAGCGTCGCCTGGTAGACCGCGAGCACGTCGTTGCCGTTGATCGCGACGCCGTCGAACCCGTAGCCCTCCGCGCGATCGCCACGTCGTCGATCGCCATGCTCTTCTCGAGCGGCACCGAGTAGGCGTACTGGTTGTTCTCGCAGATGAACACGATCGGCAGCTGCTGGACGCCGGCGAAGTTCAGCGCCTCGTGGAAGTCGCCGGTGTTGCTCGCGCCCTCGCCGAAGTAGGCGATGACGACGTTGTCGGTCTTCTCCATCTTGAAGGTGTAGGCCGAGGCCGGCGGCGACCGGCAGGTTCGCGCCGAGCATGCTGGTGTTGCCGAAGATGCCGAGCTCGGTGACGCCGCTGTGCAGCGCCGAGTCGCGCCCCTTCGACAGGCCGGTCGTCTTCGCGAACATCTGCGACATCATCGCGCGCGGCTCGACGCCCTTCATCAGGAACGCGCCGAGGTCGCGGTGCAGCGGGCAGATGAAGTCCTCTTGCCGCAGCCCGAAGCAGGTGCCGACGATGATCGCTTCCTGGCCGATGCCGGTGTAGACGCCGCTGCGGACCTTGCCCTGCTTGACGAGGATGCTGAGGCGCTCGTCGAAGCGCGCGAATCAGCTTCAGCCAGTAGAACATCTCGAGCAGCTGCTCGGGCGCGAGCTTGAACTTGGTGCGTTTGATCGGCGGCATGCGAATCAGAATCTGCGTAATCGGGTAATCTGGTAATCGGGTAATAGATTGAGACGATTGCCAGACGGTCTCGACAACCGACCAATGCAGATTACCTCGATTACCCGATTACGCCGATTGATCCGGATGGCCGTCTAGATGAAGCCGAGGCCGTTCTTGCGGAAGTTGCCGCCGAGCAGCTTGGTCGAATCGGTGCCGCAGCCAGCCGTCGAGGACCTGGGCGTAGACCGAGCGGAAGTCGGTTTCGTAGCGGACGTCGCCGGCGCTGTTCTCGAGCGTCGGGTTCTGCGGATCGGTGTTCAGGTTCGGCGCCGTGCCGTAGAGCCCGCCGTTGACCTTGCCGCCCATCGCCATCATCACCGACGCGGAGCCGTGATCGGTGCCCTGGCTGCCGTTCTCGCTGATGCGGCGGCCGAACTCCGAGAAGCTGAGGACCAGCGTGTCCTCGAGCAGCCCCTGGTTCCTGAGGTCGTTGTAGAACGCGAGCAGGCCGTCGTTCAGCGTCGCCATCAGGTTGTAGTACGCGCCGCCGGCCGCGTTGACGTTCTGCGCCGAGTGCGTGTCGAACCCGCCGGTCGTCACGTAGAAGACGCGCGTGCCGATCGACTTCGTCATCGCGCCGGCCACCGCCTGCAGCGCCTGCGCGAAGCCGGTGTTCGGATAGGCGGGCGACGGCCGGTAGCTCGCGACCGTCGCGACGCGATCGAGCGTCGCCATCGCCGCCTGCGAGCTGCCGTAGACGAACGCCAGCTCGGGCCGATCGACCGGCACGTGCGACGCGATGCGGACCGCCGTCGCTGCGCTCGGCGGCCGCTTCGGCGCCGGCGTTCGGGCTCGAGAACGCGTAGCCCGCCGGGTTGGCGATCGCCGGCACCGCGGTGCGCGCCTGCAGCACGTGCGGCAGGCTGCCGGTCGTGTTCCAGCCGACCAGCGGATCGACCGGCGACGGCAGCGAGTCGAGGTAGCGCCCGACCCAGCCGAGCGCCTGCGAGTTGTTCGGATCGGCGGTCGACCAGATGTCGGTGCCGAGTGAAATGCGAACGGCTCTGGTTCTCGTAGCCGGTGCGCTGGATGAACGCGAGGCGGCCCTGATCGAAGATCTGCTTCAGGCCGGTGAGCCGCGGATGCAGGCCGAGCGCGACCTTCGACGAGTCGGTGCCGATCTGCAGCACCTGGCCCGCCGGAATCGGCGAGCGTCGGCCGGCGGCTCGCGTAGAACGGATCGTTGTACGGCACCAGCATGCTGAGCGAGTCGTTGCCGCCGCTCATGTAGAGCACCACGAGGTTGCGGACGTGCGCGCCCTGCGCGCGCGCCAGATCCGACAGGAACTCCGGCGCGGCGAACGTCACCGTGAACGCGGCGACGCCGCCTTTGACGAACTGCCGTCTGGTGACCTTCATACGAGCTGGTACTCCGGCGATCCGGCGATCAGGTGGACGAGGCCCGAGCGACTTGGCCTGCAGCTGCGCGTCGCTGCCGGTCCACGCGCCGGTCGCGTGCAGGTAGTTCGACCAGCTCCGCCGGTCACGCTGCGGTCGAGCGGCGCGGTGACGAGCGCATCGACGAAATACGACAGCAGCGCCTCCGGCGTCTTCGACGCGTTGGCCGCCTTGACCGCGGTCGCCAGGTTGAACTTCTGGTTGGCGGCCAGCGACGACGCGAAGTTCATGCGCGCGAGCATCGCGCCGGTCGAGAACCAGCGTCTGGCCCGGCGTCCCAGCCGGCTGACGTCGGGCGGCTCGTAGAGGATCTGCCCCATGTTCGACAGCGGCGTCAGCGCGTCGTTGACCGAGAAGCCGGTCCAGCCGACGTCCTTCAACGCGCGGATGACGAACTCCGACCGGCCACGAGTAGCGCGCGAAGTAGGCGCTGCTCGTCCCAGAACTCCGGCGACAGCAGCACTTCGCGCATCACCGCTCTTCATGTCGCCGCCGGCTCTGCAGGTAGACCGACGCGACGCGGTTGACGAAGGTGACGTTGACCGCGCCGAACTCGCTGACGAAGAAGCGGTACAGCTTGGCCGCGAGGTAGCGCGCCGTGTTCGGGTGCGCGGCGAGCGCCGTTGATGAAGTCGATGCCGTCCTGCATCCCGTCGCCGCCGGCCGCGCCGGGATCGTCTTGCCGCCGTCGGGATAGATCGCGAAGCTGAACGTCTTCGCCGTCGGTGTCGTGCTGGCCGGCGTTGTAGACGAACTCGTAGTGCTGCGAGCCGTCGGTCGCGGCGCCGGGCCGCTGCAGGTTCCAGCCGCGTGAACACGCGCGCCGCGGCGTAGACGTCGGCCTCGGTGTAGTTGCCGACGCCGACCGTGAACAGCTCCATGATCTCGCGCGCCGAAGTTCTCCTGCGGCTTGGCCTTGGTGTTGGTCCGGCCGTCGAGCCAGACGCAGCATCGCGGTGTCCTTCGCGATCGCCGAGCAGGATGTCGCTGGAAGTTGCCGAGCGCGTTGTCGCGCAGCATCTCGATCTGGCCGCGCACCTGGCCGGGATCCTCCGACGCCTTCGCCGCCAGATAGCGCGCGCCTTCGGTCGCGCCGAGCGCGCCGGCGATCTTGTTGTAGCCGGTGGCGAAGTGGTTGTGCCAGAACAGCGTCATCTTCTCCTGGAGCGGACGATCGCTGTGGACCATGCGGAACAGCCAGCGCTGGCGCGCGTGGTTGATGTTCGACTGGGGCACGAACGGGCCGGCGGATCGTCGCGTGTTGACGGAGCCCATCCTGCCCCATGAAGCCATCGACCGCGTCGGGGACGAGGTCGTAGTTCACCCTGGGGTCTCCACCGCCTGCGGGACCGACATCTCGCCGTAGGCGCGCGAGCCTCGTCGGGCCGGGCGCCGAACCCGGCGCGGCGCAGGAGGTGCTCGCGATCCGTCGGTCCGCAGGAATCGCCATAGGTCTTGATCCCGTTCGATCGTCTGGGAGACGCGGGCGTTCTCGAAGGTCACCGATTGTCTCACCATTCGACCGCGGCCCTCAGCCGATCGTTTAACGCCAATTTCGTAATCGACCGACTTCTCCGCTGCCCGCGCTGAATGCCACAAACGGAAAAAAGGTTCCGCCGGGGACGACTTCCGGGCTACGGCCGCGGCCGCCTGCCGGGCGTAAGTGCTTGCTGGTCAGTCGTCTAGACGAGATTTTCGGGTCCGCCGCCGTGCGGCGCGAATCCTGTAGAAGAGCCGGCGACGTGCTGAAGGTAGGAAAGCTCCATACCCACACCGCGGACGACCCTGATCGACCGCGTGCCGCACAACGACCTTCGCGCCGACCGCACCGCGCGCCGCCACTGATGGCTGCGGCTGCCACGTCACAAGCGCAACACGAACGTCAGCTCGATCTGACGTCGGTTCGCCCCGTACGCCGCCGACCGCGGCCTCGTGCTCATCCCCGGCGTCGAGCTGCACGATCGAAGGCAAGCACGTCCTGCTGCTGAACTTCGACGACCGGCGCCGAGGACGCGCGCACGCCCAGCGACCTCGCAAGCGGCTCAAGTCGCACGCCAGCCGCGGGCTCGTCATCGCGCCGCATCCCGGCTTCCCTCGTCGACCGCCCGCGAGGGCGAGGCAATCTCGAGCGCCGCGCCGGGCTGTTCGACGCGGTCGAGCGCAATGCGCACGTATCACGCGCACGGTCGACTTCAACCGCCGCGCCGAGCGGTGGGCCGAGCAGAACGGCACGGCCGGTCGTCGGCAACTGCGACGTCCACTCGCCTTGCGAACAGCTCGGCACGACCTATTCGCTGCTGGTCGACGCCCCGGCCGAGCCCGACGCGGATCTGCGACGCGGTGGCGGCGAGGCTTCGCGTGCGGCGTCGAGAGCCGCGCCGCTCGCGTGGATCGGACGTGGCGCGCATCCTCACCGCCATGACGTTCGGCGGCGCGGTGCCGGAACGCTTCAAGATGGCTTCCGACGACTCGAGCGTTCTGAAAGTGCCAGCGTAGCGGGCGCGTCTACGAGATTCTGAACAGGCTGTCAGCGTATCCGGCCACCGGTGTCCGGCGCCGAATCCGGCACCGGTGTCCGGCACCGAACTCCGACACCAAACCCAGACACCAAACTCCGACATCGAACTTCTGGCAACTGGCTGGCGCCTGTAAGCTCATCGGTGCGATGATCGCCGTGCCCCTTGTCATCACCCGACCCGCTCAGCCGCTGGATCGCCGCAGCTCGAAGCGTGACGCACTTTCGCCGAGCTGACGTTTCCCGAAGTCTCGCGCGCCCTTCGCGCCCCGTCGTCTGTACATCACGCTGCAGCTAAGGCGCCAGAAGCTGGCGCAGGGCGCGGCGTCGTCGGGCGCCTGGCAAGCGCGCCGCGTTCGCGCTGTTCTACGGACCGCTGCACCATCTCGCTGGTGCGTCACATCGCCGCGAACCTGCCAGGAGCGCGACGCGACGGTGCCCCGACGCTCCTCGATCCCCGGTGCGGCACCGGCGCGTCCGGCGCGGCGTGGGCGCTCGCCTGCGCGCAGGCCGCCGCGCGTCATCGGCATCGATCGTCATCCGTGGGCGCTTGCCGAGGCAGCCGACACATATCGCGTATTCGGAATCGCTGCCACCGTCCGCCAGGCCGATATCGCGACCGCGACGCTGCCCACCCCCCTTCAGCGATTCTCGCCGCCTTCACCGGTCAACGAGCTCGCCGATCCCGCGCGTGAGCGCGCTGCTCCCGCGGCTGCTCGAACGCGCGAACCAGCGGGATCGCGTGTCCGTCGCCGAGCCGCTGGCGGGTTCGTCGCCCCATGGTGGAAAAAATGGCGCGAGGCATTCGAGTCGGCCGGCGGCCGTGCCGACGAAGTGGCGGCTGCGAACGCAGTTGCCGCCAATTGTCGAGAAGCTCGATCGCGCGGCCGGGCTGAATCATCGCGAAATCACCGGCCGGTCGCTGTGGCTGTCAGGTTGACAGCTGCTACACTTCTCTTATCCATGACATCTCATTGGGAGATGCGCGTGGCGCTGGCGGCGCTCGACGACGAGGCGCTCGCCATCGCCCCGCTGCGGGGTGGGGGCTCGTGTTGCCTGCCGGCGACAGGCTGCGTCTCGTATCAGATGCGCCATCAGTGGGGAACGCACGTCAACATTCTGCCTGTCGAGGATCTGCCCTCCGGCTTGCGGACGCCGATTTCCGGCGTGAGGCAGATCGGTCCGATCTCCCAGGACGACGGTCCCATCGAAGCGACGCATGTGACGACTGGGCATCGCCACGCTGGTGGCGATCCCCTGCCGGGCGATCTCGGACTGTTCTGGGCAGGCTCGGGATCGCGGGCGTTCCCGGAGGCGCAGGTGGAGGGCGCTCGAGAGTCGTCGCGATCCGACTCGTCGAACGGTCGCGCCGAACCCGAGTCGGACGAGTCGCGCGCGCGCCGGCTCGAGCGTCTGGAGTCGCTGTCCGATGTGCTGCCGCTCATCGCTCGCGCGCTCGACCTGCGGGACGTCTTCGAACGGCTGTCTGACGTGGCCCGCCGCGCCCTCCCGCACGACACCGTGCGTCGTCGGCATCCACAGCGAGGATCACGCGCAGGTCCGGCTGCACGCGCTGAGCGGCGTCGGCGCTCGCTTGGCGCGCTGCCCGAGGTCGCGTGCCGAACCCGTATCCGAAAGCGCTGGCCGTCAGCCGCGAGTTCGCCATCATCCGCGACCTCGTCTGCGCATCCGTTCGAGCAGGCGGGCGTCGGCGCGAGGCTCGGGCCTGCGATCGGCGCTGCGGCTGCCGCTGTCGCTCGACGGCCGCGCTCAAAGGCGTTCTCGATTTCAGCTCGTTCGAGGCCGGGCCGCTACAGCGAAGCCGACCTGCCGATCGCGCGGCGCATCGCCGACTACGTCACCCTGCGCCCTGTCGCCACAAGGAGATCGCCGACGAGGCGCAGCGCGCCGCGACGCTGGCCGAGCGCGCCGCCAACCTGAACGCGCTCGAAGAGCTGCTCGTCGACGCTGACCAGCGTGCTCGACGTGCGGCAGGTCGTCGACCGCGTGTCGGAGATCGCGCAGACCGTGCTGCCGCACGACGCGATGTCGATTCCGCTGCGTCATCGAGGGACCGCGCCGCCGCTGCGCGTCTACGCCAACAGCGGGCTTGGCGACGTGCCGACGCCGTATGAGGCCGCCGATCGCCGATCTCGACGCGCCTGACGCGGCCGTGGGAATTTCAGACTCTTCGACGATCTGCGTCGAGGCGGCGCCGGCAGCCTTCGAGCGGCCGATCGCGGCCGGAATGCGATCCGCCCTGCTGGTGCCGATCAAGATGGGCGGGCAGCTGACAAGGCGCGGTCAACTTCTACTCGCGCGCGGTCGGCGCGCTTCACGAAGGAGGATGCGCCGATTGCGCGGCGGGTGGCCGATCACATCGCGCCTCTCGCTGTCGCACCAGCGGCTCGCCGAGGAGGCGCGCGCAGCACGAGGAGCTGCAGCGCGCGGACGGCGAACCTCGAGCTGCTCGACGGACTGCTCGTCGCGCTGACCGATACCGGCGAGCTGCCGCGAGCTGTTCGACCGCATCTCCGAGATCGCCAAGACGGTGCTGCCGCACGACATGCTGGCGCTGCCGGTGCTGCTGCCCGACGGCAAGCACGCGCGGCGTCTACGCCAACAGCGGCGGGCCTCGCCGTTCCCGGACGTCGTCGACGCGCCGCCGGTGTTCTCCACCGGGCGTGCACTGGGAATTCGACCTGATCGACGACCTGCCGCTGCAGCCCGAGCAGCGCAACCTGACGGCCGACGAGGCTGGGCTACCGATCGGCGCTGCGGGTGCCGATCCGCCTCGACGATCGGCTGGTGGCCGCGCTCGCGTTCCTGTCGTTCGCGCCGGCGGCGTTCAAGCAGCACCGACATCCTCGATCGCGCGGCGCGTCGCCGACCGGATCGCGCTGAGCCTGTCGCGCGAGCGCGGCGGCCGCAAGCGCCCAGCGCGCCGACGAGGCGTCCGGCCCGCGTGTCGCGGCTCGAGTCGCGCGTCCGCGAGCTGACCGACGAGCTCGACGCGCGCACCGGCTACCGCCGCGTCGTCGGCGAATCGGCCGGAGTGGCGCGAAGTGCTCACGCAGGCGGCGCAGGTCGCGGCGACCGAGACGACGGTGCTGCTGCTCGGCGAGTCGGGCACCGGCAAGGAAGTGGTCGCGCGCTTCATCCATCGCGCGCGTCGGCGCGCGCCAGCGGGCCGTTCGTCGCGCTGAACTGCGCGGCGCTGCCCGAGCAGCTGCTCGAGTCGGAGCTGTTCGGCTACGAGCGCGGCGCGTTCACCGGCGCGCACGCAGACCAAGCCCGGGCAGATCGAGCAGGCCGCGCGGCGGCGTGCTGTTCCTCGACGAGGTCGGCGAGATGAGCGCCGTCGGCGCAGGCGAAGTTCCTGCGCGTGCTGCAGGAGCGCGAGTTCCAGCGCCTCGGCGGCACGCGCGTCGCTGCGCGCCGACATCCGCGTCGATCGCCGCCACCAATCGCGACCTGCACGCAGGCGATGCAGCGCGGCACGTTCCGCGAGGATCTCTACTACCGGCTGAACGTGTTCGAGATCCGGCTGCCGCCGCTGCGCGACCGCCGCGACGACATCGTGCCGCTGAGCGAAGCGTTTCTCGCGGAGATCGGCCGGTCGATCTGGCCGTCCGCCCGCCGGGCATCTCGCGCGACGCCGAAGCGGCGCTGCATGGACTATCACTGGCCGGGCAACGTGCGCGAGCTGCGCAACGTCCTCGAGCGCGCCGCCATCCTGTGCGACGGCGGGCTGATTGCCGCCGAGCATCTCGCGCTGACGCACGGCGTGCTCAGGGCCGCGACGGCGGCCGCCAGCGCGGACTCGAGCCGGCGGCCTGCCCCGTGTCCGTTCCGCCAGCTGGAGCGGTCCCGGACGCCGTGCGGCCTCCGCGCCGGGAAGCGACCTGAAGTCGGTGGAGCGCGTGATGATCGAGAAGGCGCTGGCCGACGCGCCGCTTCAACAAGTCGCGCGCCGCCAAGACGCTCGGTCTGACGCGCGCCCAGCTCTACGTGCGCATGAAGCGCCACGGCCTGGAATAAATCAGGTCGCGATCGGTTTCACGCAGCGAGTCGCGATCGGGTTGCGATCAGGTCGGCAGCAGGTTGAACCCCAGCTTGGTTGGCGATCGACAAGTTGTCGATTTCCACGCAGAACGTGACTCGCCAGCCCGGGAATCCCCACCATCCGCGGTTGCCCACCTAACTGTTGACACAACAGAAGTTGAACGCACGTATCGCCGCCGATTCCGCTTGGCGTCGGCCTTGCCCTGTCAGTTCGCAGGAAGGCGGACACACGTGGCACAGCGGAGTATCGAGTTGTTCATCGGGCGGCTGATTACGGACGAGGGGGTTCAGGGAAGCGTTCCTTCAAGACCCCAAGGCCGCGATACGAATGTTTGTCGAAGACCGGGCCGGAGCTCACGACCGTCGAGGTCGCCGCGCTGTTGACGACGCGCGCCGACTTCTGGGAACGGGTCGCGGATGAAGTCGACCGAGGCTGCAGAAGACCAGCCTCCACTCGTTGATCAAGCAGGACTGACGGCGCCCCTGGCGTTGGGCGCAGAAATTGGAGAGCGCGATGATGGAGTCAAATGGCAACCGTGGCGGCCGAGGCCGCCGTTATCGGCGAGGCACTGCTCGGGGCGGCCCTCCTGCTGGTCTGGACCGCGATCGAGATCATCGGCTACGGCGGCCTGCTGATCGTCATCGTCCGCCGCCAGCGCTGGCTGGTGGTGTCGGCGGCGCCAAGCCGGCGCGCGATATCCGCTGGGGCGCCACGGTCCGCGCCGCGGGGCTCCGCTCACGACGGCTGCACAGCGGACGACCGCCAGACGCCGGCGTCAGCACGTCGCCATTTGCTGCCTCGCTCCCAGTATTCAGTCAGCAGCCGCGCGGCGCGTTCGATCTGCGCTTCGCTCGGCAGGTAGAAGTCCTCGAGCGGCGGCGAGTACGGCACCGGCGTGTCGAGCGCGCCGATGATGCGGACCGGGCGCGTCGAGCGACTCGAACGCCTCCTCCTGGATGATCGCGGCGAGGCTTTCGCCGATGCCGCCGGTCCGCGAGTCCTCGTGGACGATCAGCACGCGGTGGCAGCGGCGCGCGACCGCGAGCAGCGCGCTCGCGATCGAGCGGCACCAGCGCTGCGCAGATCGAGCACGCTGGCCTCGATGCCGTCCGTCGCGAGCTGCTCGGCGACGCGCAGCGCGACGTGGACGTACGCGCCGTACGAGACGATCGCGAGATCGTCGCCGGCGCGCCGCAGCGCGGCCTGGCCGAGCGGAATCGGCGCCGGCGGCTCGTCGGCCGAGCGCCTGCTTGATGCGCGGATCGCGATAGAGCGCGATGTGCTCGTAGTACAGCACCGGATCCGGATCGGCGACGGCCGACGCCATCAGCGCGCGCGCGTCGTGCGGCGTCGACGGCACGACGATCTTCAGCCCGGCGGTCCGGTAGAACCACGGCTCGGTGTTCTGCGAGTGATACGGGCCGGCGTGGCGCAGCCCGCCCCACGGCATCCGCACCACCATCGGCACGCTGCCGCCCCAGCGGTAGCGGATCTTCGCCGCGTTGTTCACGAGCTGGTTGAAGCCGGTGGCGACGAAGTCGTTGAACTGGATCTCGCCGATCGGCCGCTGGCCGGCCAGCGCCGCGCCGACGCAGACGCCGAGCACCGCGCCCTCCGCCAGCGGCGAGTTGATGATGCGGTCGCCGAACTCCTTCAGCAGCGGGCGCAGCAGCAGGAACGCGTTGCCGTAGCTGCCGCCGACGTCCTCGCCGTAGACGAACACGCGCGGGTCGGCGCGCAGCGCGTCGCCGATGCCGAGCATGACCGCGTCGAGAAAGGTGCGGCCTTTCGGGATCGAACGGCGGCGCAGCTCGACGCATCGACCGCGAGTCCGGCTGAAGCCGCGGACACTACGTCTCGGCGTTCAGCGTTCCGCCGTTCAGGCGGACCGTCGGATCCAGCACCTCGACGTGCACACGCGGCTGCTCGTTCGCGAACACGCCGACGCCGGCCTGCGCCGGCGTCGGGCCACGGCGCGTCGATGACCGCGCGCGCCTCGCTCTCGACGATCGCCTCGGCCTCGCGCTTGAACCGATCGAGATCGCCGGCCTGGATCGACGCCGTCGCGCCTCGAGCCGCGCGGCGTAGAGCGACGATCGGATCGCGCGCGGCCCAGTAGTCGTAGAGCTCGCGGTTCGCGTAGCCCTGTCTCGGCGAGCGGCGCGTAGTCCCACGACGTCTGCGGATCGCGGCCCGAGATAGCAGCATGTCGTCGTGGTGCGCGTGGCCGCACATCCGCATCGACGACGCGTCTCGATGAGCGTCGGCCCGTGCCCGCGCGCGCGCGCTCCGCCGCCCAGGTGAACGCCGCGGCGATCTGATCGGGATCGGTGCCGTCGATGGTGATGCCCGGGATGCCGTAGCCGGCCGCCTTGTCGGCGAACGACGCGCACGGCCGACTGCTCGCCGACCGGCGTCGACAGCGCGGTCTGGTTGTTCTCGACGCAGAAGATCGCCGGCAGCCGGCGCGCGGCGCAGAGGTTGATCGCCTCGTGCCACTCGCCGAGCGACGATCCGCCTTCGCCGATGAACGAGAGCGCGACGCGCCCCGATCCGTCGCGCCAGAACGCCATCGCCATCCCGGCAATCGTCAGCGTCGCGGTGGTCAGCGGCGCGGCCGGCGGCAGGATGCCGCCAGTCGAAATCGCCGATGTGCAGATCCTTGCCGTCGAGCGGCGGCGCCCGCCTTCCCCATCTGCGCGTTGAGCACCATCGCGCACCGTGCCCGGCTCGGGCCGCATCGCCAGCGTGATGCCGAGATCGCGGATCACCGGCCCGATGACGTCGCCGCTCCAGCGGCCGTCGGCGCCGCGATAATGCCGCGCCGCGGCGCAGGCGGATGCCCGCCGCGTAGATCGCTTCCTGCCCGAGCGAGCGGAACCCCTTGCCCTGGAACGACGCGGCGCCGTAGCGGATCTCGCCGCCGGTAAAGAACGTCTTCAGCCGGTTGTCGGTGCGCGCGGGTCAGCAGCATGCCGCGCAGGATCTCGAGGCGCTCGTCGCGGGTCAGCGAGGCCTGGATCGCGGCGCGGCGCAGAAACCCGTCGCAGGCATCGAGCAGCTCAGGTTGGCGTGCGCCACGCGCGCGCCCGCCGGCGTTCCGCGGTGTCGTGTCGGGCAGTCCGTCCGGCAGTGGCCGCGCCTGAAGGCGGCGCGCCAGCTCGCGCCGCAAGCGCCGGCCGCAGCGCCTCGATCCCGGCTTCGCCCGTCGGCTCGCCATCGCCGACGGCCGCGTCGAAGGCGGCGAGCGCGTCGGCCAGCGCGAACGGGATGCCGTTCGGCGACGAACGCGCCGAAGCGGCTCGCGAGCCCGGTCAGTGTGTCGAGTTCGGCAGGCTTCGCCATCTGCGATGAATCGTATCAAACGGCTGCCACGAAGTCCGAAACCGGGGGTCAGACGTCCTCGGCAGGAGCCGGCCGGCCGTCACGTGATTGGCACAGCGCGTCGCTAAGTCATTCGGCGATTGAGGCCACTGCCATGGCATGCGCCGTGCTGAAGAGGGCGGCGTACAGCTGAATCCTGGAATATCCCGAGTGTTTTGGACGGAGCGAAGATGTCTCGAATGAACGTGTGGACAGTCGCACTCTGCCTCGCCGCAGGTTGTCTTGCCGCGTGCAGCCGGACAATCCTGGGCCCTTCCTCGGACGCCGGACAGACGGTAGGATCAGCGCCGGCCGCGATCACCATCACCAACACGCTCTGGAAGCTCCAGTCCTTCCAGCCCTTCGGTTCCGCCGGCGTCCCGGTTTCGAATCCCGAACAGTTCACAATGGAGCTTGAGCGGACGGCCGGATGAGCGTGCGCGCCGACTGCAACCGCTGCTCGACCATGCACCCTCTCAGGCGAGACGCTCGCGGTCGGGCCAAACGCCGCCTGCACGCGGGCCGCATGTCCAAGCGCGCCCTTCGACCAACAGTACGTCAACGCCCTGACGGCCGCAACGATGGCGCGTGTCAGCGGCGGCACGCTCGACTGTGTCTCTCCTCTGGGCATTCTGAGGTTCGCACGCTGAGCCCGCTGACTACCGCCGCCTCACCACTCCCGATAATTCGATGGTCAGATGTTCACCGGTCGTCAGCGACGCGAAGTCGCCGGCGTCCAGCGCGATGACCGGGAACGACTTGCCGTACATCACGTCGGCGACGATCGACGCGAGCGCGAAGAACGCGTCGACGCCGGTCGTCACGATCGCCGCCGGCGCCGTGCCCGCCCGCACCGCCTCCAGCAGCACCGCCGTCGTCGTCGACGATCCCTTGCTGAACGGCACGGCGAGGATGCGGCCGGCGGCGCGGACGCCGGCGAGCGGGTGGTGACTGATCGATGATCTCGCCGGTGTGGAAATCGTAGCCGCCCCAGAACGACAGCGCATCGTGGTGACCAGCGCCTCGCCTTCGGCCGACGCCGGCGACGACCGCCCGGCCGGCGATCACGCGCTCTGCCACACCGACTCGTCGCGGACGACGCGGCCTTCGATCGCCGAGCGGACGCAATCGGCCAGGCTGCCGAAGGTGACGCGCGTGTTGAGCAGGCTCGGCGCGTAGTAGGCGTACTTCGCCGAGTTGGTCATCAGCGTCTTGATCTCCGGCGGCAGCATCGGCGACGCCAGGATGCAGGTGTCCAGCGTGATCTGCGCGCCGAAGGCGAGCGATCGGCGCGAGGACGCCGGTCTCGTGCGGCGTGCTCCTTCATCAGCCGGCTCGAGGTGATGAGAAACTTGACCCGCGGGTGCGCGCGGCGGCCCGCGACGAGCGGCGCCAGCAGCGCAGAACTCGGCCAGCGAGAAGTGCGGGCTGCCGAGAATCACCATGTCGAGCTCGCGGCCGTCGGCGGTGGTCAGCTCGGCGCGCGCGGCGCGCAGGTCCGCCGTGCGTGATCGCGAGCGTCGCGCCGGCGCGCCGGCCGTGAAACGCGGCGTCGAGGGTCGGCGCCTCCGGCGTGACGCCGACCATGTGAAACAGCGCCACGCGTCCGGACGACGCCGCGGCGGCCGCAAACGCCTTGAGATGATCCTCCGGCCGGCGTGACGACGATGCCGTCGATGACCGGAATGCGGTCGCCGGCGAGCTTGCCGACGAGGTGGCCGAGGACGGCGAAGAACTGATCGTCCCGCTGCAGCGCCGGCGGCACGCCGGACGAGCCGCAGCAGCATCTGCCCGGCGCGATGTTCGGTCAGGTGCAGCCCGATCGGCCGGCACGCGGCCGGTGATCGCGCAGCAGATGTCGAGCAGATCGGGATAGCGCTCGGTGCGCGCGCCGATCACCGAGTTGGCGAACGCGATCGCGTTCGACTCGCCCCAGGCGATCTGCTGGCCGAAGACCGGCCGCATGTGCGTCTGGTACGGCGCGCAGGTCCACGTCGGCACCGCGCCCATCCGTTCGTAGGCGAGCATCTGGCGCGCCGCCTTCGCCGCCCACTCCGGCGCCACCGCCCAGTCCTTCCAGCCGCACTCGTCGACGCCGCTGACGTTCAGGCTGGTCGGCACGGCGACCTTCGCGCCGAGCGACGCGAGCCGCTCGGCGAACTCGAGCGTCGCGTCGCCCAGGTAGATCGTGCTGTCGATGTGCGCCTGCGAGATGTCCATCAGCGCGTCGGCGCCGTAGACGTCCGGCCATCCGCACGAGGATCGACATCGCGAGCTGCGGCGCCGGGCCGCGGTCGCCGTTCGAGCATCGCCCGATCGCCGATCGGTCAGCGTCAACACGCGGTTTAACTATAATGCCGCGCATGCGAACGACGACTCTGCGCGCGCTCGCGGCCGCCGCTGCTGGCCGCGCGCATCCCCGATCGCGCAGAACGCGCCGGCGCCGGCGGTCACGATCCTGAAGCCGGCGCGCGTCTTCGACGGCGACGCGATGCACGAGGGGTGGGCGGTGCGCGTCAAAGGCGATCGCATCGACGCGGTCGGATCCGGCGGCGAGCGTCGCCGCCGCCGGCGCGCACGGTCGATCGACCTGCCGGGCACGACGCTGACGCCCGGGCTGGTCGAAGGGCACTCGCACATCCTGCTGCACGCCTACAACGAAGCGTCGTGGACCGACCAGGTGTCGCGCGAAGGGCTCGCGCTGCGCGTCGCGCGCGCGGTCGAACCATCTGCGCGACGACGCTGCATGGCCGGCTTCACCACCGTGCGCGATCTCGGCACCGAAGGCGCCGGCTACGCCGACGTCGAGCTGAAGCAGGCGGTGCGACCAGGGCATCGTCCCGGGCCGCGCATCCTCGCGTCGACGCGCGCGATCGTCGCCACCGGCAGCTACCAGCCGAGGTTCGTCGCCCGAGTGGACGCGTGCCGCAGGGCGCCGAGGAAGCCGACGGCGTCGACAGCCTGATCGCGCGTCGTCCGCGATCAGATCGGCCAGGGCGCCGACTGGATCAAGATGTACGCGCGACTATCGCTGGGGGCCGCTGCCGGGATCGCGCGCCGACCTTCTCGCTCGACGAACTGAAGCTGGCGGTCGAGACGCGCGAAGAGCGCCGGCGTGCCGGTCGCGGTCCACGCGAGCACGCGCGGAAGGCATGCGGCGCGCGGCGCTGGCCGGCGTCGAGACGATCGAGCACGGCGACGACGGCACGCCGGAGGTGTTCAAGCTGATGGTCGAGCACCACGTCGCGCTGTGCCCGACGCTCACGGCCGGCGCCGGCGTCCGTGGCCGCCGGCCGAGCCCGAACTCGCCGGCGGCGCAGCGCGCAAGCGCGCCAGCTTCAAGGCGGCGCTCGACGCCGGCGTCACGATCCTCAACGGCAGCGACGTCGGCACGTTCCCGCACGGCGACAACGCGCGCGAGCTCGAGGCGATGGTCGCCTACGGCATGCCGCCGGTCGACGCGCTCAAGAGCGCGACGTCCACCGCCGCGCGCGTGCTGCACATGGAGAACCAGATCGGCTCGGTGAAGGCCGGGCTGTTCGCCGATCTCGTCGCCTTCGACGGCGATCCGACGAAGGACATCGCGGCGCTGCGGCGGGTGAAGTTCGTGATGAAGAACGGGACGATCTACCGACGGCCGTAGCGCCTGCTGGCTAGAGCCTTCGCGCTACAGCGTATCTCGTACGTAGCACGGCAGACGCTGAAAGACAAACTCGGATTCTCGCGGCTGAATTCTGCGGATCCTGCGTCCTACGTTCCACGTCGTTCAGTAGTTCAGCCAGTAGGCGAGCTTGACGAGGAAGACGTTGCTGCGGCGGGACGGCGAAGATGTCGCGCACGTCGCGGCCGAAGCGGAAGCCGCCGGGCGCCGCGTCGTTCGCCCGCGCCTGCTGCCAGACGACGAAGAGCGTCGAGCCGGGCTTGTATTCCCAGCGCAGCACGTTGGTCGTCCGGAACGACTTCACGTTGAAGTTCGGGTTGTTCGTCGGCGAGGTCGTAGGCGAATGGGGCGTAGCGCTGGTCGTAGTCGCGGCTGCGGCCGTCGACCAGCTCCTTGAACTGCGCTGTAGTCGCCGGCCGAGACGAACGGCTCCGCGTAGAGCTGCAGCGACAGGTTCGGCGTCATCGTGTAGTTCAGCCGCATCGGTCATCGCGACCGTCCGTCTGATCGAGCTCGCCGAACACGTAGTGCGTCCCGCCGTTCGGTGACGGTTGTCGACCCACTGCGCGCCGACGGTGTTTTTCGAGACGCGGAAGCCGGGGTTGATGGTGAGCGCCGGCAACGGGCGGTAGGTGACGCTCGGGCTGACGTCGACGAACATCGTCCCGTCGCCGTTGTTGCCGCCGCCGGTGAAATATTGAGCTGACAGCCGCGCGCCGGTTGTCGGTGTTGAGCGTAGTTCCAGAGCGTCCTGAAACCGCCCGAGTAGACGCCCGGGCCGCCGCGCGTGGCGCGGTCGTCGAATTCGAGCGCCGTTGAAGTTGAAGCCGCCGCCGGTCGCCCAGTTGTTGGCGAAGATCGGCGTGGGCGTTGACGTTGCCGCCGCTGAACAGCCGATCGCCGTCGAAGTTCCACGTCGCGCACTGATTGAAGTTGATCGTACCGGCTGCGGAACCACGTGTTCGGCGTGTCGCTGCGGATCTGCAGCCAGTTGCCCATGGTGCGCTGGTCGGCGCGGCGCATGAAGCCGACGTCGTTGACGTCGAAGCCCGGCGTCTTGAAGCGGACGTTGGAGTTGAAGCGGACGCGCTGCGCCGCCGATCTTGCTGATCCCGAGCTGCGCCGGCGGTGCCGGTGAGCGACGTGCCGCGTCGGGTCGAGCGCATCGCTGGTCAGGTCCGGGCGCTGGTAATAGTGGCGGCTGTTCTCCTGGATGCGCTGAATGGCCGTCGGCGTCGCCGCGCACGTCGCTTCCGGCCAGATAGCCGGTGAGCGCAGTAGCGCTTCTTGAACCGCAAGTCCCAGTCGAGCGCCGCCGGTCACGGCGCTGCTGCGGCAGGAAGCTGCAGGCCGCTCGCGGCGCTGCGCTTGGTCGCCGTCAGCATGAAGCCGATCGACGACTGGTTCGCGAACTCGCGCCGCACGCGGCCGACCGAGTAGCTGGTCGAGCGGCTCGACCGGCTGCCGGCGTCACCACCAGCGCCGGTCTGCACGACGCGCCGGCTCCTCCCGCGTGAACGCCTGCATCACGCCGATCGAGAAGCTGCCGACGCGGCCGGTCAGCTTGCCGGCGCCGAGAATCGTCGTGCTGATCGGCGAGCTGGTATAGATGTCGGCGCCGCTCGGGCAGATCGTCGACGCCCTGCGGCGAGCGGCCGATCCGCCGCGAATAGAACAGCCCGGTGCAGTCGCCGTCGTCGCAGTCGAGGTCGAAGTTGAAGTTGCCCGAGCCCTCGACGAAGAACGGCCGGCGCTCGTTGAAGAACGTCTCGAACGCCGACAGGTTGACGACCGCGGGATCGGCCTCGACCTGGCCGAAGTCCGGGTTGACGGTGCCGGTGAAGCGTCAGGCCGGAGCGTCACGCGCGTACTTCATGTCCAGGCCGACGGCGCGCCTCCGGATCGCGAGCGCTCGACCAGCGGATTGCCGCTCGGCCGGCTGGCGCGTCAGGTCTGGCGACCATGTAGGGCACCAGCTCGAGCCGCTTCGGCGACGCGGCCATCGACGAGGCCGCCGAGCTCGCCGAACGACGACACGTAGCCGTTGGCGCTGCGCGACAGGAGCGGCCAGGTCGACGTCTCGTTCAGCCGGCCGATCTGCGCGCGACACCGCGAAGCCGAACGTGTCGACTCGGCTCGGCGTTGAAGCGCAGCTGCGAGAACGGAATCCGGAACTCGGCCGACCAGCCGTCGCGATCGCGCGACACGCTGACGTCCCACACCGCGTCCCAGCTGTCGTCGCTGTTGTTGTCGTTGAACCAGTAGCGGTCCATGCTTGACGCCCGACGGGTTGACGCGCGAACTCGTACGCGGTGCGCTTGATCGTGATACGAGTCGATCAGGACGCGGATCCAGTCGCGACGGCGAGTCGCCGTCGCGCCGCGTGAGGTAGGTGACGATCTTGTCCGGCTCGGTGTCGAACGCGCGGACCTTCACGAAGAGCGTCGTCGCGTCGTAGGCGACGCGGAACTCGGTGCGCTGGCTCGGCTCGGCGCCGTCGTGCGGCTCGCGCTGCACGAACGCGTCGGTCGGCGGGACGGTCTGCCAGCACTTCGTCGCTCAGCTCGCCGCTCGACGCGCACCGCGGTCGCGTCGTCGGCACGCGCCACGGCATCGACGCGCGCCGCGCGATCGCCGGCGGCGGTCGGTCACAGCGAGCGCGAGGATCGCGAAAATCATTGTGCCTGGCGTACTTAGACGGGCCAGTCGACGGCGTTGGTTGGCGGGCGGAACCGAGCGTCAGATGGTATCGTACGGCCATGGCCTTCACGACGCTGATCTCGACCGCGGCCCTCGCCGTCGCACCTGGACGATCCGGCGTTCGCGATCGTCGATTGCCGCTCCAAGCTCGACGATGCGACCTGGGGCGCGCGCGAGCACGCGGCGTCGCACATCCCGGGCGCGGTCTACGCGGATCTCGACCACGATCTGTCCGGTCCCAAGAGCTGGGACGAACGGCCGTCATCCGCTGCCGGATCCGCACACGCTTGCGCAGACGTTCGGCCGGCTCGGCATCGCCAGCGGCGTGCAGGTGGTCGCCTACGACCAGGACAACGGCATGTTCGCCAGCCGGCTGTGGTGGCTGCTGCGCTGGCTCGGCCACGACGCCGTCGCCGTGCTCGACGGCGGGTTCGCGAAGTGGACGGCTGAGGGACGGCCGGCGGCGAGCGGCGAGACCGGCGCGAGCGCCGCGCGCGTTCGCAGCGATCGCCGCGCGCCGGACATGGCGGTCGACGTCGCACGACGGTCGCCGCACGCTCGGCGCGGCCGCGACTGGCGGCTCGTCGACGCGCGCGCGCCGGAACGCTATCGCGGCGACACGGAGCCGATCGACAAGGTCGCCGGGCACATTCCGGGCGCGACGAACCATTTCTTCCAGTGGAACCTCGACGAGCACGGGCTGTTCCGCACGCCCGAGGAACTGCGCGCGCAGATGCAGGCGTCGCTCGGCGACGTGCCCGCCGATCAGATCGTCTGCTACTGCGGATCGGGCGTCACCGCCTGCCACAACCTGCTCGCGCTCGAGCACGCCGGCCTGACGGGCGCAAAGCTCTACGCGGGATCGTGGTCGGAGTGGTCGAGCGATCCGACGAGACCGGTCGAGAAAGGGAAAGGCATGCGCGGATCGGGTAATCGGGTAATCTGGTAATCGGGTAATTGATTGAGATTGGGAATTGGGCATTGATTGGTGGATTGGCGATTGGACATGGCCGTCGCGGTCTCAGTGACGCCTTCGGTTGTCGTCGCGCCGTTGCGTTCCTTGTAACGTGCGGTGCCGAACGAGGCCGACATGATCGCCGACAGCTCTCTCGATTCGACGATCAGGCGTGTCAGCTCCGGATAGACGGTCAGCGAGACTACGCCGCTTCGGACAGTCCAGCCTTCGAGTGCAATTCGCAGCAACGACGCGTGGCAACGCGCATGTCACGTGCGGCTTCTCGGCCTCGACCAGCTGCCGTCCGGCAATTGGGCAGATCGCATGGGCGAGAACTGCTGGCAGTCGCTGTCGGCTGCAATCGCCATACTCGACCACTCAATTGCCCAATTACCCGATTACCCGATTACCCGATTACCATATCCGCGTCATGTCTCACACTCCTGTCCGCGCCGGCAACCTGCCCGCGCCCGTCGGTCCGTATTCGCCCGGCATGGGCTTCGAGAAACTCGATCTTCGTCTCCGGGCAGGGCGGCACCGATCCGGCGACCGGCACGCATCGCGGACGGACGTCGAGGCAGCAGACCGAGCAGTGCCTGAAGAACGTGCAGACGATCCTCGAAGCGGCGGGCTCGGGGCTGCAGCACGTGCTGCGCTGCGGCGTGTTCCTGATCGACATGGGCGAGTTCAAGAAGATGAACGCGCGTCTACGCGCGCATGTTCGGCGAGCATCGTCCGGCCCGCACCACGGTGCAGGTCGCCGGGCTGCCCGGCGAAGGTCTGCGCGTCGAGATCGACGCCATCGCCTACGTGCCATAGCGCCTGCGCACGCAGGCACAGAGGACACGAGGACTAGAGGGTCACAGAGGGCGATGAGCTGATCTCGACCTCGCGGTCCCGTGTCCCCAGCGCCCTCGCCGCGGCTGTGGACGACGATCCGCGAGTCGATCGCCGGCTCGCATCACGGCGAGTACACCGACGGGCCGATCGGCCGCGCGATCCTGCTGCTCGCGATCCCGATGGTGCTCGAGCTCGTGCTCGAGTCGGTGTTCGCCGTCGTCGACGTCTTCTTCGTCTCGCGCCTCGGCGCCGACGCGGTCGCGACCGTCGGCCTGACCGAGTCGATGATGACGCATCATCTACGCGGTCGCGATCGGCCTGAGCGTCGGCGCGACGGCGACGGTCGCGCGGCGGATCGGCGAGCAGCGATCCCGACGGCGCGGCGACGCGCGGCGGTGCAGGCGATCGCGCTCGGCGCTGCTCGTCGCGGTCCCGCTCGGCGCTGTCGGCTTCTGCGTTCGCGCGGCCCGCTGCTGGCGCTGATGGGCGCGACGCCCGACGTGCTCGCGCACTCGTCGTTCACGCGCGATCGTGCTCGGCGTGCAACGGCGTCATCCTGATGCTGTTCCTGATCAACGCCGTGTTCCGCGGCGCCGGCGACGCGGCGATCGCGATGCGCGTGCTGTGGATCGCCAACGCGCATCAACATCTGTCCTCGATCCGTGCTTCATCTTCGGCCTCGGGCCGTTTCCCGAGCTCGGCGTCACCGGCGCCGCGGTGGCGACGACGACCGGCCGCGGCATCGGCGTGCTGGTGCAGCTCTACGTGCTGTCGGCGCGGCGACGGCCGCATCGTCATCCGCCGCCGGCACCTGCGCCTCGATCCCGCCGGTGATGCTGAGCATGCTGCGCCTGTCGGGCAGCGCGGTGTTCCAGATGCTCGATCGCGACCACGAGCTGGGTCTGGCGTGATGCGCATCATCGCGTCGTTCGGCAGCGTCGCGGTGGCCGGCTGCACGATTGCGATCCGGATCGTCGATGTTCGCGCTGCTGCCGTCGTGGGGCCTGTCGAACGCGGCGGCGACGCTCGTCGGCCAGAACCTCGGCGCCGGCCAGCCGGAACGCGCGGAAGCCTCGGTGTGGCGCGCGTGCTGGCTACAACGTCGATCGTTCCTCGGCGTCGTCGGCACGTCTGTTCGTCGTCGTTCGCGAACGCCATCGTCGCCGTGGTTCACGCAGCGATCCGGCGGTCGCGCCGATCGCGACGCCGGCCTGCGCATCATCAGCGCCGGCTTCCCGTTCTACGCCGCCGGCTACGTCCTGACGCAGGCGTTCAACGGCGCCGGCGATACCGTGACGCCGACGCTCATCAACATCGGCTGCCTCTGGCTCGGCGAGATTCCGCTCGCCTACGTCCTCGGCCGGCCGGCCGGCTTCGGCCCGACGGGAGTGTTCTGGGCGATGGCGATCGCGTTCTCGACGATGTCGCTCGTCAGCGCCATGGTGTTCCGCCGCGGGCGTTGGAAATCGAAACGCGTCTAAGACCACACCCGACCTACCCGACCTACCCATGACCCACCTGACCCGCCCGACCACTGACCTGACCCGTCCCGCGCGCATATAATCCGCCGCATGACCAAAGCCCGCGCTCTTGCGACCGTCGCCGTCTGCGTCGCCTTGTCGATCGAGCACCGGCGCGAGCTCGGTGCCGATGCTCGCGCGCAGAAAGGCATGGTCGCGTCGCAGAACGAGATCGCGTCGCAGATCGGCGCCGACGTGATCAGCCGCGGGCGGCACGGCGGTCGACGCCGCGGTCGCCACGGCCTTCGCGCTCGCCGTCGTGCACCCGACCGCCGGCAACATCGGCGGCGGCGGCTTCATCGTCTACCGCCCGGCCAGCGGCGAGCCGGTCGCCTACGACTTCCGCGAGATGGCGCCGCGCGCAGGCGTCGCCGACGATGTTCCTGAAGGACGGGCAGATACAGCGCGGAGCTGCACCACAACAGCCACCTCGCGGTCGGCGTGCCCGGCACCGTCGCCGGCCTGCACCTGGCGTGGAAGGAACAGGGCAAGCTGCCGTGGAAGCGGCTCGTCGAACCGGCGATCGCGCTGGCGCGCGACGGCTTCACGGTGAGCGACGGCCTCGCGCGGTCGCTCGAAGGACGCGCAGCGAGCGATGCAGAAGTATCCGGCGTCGGTGGCGCAGTTCTCGAAGAACGGCGTGCCGCTACGACGCCGGCGAGACGCTGAAGCAGCCCGATCTCGCGCGGACGCTGGACCGCATCGCCGACGCAGGGCCCGGCCGGCTTCTACGAAGGCGAGACCGCGCTGCTGCATCGAGAAGGAGATGCACGCGCACGGCGGCCTGATCACCCGCGAGGATCTCAAGAACTACACGCGCGAAGAAGCGCGACGCCGGTCAAGGGCACGCTATCGCGGCTACGACGTCATCGCGATGCCGCCGCCCAGCTCCGGCGGCGTCGCCCTGCATCGAGATGCTGAACGTGCTCGAAGGCTACGACCTCGACGGCGATGGGCTTCGCGCTCCGCGACGCACGATGCACCTGATGACCGAATCGATGAAGCGCGCGTACGCCGATCGCGCGCGCTACCTCGGCGATCCCGACTTCAACAAGGACATGCCGATCGCGCGGCTGATGTCGAAGGCCTACGCCGCCGACCTGCGCAAGACGATCGATCAGCGAAGGCGCGTCGAAATCGTCGCCGACGACCTTCGAGTGGCCGCACGAGAGCGACGAGACGACGCACATCTCGGTCGTCGACGCGGACGCGCAACGCGGTGTCGATGACCTACACGCTCGAAGCAGGGCTACGGCGTCGAAGATCGTCGTGCCGGGCGCCGGCTTCCTGCTGAACAACGAGATGGGCGACTTCAACGCCGCGCCCGGAGCTGACCAACGGTCGAGGGTCTGATCGGCACCAAGCCGAACCTGGCCGAGCCGGGCAAGCGGATGCTGTCGAGCATGACGCCGACGATCCTGCGCGAAGGACGGCAAGCTGTTCATGGTCACCGGCAGCCCGGGCGGCCGCACGATCATCAACACCGTGCTCGAGACGATCGTCGACGTCGTCGACTTCGGGATGAACGCGCAGGAAGCGGTCGACGCGCCGCGCTTCCACCACCAGTGGCTGCCCGACCGGCCTCGACTACGAGCGCTTCGGCTTCTCGCCGGACACGATCGCGGAGCTCGAGCGCCGCGGCCACACGCTGCGGGCCGGCGGCGCGCAGGGCGTCGCGCAGGTGATCGTCTACAACGCGAAGGACGACATGCTCGAAGGCGGCAGCGATCGCCGCGCGCCGGACGGCGCCGCGGTCGGCGTGCCGGCGCACACAGCCGCCGGCGCCGCGAAGACGGGAGCCGGCTAAATCGGCTCACGCACGCGCGCTGACGAGGCGCGTGCCTTGCCGCTGCGCACCGTCGGCGCGTGCTTCTCCAGCAGATCGATGAACTCGTTGACGTAGTCGGCGCGCGCCAGGTCCCTCGGCATCACCGCGCGCCATTGCGCGGTGCAGGCCGCGCGCGGTCAGCGGCCGCGCCGACGAGCGCGCCGGCGTCCGATCAGCGGCTGCACCGGCCCACCGCGCGAGCACCGCGACGCCGAGCCCCGCCTTGACCAGCTCGGTAATCGCTTCGGTCAGCTGCACCTCCTCGATCCGCGCCGGCGCAGCGCCGGCCGGCAGCAGCACGTTCTGCAGCGACCCGGCTCTCTTCCTTCGGCGGGTAGATGAACAGCGTTTCGTCGCGCATCTGCGGCCAGCCGCACGTGCGTCTGCTGCGCGAAGCGGTGGTGCGGCGCGGCGATCGAGCACGAGCTCGTCGTCGAACACCGGCCGTCGACGACGAGCCGGCGATCGCGCACCGGCGTGCTCATGAGCGCGAGGTCGATCTTGCCCGGCGAGCAGCATCTCGACCGGCTGGCGCGTCGCCTCGACGTCGATGCGCACCTCGACGCGCGGGAACGTGCGGCGGTAGCGCATCAGCAGCGGCGGCAGCCAGTGATAGCAGGTGTAGCACTCGGTCGTGATGCGCAGGCACGCCGGCGCGATCGCTGCCCCATCTCGCGGATGTCGTGCTCGGCCTGCTGCGAGCCGCTCGAGGACGTCCGTCGCCGACGCCAGCAGGCGCTCGCCCGCCGGCGTCAGCACCAGGCGCTTGCCGACGCGCAGGAACAGCGCGCGCGCCGAGCCGCGATTCGATGTCGCGCAGCTGGTGGCTGAGCGCCGACTGCGTCAGGTGCAGCCGATCGCCCGCGCGGGTCAGGCTGCCGACGTCGGCGACCGCGGCGACGAGCTGCAGGTGGCGGACTTCGAGATCCATGCACATGAGACTACTTCATCATCATGATGACGATAAAGAACTTCACTCATGTGAGCCGAGGCCGTAGCATTCGCGCATGCTGATCACGCTCTGGTCCGAGCTGCGCGCCGCCGCCCGCCTGGCGCGGCGGCAGCCGCTGTTCACGGCGCTGCTCGTCGGCGTCCTGACCCTCGGCATCGGCGCCTCGGTGGCGATGTTCAGCGTGCTGAATGCGGTGGTGCTGCGGCCGCTGCCGTTCGGCGACCCCAGCAGTTGATGTGGCTGTGGTCGATCCGGCCCGACGGCAGCCGCGGGCCGTTCACGATCCAGGACTACGTCGACCTCGGCGAGCGCGACCTCGGCGCGCAGAGCGTCGCCGCCTTTGCGCCGTGGAGCGCGAACCTCACCGGCGTCGGCACCGCCGAGCGCCTGCAGGGCATGCGCACCTCCGCGAATGCCTTTTCGGTCCTCAGGGTCGCCGCCGTCGCGGGCCGCACGTTCCTTCCGGAGGAGGCCGCCGACGGGCGGTGGTCGTCCTCGGACACGGACTCTGGACGCGGCGCTTCGGCGCCGATCCCGCCGTCGTCGGCCGGGTGCTGACGCTGAACGGCGCGAACTACACGATTGCCGGTGTCCTGCCGGGCGAGTTCGTCTTTCCGATTCGCGGCGCAGAGCTCGCCGTGCCGATCGTCGAGGCGGAGGCGCGCCGCGTCGAAGGCAACGTCGCCTTCCTGCGCCTCGTCGCGAGGCTGCGGCCCGATGTCTCGCGCGCCCGGGCGGAGCCGTTGATGACCGCCGTCGCGCACGAGCTGCAGCGGCTGCGGCCGGACGCCAACGCACGCAAGGTCGCGATCCGCCTGACGCCGCTCCACGAGCAGATCGTCGGGGACTACGCCGTGACTCTGAGGCTGTTGCTCGGGGCGGTCGCTGCTCGTCCTGGTCCTGGCCTGCGTGGAACCTGGCCAGCCTGTGGCTGGCGAGAACCTCGGATCGGCACCGCGAGCTGGCGGTGCGGGCCGCGCTCGGTGTCGGGCGATACCGCCCGGCGGCGCAGCTTCTGATGGAAATTCTCGTGCCGGCGGCGGCGGCTGGAGCGGCAGGGCTGGTCCTCGCGGCGTGGCAAACACGCCTGCTGCTGGCGCTGGCTCCGGCGGCGATGCCGCGCGCGAACGACGTGTCGCTCGATCTGCGTGTGGTCGTGTTTGCGCGTCGCGCGCCACGCTTGCCACCGGAATTGCCGTCGGGCTGTGGCCGGCGATCTCGTTTGAGCCGCATCGATCCGGCTGTCGATCTCCGGGCGATCGGCCGGGCCACCGGCGCCTCGTCGTCATTGGCCATCCGCCGCGGGCTGGTCGGCGGCCGAAGTGGCGATCTCACTGGTGCTCGCCGTCGCCACGCTCCTGTTCGTCCAGAGCCTGCGGCGCGTGGAGGAGGTCGCCCCGGGCTTCGCGACCGACCGCGTGCTGTCGATGCGCCTGTCGTTGTCGGGCGAGCGCGTACACCAGTCGAGCCGACGTGCTGGCGTTCCAGGAGCGGCTCGCGGGCGCGACTGCGCGCGCTGCCCGGCGTGGAGGCGGTGGGCGGCACGAGTCTGATCCCGTTGAGCGGCATGCGCGCGCGTCGGTGGATTTCGTCGTCGACGGCCGCGCGGTCAGCCGGGACCAGATGCCGGAGGCGGAATACCGAATCGTCCCGCCCGGCTACTTCGACACGCTCGGCATCCGCCTGCTCAACGGACGCGGGTTCACGGACCGTGACCGGCGCGGGAGCGGTCGAGGTCGCGGTGGTGAACAAGACCATGGCCGATCGCCTGTTTGGCGGGCGTGATCCGGTCGGCACGCGGCTCCGCATCGAACCGGGCGCCCGCATCGATCAGCGTCGTGGAGATTGTCGGGGTCGTCGCCGACGTGAAACATTTCGGGCTCGACGCGCCGCCGACCATGGACCTGCATGTGCCCTTCGCGCAGCTGCCGGAGCCGAGCGTCGTCTGGATCAGGAACAACCAGTTCTGGGTGATGCGGACCGCCGGCAACCCGCTGGCGATCGCGGCCGCGGCGCGCGCGGCGCTCGCCGGCGCCGATCCGGAGGTGCCGGCCGCCGACCTCCGGACGCTCGAACAGGCCATCGACGGCTCGCTGGCGGTCCGGCGGTTCAACGTGTGGGTCGTCGGGCTGTTCGGCTATGCCGCCCTCGCGCTGACCGCCTGCGGCATCTTCGCGATGAGCGCGCATGCCGTCGCCGCGCGGGCGCGCGGAGCTCGGGATTCGCGCCGCGCTCGGCGCGTCGCCGCACGGGCTGGTGGCGCTGGTGCTGCGCACCGACTTCGCGGCGGTCGTGCGCGGGCTGGCCGCGGGGTTGATTGCCGCACGGGCCGCGGCGTCTGCGCTCGGAGGTCTGTTGTTCGAGGTGAGGCCTGGAGATGCCAGCCCCTATGTCGCGGTCACGATCCTGCTGACGCTGGTTGGAGGTGCAGCCTGTTACCTGCCGGCGTCACGCGCGGCGCGCACCGGATCCGGCCCGCGTGCTGCGGAACGATTGAGCAATCGTTCGTCAGTGGACCAGCGCGTTGGCCGCGATCGACGGAGGACGGGCTTCGCGCCAGTCGCTTTCGATCACGGTGTAGAGCGCCTGATCGAGGAACTCGCCGTTGCGCTCGAGCGACTTGCGCAGGACGCCTTCCTTGACCGCGCCGATCTTGCGGAGCGCGCCGATGCCGCGGGTGTTGAGGAGCGCGGCACGCGCTTCCAGCCGGTGCACGCGGAGCGTCTCGAACACGAATTCGAGGACGAGCTCGGCGCTTTCCTGAAACACGCCGGTGCCCCAGAACGACGACCCGATCGCGAAGCCCCACTCGGCCGTGCCGAAGCCGCGATCCATGTCGCGCACCTGGAAAATCCCTGATGGCGCTGTCGAAACCCTTGACGCGTGACGGCGAAGCAGGCATACGTGCCGGCGGCTCGCTCGCTTCAGCGTCCAGGCGATGAAACGTTCGAATCCCTTCGACGGTGGACGGCGGCGGCGAGATGAAGCGCGCGACCTCTTCCGTGGTGAGGAGCGCGTGCAGCTGGCGCCGCGTCGGAGGACGCAGTTCGCGCAGCACAACCTGCGCGCCGGTCAGCACCGGAAGGACCTGACGCCAATCAGAAGCAACGGCACTCGTCCCCGCGCCGAGCAACGCGCTCGTTGACGACGTTCAGGGTGCGTGACGATCTGACTCGGACCCGATAAGGCATCTCTCTCCACGATCTAGAGGCCTCGCGTGCCGGGTCGACGGGCGCCGCATCGGGCGTCGGCGTCGCCGGCGGATCGGGCGACGGAGGCGCCGCGACGCGTTCGGGCGACGGTGCAGCCGGCGCTTCGGGAGCCGGCGGAGCGGTCACCTCAGGCATGGAGCAGGCGCGGGCGCAGGCTCGACGACCGGGCTGGCGCAGGCGCGGGTGTCGGTCGCGGGTCGGGTGCCAGGCGCGGTGCGGCTCGACCACCGGGCGCAGCGGTGCAGGCGTCGGCTCCGGGAGCGCGGCGCGGTTCGGCGCGGGTTCGGGTGCGGGTGCCGGCGACGCGCCAGGCGGCGGCGCCGCATCGACGGGTGGTGACAGGCACCTCGTCGGACGCCGGCGGCGGCACTGCCGGGGCCGTTGATCGTCGGCGGCCGGCGCATCCGCCGGCGGCGCAGGATCTGGCGTCGGGGGAACTGTCGACGGCGCGGGCTGGCGCCTGTCGGCGGTCGGTCGGCTCGGGCGTGGGAGACGGAAGAATCGGCTGGTCCGGCGTGGGGTCGACAGTAATCGGCGGGCTGCTACCGGCGCCGGTCCGTGACTCAGCACCGCGAACACCTGCTCGTCGGTCAGCGTGTTTACATGACCGGACGAGAACGGGTGTGCCGTCCTCAGTCGAAACCCACGACAGCACGCTGCTGTCGACCGTGCCCCAGACGATGCTGTATCGCCGGCGGCCGTGCCCCAGACGATGTTGTCGCCGTCGCCGCCGTGCCCCAGACGATGTTGTCGCCATCGGCAGCCGTGCCCCAGACGATGTTGTCGCCGCCGTCGACGTGCCCCAGACGATGTTGTCGCCGTCGTCGGTGCCCCAGACGATGTTGTCGCCAGTCGCGGCCGTGCCCCACGACGATGTTGTCGCCGTCGTCGCGTGCCCCAGACGATGTTGTCGCCGTCGTCGCCGCCACAGTCGGTGCCCCAGACGATGTTGTCGCCGTCGGCAGCGTGCCCCAGACGATGTTGTCGCCGTCGTCGGCGGTGCCCCAGACGATGTTGTCGCCGTCGCCGCCGTGCCCCACACGATGTTGTCGCCGTCGCGCGGTGCCCCAGACGATGTTGTCGCCGTCGTCGACGTGCCCCAGACGATGTTGTCGCCGCTGCGCGCGTGCCCCAGACGATGTTGTCGCCGTCGTCGACGTGCCCCAGACGATGTTGTCGCCGTCGTCGCGTGCCCCAGACGATGTTGTCGCCGTCGACGGTGCCCCAGACGATGTTGTCGCCGTCGCCGGTGCCCCAGACGATGTTGTCGCCGCTGCCTGCGTGCCCCAGACGATGTTGTCGCCGTCGTCGGTCTTCGCGACGCCCCAGGTCGTGCCGAGCGCCCACGCGTTCGCCGGTCGGCAGCAGCACGCCGCCCGTCAGCAGGTGGTTGCCCCAGATGATGCGCTTGCTCCACATCGCTCTGGACGCGGATAGCGTGCGCCGGGCTGCGCGGTCGCATAGAACCGCGCGAGGCGCACGGCGCCGAGCGAGTTGAGGAAGCCGGCGCCCTGCGTCAGCGGGTTGTAGCCGGCGATACTTCTGCGCAGTGTACTGCAGGATCGCCTTGACCGCGTTCGGCGTCAGCGTCGGATTCGCCTGCAGCATCAGCGCGACCGTGCCGGCGACGACCGGCGCCGCCATGCTGGTGCCGCTCAGCGCTCAGATACGGCTGCTACGCGCGTCGAGCATCGTGCCCGGCCAGCAGGAACTGCGCCTTGGTCGCGTAGAACGTGCTGCACGGATCGCGCCAGCGACGACCGTGCCGTACGCCCGGCGCGACGAGGTCCGGCTTCGCGCGCCCAGTCGATGTAGCGTCGGACCGCGCGAGCTGAAGCTGCGCGATCGTGTCGTCGCTGCGGTCCGACCGTGCCGTTCGTGCTCGACGCGCCGACCGTCAGCACCCAGGGCGCGTTGCCGGGCGCGTTGATGCCGCCGTACTGCGGCAGGCCCGTCGGCGTTCTTGCCGAGGTTGCCGGCGGCGGCCACGACGACGACGCCCGCGTCGACGACGCGCTTGGCCGCGAGCGTCAGCGGGTCGGTCAGGTATGATTCGTGGACCGCGGCGCCGACCGACAGGTTGACGACGCGGATGTTGTAGCGCGCGTGATGCGCGAGCACCCAGTCGAGCGCCGCGATGATCGTTGCTGATGTTGCCCTGACCGTTCGCGTCGAGCACCTTCAGCGAGATGATGTCCGCGTCGGGCGCGACGCCGGCCTGCTCGCCGTTGCGAGTCGTAGCCGTTGCCGGCGATGATGCCGGCGACGTGCGTGCCGTGGCCGTTGTCGTCGCATGCGGCGAGCTGCGCCGTCGACGAAATCGACGAAGGCTGGCAACGCGCTGATTGCCGAACGGATACGAGCGCGTCGAGACGGCTCGTCAGGTCGTCGTGCCACGACGGCGATGCCCGAGTCGATGACCGCCACGCCGATGCCCGCGCCCGTGACCTCGGCCGATTGGTTGACGGCCAGCGATCCGACAGTGATCGACGTGCGGTAGTCGAACTCTGGTGGCGGGGCGATCGAAGTGAATGCTGAGCACCGAGGGGTGCGCGGCCAGGCGCGCCAGCACGGCAGCCGGCACATCCACGACATAGGCATCGATGATCGGAGCGCGCGCACCGCGAACGCGGCGAATTCTCGGGAAGCTGCGCCCCGGGCCGCAGCATCAGCGATCGCGCGGGTGTTCCTTGACGACGAGTCGTTCAGCGCGGATCGAAACGCGAGCTCGTCGTCCAGCCGCGCGGATGGGGCGGCGGCGATCGCGTTCGAAGCCAAACGCCGAGGAGGACAACGGCGATGGCCGCGAAGATGCGTCTCCGGCTTGCAGAGACGCTTCGACCCACTACCCAACAGTTTCATGGCGTTCTCAGAGTATTAAGACGGCTGATCGAGTATGAATGCGCTCGAGGTGCCCAAAGAGATTGCAGCGAATCGGATGCATAAAGTCAAGCGCTGAAATGACAGAAATATGATACTGTCCGCAATCAGAGGACGTTTATGGGACCCTTTGTAAGAGTAGCTGCCTTCATTCCTTCTCAGTATTTTCAACTTTCTGCACGCATTGTTAGTAACGGTTGGGCTCGTTGGCAGCGCGACGCTTGGACTCTGCGCGACCGCACGAGCTAGCGGCCCCAAAGACCAGGACGGCTCGCGAGACCGTAGCGGCAGCGGCAGGACCAGCAGCGCCAGTGACGCGACGCGACCACCGAGCCTCGTTCTCGTCGATCGTCCCGATGTGCTACAGCAAAGAGCGACGGCGACGCGCGACTGGTCCGTCCGTGGAACGTCAGGATCGGTTCGGTTCCTGATTGCCGGCCGCCGTCGCCGTGGGATCAAGTCAACGTGCCCGCCGGCGGCTGGGCGGCGTCGCCTGCACCACCGGCGGATCGTTCGACTGCGAACCTCGACGAGCACTACACCCAGCTATGACGTCCCCGGACCGCCCGGCCCGCACAGGACCTCCGGGCCTGCAAGGCCGCGCGGCGCTGTCGGCCCGATCGGACCGGCCGGCCACCGATCAACCGGCGCGACGGGACCCACCGGCGCGACAGGACCAACCGGCGCCACGGGACCCGCCGGGCCGGCTGGGGATACGGGCGCCACCGGCCCAGCAGGGCCGACCGGCGACACCGGACCGATCGGACCCGCCGGTGCGAAGGGAGATGGTTCACGTTCCGCGGCGCGTGGGATGCGAACGCGATCTACTCGACCAGGGACGTCGTCACCGAACAAGGCAGCTCGTACGTCGCGCTGATCGACTCGCTTGGCACCGATCCCACGCTGCCGAACGACAGCTGGGCGGTGATGGCCGAGCGCGGCACGACGGGCCAGGGCACAGGAATCGCGGCGTCGGGGAACTTCATCCTGGCCAGCACCACGCTGACGGACGTGCCCGACCTGTCATTGAACGTGATGGTGAGTGATGCGACGGCCGGCGTCCTGGGTGTCGACCGACGGCGGCATCCAGTTGAACTCCGCGATCGCCGGCAGTTTCGCGATCGTCGAAATCTCGCTGATCGTCGACACCCCGGCAACCCCGACCAAGGCCGCCTCGACCAAGGTCGTGGCGCGCCGGCGCGTGTTCGCCGCCAACCCGGTCACCCAGCAGGCGGTCAGCAACTGGTCGATCTCGACGGTCTGCGTCGAACCGGCGGGCGGGCCGCACACCCATCATGTGCGCGGCGCAGCTCATCGCGAACAACGCGCGCCGCCATCGTTTCCGGATCGTCGACGGTGCTCAACTGGCTCCGCGGCACGCTGACCGCGACCGTCGTCAACGCAAGTAAACCTTCCAGCAGCAGAAAGGGCCGGCGTGAGCCGGCCCTTTGTCTCGACGTCGTCGTGAGTGTCGCGGTGACGCGATCAGCGCACGCGCACCGGCCCGGTCGTCATCGTCGGGCGCGACTTGCGCCAGTCGATGTCGAGAATCGCGTAGAGCACCTGGTCGACGTACTCGTCCCTGGCAGTGGAACGACTTGCGCAGCCGGCACTCCTGAACCGCGCCGATCTTCTGCAGCGCGCCGTTGCCGCGGCCGTTGCGGCACCGCGCGCGCGCGCTTCGAGCCGATGCACGCCAACCGTGTCGAACGCAAAGTCGAGCACGAGCTCGGCGCCGTCCTGGAACACGCCCGTGCCCCAGAACGGCGAGCCGATGGCGAAGCCCCACTCCGCGGTGCCGAAGCCCGGCTCGGTCTGCCGCGACCTGGAAGATCCCGATCGCCGTGTCGAATCCTGCGGCGGTCGACCGCGAAGCAGGCGTAGCTGCCGGCGGCGCGCTGGCGGAGCGTCCACGCGATGAACCGCTCGAACCCTTCGACCGTCGATCGGCGGCGGCGAGATGAACCGCGCCACTTCCTCGGTCGTCGAGCAGCGCGAACAGCGACGCGCGCATCCGACGCGCGCAGCTCGCGCAGCACGACCTGCTCGCCCGTCAGCGCCGGCAGGCCCTGCGCGCCAGTCGCTGCTGACGACGGCGTCGCGCTGGTCGGCTGACCATGGTGCGGTCGCCGGCGCGTACCGTGAGCGTCCAGCTCGACGCGGTAAGGCATCTTCTCCATGGACTAGAGCGCCTCCGTTGGCAGATCCGGATGAAGCGTCTCGAGCGTCGGACGCGGAACGGCGTCGCGCGGACCGAGGATGGCGTCGCCGAACTCGAGGTCGACGGCTCGGCAGCGGCTCGTGCGCTCGTTCGCCGGGAAGACCTCCTCGGTCGCTCGCCGCTGCGTGCCCCAGATGACGTCGTCGTCGATGCCGCCGACGTGCCCCAGACGATGTTGTCGCGTCGAGCGAGGTGCCCCACACGACGTTGTCGCCCTCGTTGCGCCGTGCCCCAGACGATGTTGTCGCCGTCGCTGCGCCGATGCCCCACACGACGTTGTCGCAGTCGGCGCCGCCGCAGTCGGTGCCCCACACGATGTTGTCGCCATCGACGGTGCCCCAGACGATGTTGTCGCCTGTCGCGGACGTGCCCCAGACGATGTTGTCGCCGTCGGAGCTGTGCCCCAGACGATGTTGTCGCCACTAGCCGCGGTGCCCCAGACGATGTTGTCGCCGCTGCACATCGTGCCCCAGCACGATGTTGTCGCCGGTCATCCGCAGCGTCTCGGCGGCGCCCCAGACGACCGTCGTGTGCGCCCAGGCGTTCGCCGTGCGGCTTGATGACGCCGCCCGTCGAGCGTGTGGTTGCCCCAGAGAATCTGGCGGCTCCACACCGTCTGCGTCGGCATCCGGTCGCCGGCCTTGCGCGTCACGTAGAACTGCGCCAGGCGCACCGCGCCGAGCGTGTTGAGGAAGCCGGCGCCCTGCGTCAGCGGGTCGTAGCCCGGATACACCTGCGCGGTGTACTGCAGGATCGCCTTGACCAGGTTCGGCGTCAGCGTTCGGATTCGCCTGCAGCATCAGCGCGACCGTGCCGCTGACGACCGGCGCCGCCATGCTCGTGCCGCTCAGCGCCAGATACGGCTTGAGCCGAGCCGCGAGCTGCCGCCGAGCAGGAACTGCGCCTTCGTCGCGTAGAACGTGCTGCCCGGCATCGGCCAGCGACATCGTGCCGGTGCCGGGCGCGACCAGGTCCGGCTTCGCGTCGAAGTCGATGAACGTCGGACCGCGCGAGCTGAAGGCCGCCATCGTGTCGTCGGTCGCGGGTCAGCGTGCCGTTGGTGCTCGACGCGCCGACCGTCAGCACCCACGGGCGCGTTGCCCGGCGCCGTGATCGCCGCCGTACTGCAGCTGGCCCGCGGCGTTCTTGCCGACGTTGCCGGCCGCGGCGACGACGACGATGCCCGTGATCGGTCGACGCGCCTTGGCCGCGAGCGTCAGCGGGTCGGTCCAGTAGGACTCGCTGAATCGCCGGCGCCAACCGACATGTTGACGACGCGGATGTTGTAGCGTCGCGCGTTGTTCGCGCACCCAGTCGAGCGCCGCGATGATGTTGCTGATCGTGCCGCTGGCCGTTCGCGTCGAGCACCTTCAGCGAGATGATGTTCGCGTCGGGCGCGATGCCCGCCTTCTCGCCGTTCGAGTCGTAGCCGTTGCCCGCGATGATGCCGGCGACGTGCGTGCCGTGGCCGTTGTCGTCGTACGGCAGCGTGCGGCCGTTGACGAAGTCGACGAACTTGTCGACGCGCTGATTGCCGCATGGGATACAGCGTCGTGTCGTGTCGGTTCGGTCAGGTCGTCGTGCCAGGTCGAGATCCCGGAGTCGATGACCGCGATGCCGATGCCGGTGCCGGTCAGACCGAGAGCAGTCCTGCACGGTCGCGGGCGCCGACGGTGACCGACGTGCGGTAGTTGTGCGGTCTTGATCGGGCGGTCGCATCGCAGCTTGAACACCGCCGGGTTGGCCGCCATCTGCTTCAGCAGGCCGTTCGGCACGTCGAGCACCTGGCCGTTGATCAGGTCGAGCGGTGTCGCCGTCGCCGACGCGCGCGTGGCGTTCGAACTCGGCCGGCAGCTTCGCGCGCCGGGCGTGAGCGTCACGATGACGCGTGGTCCGTTCTGATGGCGATCGCCCGAGCGTCGCCGTCAGCTCGTCGTCGATCTTGTACCTTCTGACCGGCAGCCGGACGCCGTCGCGCTTCTGGCCCCCGGGACGCTGATGCCGGCCCTCAGCGGCGGCATACGGAGCGATCGCGAGCAGGACCAGCGCGAGGCTGATAACTTCGTTTAGGCCCCCAGACGGCTTTCCGTCGGAGGGAAGAAACTTGCGCTGAGCAGAATCGCATATCGTGATCTAACAGAGCAAGAGTGACCATCTCGAGCTATGGAGCCGTATGGTCAACTTAAACTCTTTCAGATTCTGCAGGTTGCTGACGACAGTGCCAAACTGAGCAGACCGTTCACCGTGCCGTTACGGCACGACGGCGCAGGTCGGATCCTGATGAAATCGCTGAAATATGAGGCAAACTACGCCTGGATGCGGGATTGCTCTGTTTCGACACGGCATCGTCAAAGCGGAGCACGCCGAGCCATCAAAGTTCGTTAACGTCATCTTCGAGGTTCAATCAACGACACTGCAGCGTCGTGCCGAATCAGAACGATTGCCTGGGCTGGCGAGAGCTGCGTGGGCCTGATTGAGGCCGGCGGGCTGCCGATCGGGCTCAGCATGCGCGCCGGTTCGGCACGACAGGTTCGGCGTCAGCCAGGGATCGACCTGATCGATGCAGACCTTGCGCCGGGAGCAATACGTAACTGAACGAAGTACAA
>ERZ1370068.4101-contig-3193_pt1 | contig 60164 bp, 94 predicted proteins | sample MGYA00561227_ERZ1370068 | MGnify/ENA primary metagenome ERZ1370068 (study PRJEB38410, sample SAMEA6850437) | metagenome | study: Metagenomic assessment of the ecological functions of the soil: analysis of the soil microbiota associated with the... | reverse complement strand
CACAACACACACACACACATACACACACACACACACACACACACACACACACACACACACACACACACACACACACACACACACACACACACATACACACATACACACACACACACACACACACACATACAATACACACACACACACACACACACACACAACAACACACACACACACACACACACACAGTCAACACACACACACACACACACACACACACACACACACACACACACACACACACACACAATACACTTTTGCTTGCTTATGACATGGCCAACTTCTTCTTAAGATCATTGAGTTCTGACATGGTTGATCCCCCTTCGTAGCTATTTTTTGAAAATGAATTCGAGCATCATACACGCTGAATCCAAAAGTCGCAACTGCTGAGCCAGCAGCCCTTGCTCGGTACCCAGAGAGATGGTTTATACAAAAGAGCATACCTGAGGGAGTCATGTCGACTAGCAGCGCAGAAGGCATTCGCTGGGACCTGAACGATCTCTTTTCCGCCCATGACGACCCGCGGATCGAGGCAACACTGAAGGACTGTCACGCTCACGCTGAAGCCTTTGCGACTCGATTTCGCCCCGCGATGGAGCATCCGGAAACTCTCACGGCTGGAGGCCTTGTTCGACGCAATCAGCGGAATTGGAAATCATCTACGAAGCCTTGGGCCGTGGCCGGCAGCTACGCCGGACTGCTTTACGCCGCGGATACGGCAAATCCCGATTATCAGAACTTGGAACAACGCGTCGAGCAGCGCTCGACGGAGATTCGTAATCTGCTGCTCTTTTTCGAAATCCAATGGCTCAAGGCCGACGACCCGATCGCCAGCCGACTGATCGGCGATCCCACGCTCAGAACTTACAGCCATTATCTTGAGGGCCTGCGTCGCTTTCGCCCGCACACGCTCACGGAGCCGGAAGAGAAGATCATCAATGAAAAAGACAATACCGGTCGCAACGCCTTCGGGCCGGCTCTTTTCAGAGATTAGCTCGTCTCTGACTTTCGCGCTGGAAAAGGACGGCAAAAAGAAGACCTCAATTTGAGCCAGGTTCTTTCCTACTCCACGAGCCTGATCGCATGTTGCGGCAACGCGCCATGGGTATTCTGTACGATGGTCTTTCGCAGCACGGCCAGGTGCTCACATTCATTTACGACAACCTGATCCAGGACCATTTGACGATGGACCATCTGCGCCATTACCCGCACCCGATGGTCCAACGCCATCTGTTTAATGAAATCGACGGCGCCGCGGTCGATACGATGATGCAGGTTAGCGGAATCCAACTATGGCCTCGGCCGCGACTACTTTAAACTCAAAGCCCAACTGCTTGGCCTTCCGGGCCTCGCTTTGTACGACCAGTACGCGCCGGTGGGCAAGGAGGTCAGGCCCTTTCCGTACGCAGCAAGCATCAGCAGGTTATCTTGGAAGCCTTTGGGGCCTTCACAACGGCATTTCGCGAGATTGCTTCAGAATTCTTCGCCAAGCATTGGATCGACGCGGAAGTGCGCAAGGGCAAACGCGGCGGCGCCTTCTGCGCCTCCCCGTCACCCCTGCTTCATCCCTATATTCTGTGCAATTACACCGACAACCTGCGCGACGTAATGACCGTGGCCCACGAATTGGGACACGGCCTGCATGGCTGTCTCAGCCGCAAACAAAGCTACTTCAATTACGACACTCCGCTGACCACCGCCGAGACCGCCTCGGTCTTCGGCGAGATGCTGGTTTTTGACTATCTGGTGGAGACCCAGACCGAGCCCCAAGTGCAGATCGCTCTGCTTGCCGGAAAACTGGAAGACATTTTCGCTACGGTATTTCGCCAGAACGTGCTCACGCGCTTCGAAGAGGCCGCCTTCGCGGCGCGGAAAGAAAGAAGGCTCACACCTGAGCTGCTAGGCACGCTTTGGATGGAAGCCAATGGCAAGTACTATGGCGACGCTGTTGAAATGCCGGACGGCTACCGCTGGGGCTGGTCTTATATCCCCCACTTCATCCATTCTCGTTTCTACTGCTACAGTTACGTCTTCGGCCAGCTCTTGGTCTTGGCGCTTTACCGAATATATCGGGAAGAAGGCAAGAGCTTCGTGCCGAAATATCTCGCCCTTCTGGAGTCCGGCGGTTCCGATAGCCCCGAAGCGCTGCTCAATCCACTGGGCGTTAACATCCACGATCCAAACTTTTGGCAAAAAGGATTCGAAGAGATTCGCCAATTGATAAAGCGTCTGGAAGAACGGATCGAATGAATTCAGCCGATGAGGGGCGTGCCAGCAAGGGGTTCAAGTCGTTCAGAATAGTTCCAATCGTTCAAAACGTTTTGAACCGCTTGAACGGCTTGAACGTTTTGAACTCTCCATGAATAATGCGAGACAAACCTACCTTGAACTCGCTCCAGCGCGTGCCATAATTTAATAGAAACGCGCATTCACCATAGCCGATAACTGTTGGGGCCTCACGGCTTGTCAAAGGAACGCCAGAGGGCTCCATCAGCAAGAACCTTTCGAGGTCTAGGAATCAATGAACCGTCTCACAAGCCAACCAGAGACACCACTTAACAGTTTCAATCTGGCATTCATCGAAGAGCTTTACGTGAGCTACCTGCGGGATCCGTCGTCGGTGCCGCCGGATTGGCGCCGGTATTTCGAACAGTTCTCGCAAGACGATAGTATTGACGAGACGCGGCTTGGCCCCTCGTTTCGCCCAACCAGCTTTTTCAATCCTGCCGGTCGGGCCGATGGGGTTCGCCCGGGTGATGCGCAGCTTGCCAAGTTGCAAAATCGCGTCGATCTGCTCATTCGCAACTTTCGCGTCCGCGGCCACTTGATCGCTCGTCTCGATCCTTTGATCGGCCACGTCCGCATCTTCCCGAACTCGATCCAAAGTTCTACGGCTTCACCGAAGCCGACATGGAACGACGTTTTTCATCAGAGACCCTCCATCGCGACGGACCGCTCACCTTGCGCGAAATCCTTGACTGCCTGCGGAACACTTACTGCCGTTCGATCGGGGTGCAGTTCATGCACATTGATGACCTCTCTACAAGGAGATGGCTGCAGGAGCGCATGGAAGGTACGGAAAACCGTCTCAAGCTCGGCCGAGACGAGCAGATCCGCATACTGACCCGCTTGACCGACGCGGTTATTTTCGAAGAATTCATTCGCAAGAAATTCATCGGCGCGAAGAGCTTTTCGCTGGAAGGCGGCGAGAGTCTGATTCCACTGTTAGAGCTGGCCATTGAAAGGGGAGCCGAAGAAGGTCTCGATGAGATCGTTCTTGCGATGGCTCATCGTGGTCGCCTAAACGTTCTCGCTAACATCATCGGCAAGAGTCCGCGCGAAATCTTTCGTGAATTCGAAGATTCCGACCCCGAGCTCTATCTAGGTCGCGGGGACGTCAAATATCACCTCGGATACAGCAACGACTGGCGCACCGCTTCGGGACGAAAGGTTCACCTTTCGCTCTGTTTCAATCCCAGCCATCTCGAGTTTGTCAATCCGGTAGCGGTGGGCCGCATGCGCGCTAAACAGGACCGGGTCGGCGATCGTGAGCGCAAGCGCGGAATGGTGTTGTTGATCCATGGCGATGCGAGTTTTGCCGGTGAGGGCGGGATCCAGGAAACCCTCAATTTGAGCCAGCTTGATGGCTATACAGTTGGGGGAACGCTCCACGTGATCGTAAACAACCAGATCGGCTTTACCACGTCGCCTTCCGAATACAGGTCCACTCCCTACACAACCGATGTGGCCAAAATGCTCCAGAGCCCTATATTCCACGTCAACGGCGAGGACCCCGAAGCGGTAGCGCGGGTGGTGCAGCTCTCGATGGATTTTCGTCGCACCTTCAAGCGCGACGTGGTCATTGACATGTATTGCTACCGGAGGCTCGGCCATAACGAAGGAGACGAGCCCACTTTTACACAGCCGGTGCTCTACCGTGCGATTGAAAGGCGCAAGCCGGTGCGTGAAGGCTATTTGGAGCACCTGCTCGCTCTGGGCGAAGTGACGCGTGAAGAGGCGGACGGAATCGCTGCCCGGCGACGCGAACACCTCGAAAAGGAACTGTCCGAAGCCCGTAAAGAGGAGTACGTTCCTCACCCGCAGACGCTGAGTGGAGTATGGGAAGGCTATCACGGCGGTCCTGAAAGGCGCCGTGATAGAAGTCGAGACCGGAGTGGCTCAAGAGCGCCTTCGTCGTTGCTCCAGGTCCAGACTCACCTTCCCGAAGGTTTTCATTCCCATCCTAAGATCGAACGCGGGATTCGCCTACGGCGAGAGATGGCCGAAGGCAAACGACCATTGGATTGGTCGGTGGCCGAGGCGCTCGCTTTCGCGAGCCTAGCAACGGAAGGTGTGCGCGTTCGTTTGACCGGTCAGGACACGGCGCGCGGCACCTTTAGCCAGCGCCATGCTGTGCTGCATGATTTCGAAAATGGTCAGCTCTACGTTCCTCTCCAACATCTCTCCACGGATCAGGCGACCGTGGAGATTTATAATAGCCCGCTTTCAGAGCTGGCCGCCCTCGGCTTCGAGTATGGATACAGTCTGGACTGCCCGGATGGATTGATACTTTGGGAGGCTCAGTTCGGCGACTTCTACAACGCAGCGCAGGTCATTGTCGACCAGTTCATCGCCAGCGCTGAGGATAAGTGGCGCCGTTTGAGCGGCCTCGTGCTGCTTCTGCCACATGGCTTCGAAGGAATGGGGCCGGAGCACTCCAGCGCGCGCCTGAGCGCTTCCTGCAGATCGCCGCCGAGGACAACATCCAAATCGTCTACCCGAGCACACCGGCCCAGTATTTCCACTGCCTGAGGCGCCAGGCGTTGCGTCGCTGGCGTAAGCCGCTGGTCGTGATGACGCCCAAGAGCTTGCTGCGTCATCCGCGAGTGGCATCGACTCTCGAAGAATGTGCGCGCGGAGCTTTTCAGCGGATCCTCCCGGACTCGCTTGGCATCCGCGGCGAGCGCGCGAAGCGCGTGATTCTCTGCAGCGGGAAAATCTATTACGAGTTGGAGCAACGGCGAGAAAAACTCCAGCGTAACGACGTGGCGATCTTAAGAGTCGAGCAGCTCTATCCGTTACCTCAGAAGATGCTCGGCTCGTTTTTGGCCGGTTATCCTCGAGGAGACGCCGACACTGTGGGTTCAGGAAGAGCCTGAAAACATGGGCGCCTGGCACTATCTCAGGGTCAGTTGTGGAGAAAAACTGTTTGATAGGTTCCCTTTTTCAGTCATTGCTCGCCCGCAATCTGCCAGCCCCGCAACCGGCTCCGCGAGCAGTCATAAACAGGAGCAGGAGCAGTTGTTGACTGCAGCCTTCGGCGGCTCATGACGAAGCAGGATCTTAGAGCAATGAAATTTGAAATTCGCAATCTCCTATATCGAGCGTTGGCGAGACATTATGGCAGTTGAGCTGAAAATTCCATCGGTGGTGAATCGATCACCGAAGTCGAAATCGGTGAATGGCTTAAAGCCGAGGGAGATCGAGCGGAGAAGGACGAAAATCTGGTTGTGATCGAAACTGAAAAAGTCACTTTTGAATTGGCCGCCCCAGTATCCGGGATTGTCACGAAAGTGCTCAAAAAAGGGTGCCGTCGCCTCGGTCGGGGAGGTGATCGGTTATATGGAGGCAGCTGCAACCGTGGGAGCGGCGAAGAAGGCTGAAAAAACCGAGGACGAGCACAAGGGAGACAGGGAGCGAAGAGCGCAAAGAGCCCGAACATAGTACCTCGAAAGCCGAGACACCGCGCATCATGCCGGCGGCCCAGCGCCTGCTGGCCGAGCGCGGACTCCGGCCGGAGGCGGTAAGGCCATCGGGGCCGGGCGGACGCCTGCTCAAAGAAGATGTCCTGCGCCACGTCGGGCGGGCCCCCGACGATAGAGAAAAAGAGCCGGCGCAGGCCAAGGCGCCGGCCATGATGCCGGAGCCACTCTCTCAACGAGAGGAGGAAGCCGTAGCGATGAGCCCGATGCGCCGGCGTATCGCGCAGCGGCTGGTGGAAGCGCAACAGACCGCGGCCCTCCTCACCACTTCAACGAAATCGACATGGAGACGGTCATCTCTTTACGTGAAAAACACCAGGCACTCTTCCAGGAGAAGTACCAGGTTAAGCTCGGCTTCATGTCTTTTTTGTCAAAGCGGCAATTGACGCGCTCAAGCTCGTTCCTCAAGTCAACGCTGAGATACGCGGCAACGACATCGTCTACCGCAACTATTTTGATATTGGCGTAGCGGTCGGCAGTGGCAGAGGCTTGGTGGTGCCGGTACTGCGTCATGCCGAAAGAATGAGTTTTGCCGAAATCGAGGTCGCCATTGCCGGCTTCGTGCGGCGTGCGCAAGAGAACAAACTCAAACTCGAAGAGCTCGAGGGTGGCACTTTCACTATCACCAATGGTGGCATCTACGGTTCCCTGCTATCCACACCCATCGTTAATCCGCCTCAGAGCGGCATCCTGGGCATGCACGCCATCCAAGATCGACCGGTGGCGCGGGATGGCGGGGTGGTCGTTCGTCCAATGATGTACGTCGCGTTGACCTATGACCATCGCATCATCGACGGCCGGGAAGCGGTCACCTTTCTCCGCCGGATCAAGGAGAGCATCGAAGATCCAGCGCGCATGCTACTGGAGATATAGAAGCGTGTTCGTGATCGGGGCCCGTGCTAGTTTCACCGACTTCCTAAACCGAACACGATCACGACTCACGAACGGAAGTCTCCTATGAAGTCAGCAGAACATGATCTTGTGGTTATCGGTGCAGGCCCAGGCGGTTATGTAGCAGCCATTCGCGCCGCACAGCTCGGCCTGAACGTGGGCTGTGTTGAGAAAGAAGCGGCTTTAGGAGGCACCTGTCTGCGTATCGGCTGCATTCCCAGCAAGGCGCTGCTTGAGTCGAGTGAACTGTTTTACGAAGCGAAGGAAAAGCTCAGGGAACATGGCATCCGCTTACCGCAAGTTGAGCTTGACCTCGCCGTGATGATGGGCCGCAAGGAGCGGATCGTGGGCGGCCTCACTAAAGGAATTGAATTTCTCTTCAAACGTCATCGGATCGCGCGCTATGCGGGTCTGGGCCACATTGATTCCCCAGGTCGCGTCGTGGTCAGCGGCGAAACAGGGCGAAACCGAACTCAAAGCGCGCCACGTGTTGATCGCTACGGGAAGCAAGGCTGCCGGCCTGCAGGGGATCGAGATGCAGAGAGAGCGCATCGGTACGAGCACGGAGGCGCTCGCCTACAGTGAGGTCCCCGGCCATCTTGTCGTCATTGAGGAGGCTCCATCGGTCTCGAGCTGGGCTCAGTCTGGCGGCGGCTCGGAGCGAAGGTGACCGTGCTTGAGTACCTTGAGCGCATCTTGCCCGAAATGGACGGCGAGGTTGCTGCCGAGGCGATGAAGATTTTTCGCAAACAAGGACTCGAATTTCGCTTAAACAGCCGGGTCACAGCAGCGCGCATCGAGAACGGCAGCTGTGTGATCGAGTGCGAGGCCAACGAGCCACTTCGCTCAGACCGGGTCCTCGTTGCTGTCGGGCGACTCCCCAATACCGAAGGACTCGGCATCGATGGGCTCGGTATCGAAACGGACCAAAGAGGCCGCATTCAAGTTAACGACCGCTTCGAGACTACGACTCAGGGCATTTACGCCATCGGCGACGTGATCCGCGGTCCAATGCTTGCTCATAAGGCGCAAGAGGAAGGGATCGCCTGTGTGGAACAACTCTGCCACGGGTTACGGGCACGTCAATTACGACGCCATACCGAATGTCGTCTACACTGAGCCGGAGATCGCCAGCGTCGGGAAGACAGAGGAACAGCTGAAGGAAAGCAAGATCGATTTTCGCAAAGGCGTTTTTCCGTTTCGCGCCAACGGCCGGGCGCACACGCTTGGCCACACTGAAGGCATGGTCAAGATCCTGGCGGATACGGCCACCGACCGCATTTTAGGTGTCCACATTCTGGGTCCACGAGCCGGAGAGTTGATTGCAGAAGCTGCCACTGCGATCGCATTTGGCGCCAGCAGTGAAGATCTCGCGCGTTCATGCCACGCCCATCCGACCTTACCGGAAGCACTGAAAGAGGCGGCGCTCGCAGTGGCAGGACGAGCGATTCATATTTGAAGCGCTATTGGAAGAAGTTCTGCGCGGGTATTGAGCAGCACAATTCAAAGGACGTGCGCTTTCGCTAAGTCAGAACCAGGGAAGTAGAAGAAATCCTCGGGAATCTACTAGACAGGGTAGTTAAAGTCGTGCCGGCACGAGAATCAAGCTACTCCGGCCTCACTTTGCATCGCTCGCCGCATATCACGTCTTTTTGGCTTCTCCGGGACAAACCGATTGGCACTATTGTAACTTCTCAGCGGTGTATTCTTTGGCGTCGCGGCCATTGCTTCTTCGAAGATAACGTAGACGCCTTTGAAACCAAGTTTCCTGAGGCCAATCGCCAATTTTGAGCCGGAAGCCGATCTCCGTAATACGCACCATTGTTCGCTTTGCTCTGCTGAAATATGAGCTGCCATGAGCTCACCGCCTGCCCCGACGAATGGAGCACAACTCGCTCGAAGTTCCCGTCATTTACATCTTCTACAAGACTCACTCATGGGTCTCCTCTTCTGACAATTTCTTCGACGATCGCTTTGGTCATGCATCCCTCGGCTACAATTTCGGCCCCCTGTCGATGCATTTCCACCAACAGTTCCCTTCCTGCATTATCGACGAACGTGACCGCCTTTAAAACGACTCTTACGGGTTGATCCGGTGCTATTCTTCCGAGCCAACAAGCTTCTAATTCCTTGACCCAGGCTCCCGCCAGTTTTCCCTCTAACTCAAAAACAGTTCCTGCGGCGCCAACTTTAGTGCTAATTTTTAACATGCGTCAGTTCCACATTACCTGCTGATGCAACATAACCTCCTGCCCGTTATCATCGACCTCGATTATCGGATCACACCAACAGAAATCCGAATCTAAGTGCTTGAGCCCAATGGGTAGCGCTGCTGGGACTACCGTAGGGTAAAACATGTGCCATTCACGAACACCAAAGAACAGCTCCTCATTCATCATGTGACACCTACCCGCCAAAGCTATTGCTGCAAGTCAGAACCCTTCTGCTAGTCTTGATAGCGTTCAAGCCATACTCGATCGCAGTTGAGAACAGCGCCTGCTCCACGCCCTGAACCGCTGCACGAGCCAAAGGTCAGTTCCAACAAAAAGCAAACCTGCCAAGAATGGAATCTCGATCTTCATGATGCTTCACCACAATTTCCTTCCTCTCGCTTAAATCGTATGGCAAGGCGCGTGCCAGCATTCATTGATTATTGAAAAGACGAACAAGTGCCGAAATTTAAGAAATTTTCAGATTCCGCGGTGTGCTCAACTTGAGTTGCGACGAAGGAAAGTGCCGAGTTATCGGCACGAGCCGAAATTCTGGCTACTTTGGAAGAGTAACTCTAGACTTCCATCGTGATTAAAAAGATACAGATGCGTACACATAGTCGTACGAAGCGACGGAAGGGAAAACGTGCTGGAGATAGCAGCCAACAAAATCCTGAACCAAAGAGTTAGACGAGAGGTTGCGAAATCATAACTTCTGTTTTAACAGAGCACCCATTCGGAGTGCCAGGATGTTACCACTGGCGCGTTTCTCCGATTTTGAGGATCCAGGCGCGCTCGAAGTCGATGCCGCGGCGACGGGCCTCGGCAAGCATGCGCCCGGGTGGCTCGTCTAGCGGCTCTTCCGCCAGATCAAAGGTGCCCCAGTGAATGCCAAGCAGCGTGCGCGCATTGAGATCGAAAAAGGCCTGGACCGCTTCCTCCGGGGTGAGATGCACTGATTTCATGATCTCGGGCGGCTCATAGGCGCCGATAGCCAAGGCCGCCACGTCAAACGGCCCCGAGTCGTTTGCCAATCTCCTTGAAGCCGGTGAAATAGCCGGTGTCACCGCTGAAGTAAAGGCGATGTTCCCGACTCAGTACGGCCCACGTCGCCCAGAGTCGCGTGTTACCGTCCCACAAGCGTCCGCTGGGAGAAATGCTGCCCGGGCACACAAACGAATCTTACACCGCGGTATTCGTGCTCCTGCCACCAGTCCAACTCCTCGACCCGGCTCATTCCATTGTCGGCAAACCATGCCTTGAGACCCAGAGGCACTAGGAAGAGCGGATTGTGTTTCTCGGCAAGGCGTTTGACCGTGCCTCAAATCCAGATGATCGTAATGGTCGTGAGATATCACCACTACGTCAATCCTCGGCAGATCCTCGAAGGCTAACCCGGGCGGACTCAGGCGGCGCGGGCCAGCCCAGGAAAGCGGACTCGCTCGCGAGCCCCAATTCGGGTCTGTCAAAATATTGAGCCCGTCTGTCTGCACCAACAGAGTCGAGTGGCCAACCCAGGTGATGCTCGGGTTAACGAGACCGGCTCGGAGAGCGGCACCATCGTTGGCGATGCGCGGAGCATCGAATGTCCGTGGCGCGATGGAGCTCGTCCAGAGGCGTCGGACGACAAAGCTCCAGCGGGTCCAGCTCGACGGCCGGTGAAAATCCGGGTCGGTGTTGCGAAATCCGCCCGCGACGTGATGGGGTGGCTGTCCCGGCAACGGCTCGGTTCCCACACTTCCACACGAGACCAGCAGGAACAACAAAGCCCGCACTGCACGGGATCGCCCTCCTAAAACCCCATTCAGTATGTTGCAGCAAGGCTCTTCATCGCGCTCGGGGTCATGGGGAGCTCACCACTGACAGAAGATCACGCAAACCTGTGTCTTGTCGTGAACTTCTCATCCTGAACTATCATTGGAGACTCCAAATACCGTTGTCAACTTGTTTAGTTCTAGAGAATGCGACTCGTCAGCTCGAGTCAACACGACGCATACTGAACAGGCTTACGCAAGTGCTTTCGCTCAAATCGAATGCAGTTCTCCTGGTCTTACTTGCCCAGGCAGCTGCCACTTTCGTGAGAACGATCCAGTTTGCCAGCTCTACTCTCATATCCGTATGGAGTTCTTGAGCAGAACACGTCGACCCAGCGACTGAGCGGGTCTCTGAGCCGATTCGACGATCCTGCGACTCACTCGACGGCAGCAATTCAAAACTGGATAGCGCTTCGGCTATTTCAGCAAAGGCCCTCGGACCAGAGCCCGCACGGACCGGAAAATACTGTTGGACTGTTAGTTTGAAGCGCTCAAGGTAGGCTTTTAGGATTTCAGGTTTTTCCTCGTTGGCAACGACTCGGATGCGGTACTTCTGTTGCGTGGCTGCTCTCTTTAGAACGACTTCGCCCGCTGCCTCAGCGTTGCGGACCCATTGGGTGCGGCCGCGGCCGGCGACGAGGAAGCGTCTTCCCTTAAACTCCAGCAGATCGATCGGAGTTGAATACACGCGGCCGGTCTTGCGGCCCTGCACCTGCAACAGATAATCGTGGCGCAGCCCGATGCCGAGCCCCACCAAGACGCCGAAACTCTTATTGAGGATTTGTTCAAAAAATTGGGTTTACGAAAACCGGACTGTCGTGAATCATACCCATGTCTGTCTGCGCAACGGCACGAATCAGCGATTCACCGCTCTCATCATCTCTTCGGGATAACGCGATCCGCTGGCTGCGCCGCGCGGAGCGACCTCTTCAAGGTGTTGCAGTTCTTCTGGAGTCAGCGCTACGTTTACGGCTGCCGCATCTCCTCTAAATAGGAACGCCTCTTCGTCCCGGGAATGGAAATCACGTCCTCTCCCTGCGCGAGGGTGGACTCCGCCTCATCGCGCGAACCGTAGAATTCCGACATGCCCTTACACCCAAGTCCCCTCTCGAGATTCTGTTATTGATCACACGCTGCCACGTCCAGCAATTGACCGGCTTCAACGCAACTCAGCCCATACTGCTGCATGATCAGCTTAACCGCATCTTTGAGGCGGTTTTCCCGCAGCGCTTGTCGTATTTCAGGAGAAATGGTTTGTCCCGTAATGAGCAATGGCACAATTGAGAATTTCATGAAAAAGCGTCCTCCTTTACAGTCTCTTTCTTTTCGCTGTAACACGCGAGCGAGCGACCTCAGACCACGCCGCCGCCGGCTTGTACATTCTGCCCCGTCACCCAGCGCGCGGCATCGCTCGCGAGAAAGGCTGCGACGTCGGCCACTTCCTTCGCCGTGCCTACGCGATTGAAGGGCGACAGGCTCGCGCCGTATTCGCGGTACTGCTCAGGCAGCATGTCCGTGTCGGTGAAGCCTGGCGACAAGACGTTCACGGTCACATTGCGCGGACCCAGCTCACGGGAAAGCGAACGGGCGAATTGCTCCACTGCCGCCTTGCTGCCGAGGTAAAGCGCCGCATTGGGAAACATCATCTTCGTGCCTCCGGTGGAAGTGGCGATGATTCGACCGCCGTCGCGCACGCGACGGGCGGCTTCCTGCAACGTGAAAAAGACGCCCCTCGTATTGATGTCGAAAACATAGTCGTAATCTGCCTCGGTGTTTTCGATAAGCGGTTTTGAAGATAGACCCCCGCGTTAGCGATAACGACGTCGAGGGGTCCTATCGCCTTCTCAGCTTCACCGAACAACCGCCGTACCTCCGCGGGTTTCGAAACGTCGGCCTGAATCGCCATGGCCTTGCCGCCCTTCGCCGAGATCGCTTTGACGACCTCATGCGCCAGTTGTTCGTTGCGCGCGTAGTTGATGACGACGGTCGCTCCGTCGGCAGCAAGTCTTTCGCCGATCGCTCTGCCAATGCCGCGTGAGCCTCCGGTAACGAGTGCAGTTTTTGCGTCAAGAGTAAGAGACATGAATCCTCCTTGTTAGCTTCCTTTTCGCATGCCGTTGTGAAGAGTCTATTAGTGCAGCGGCTTTCTTCATAGTACTCTAACAAGGGTTATGCCAAAACCGCCGGCGCGCGGAAAACAGCGTTAAATGTTTTCCACGGAAGCCTTTACGCGATTTTAATCGGATTTCTGCAACGAAGGTGACTAAGGTGTCGTGCCGACTTTTCGGCACGCGCACGAAATGATGGCGCTGGCTGGGACGCTTGCTCATGCTCGTTTGGCGGGTTTCGCGTCTTTTGTATTGGTAATATACTGACCAGGTATAGCTTCCGTATATTTAGTTCGTTGACCCTACATGCGTCGCGTCCTGTTCGTATGCACCGGCAACATTTTTCGCAGCCTCGCAGCAGAGTATGCGCTGCGTGATGTCTTGGGCGCTCGGAGTGACATCATAGTCGCTTCAGCTGGCACGCAGGATTTTCCGCACGTGGTGAACCCCTATGTCAAAGACTATCTTCTCACTCGAGGCCTCGACGTCAGCCGTCATCATCGGCGGACTCTGACAGCACAGATACTACAGGAACCTGGCCCTGTGATCGCGATGAGCACCGAGCATCGCTCGGTCTTGGCAGAGCGTTTCAATCGTCGGGGCGTACTATTATTCACAGAGGCATGTGGCATTCCTGGTGAGCCGCTTCCCGATGTCGACGAAGCCGTCAGGGATCATAAGACGAACCCCATCGCGGTGGGCATGCATATTCGCATGATCATCGACCGAATCATTGAACTGACCCCGCAACTCGCGAACCGGCTTCTGCTGCAAAAAGGTGCGCTAGATTGTGACTGAGTGGGGTTCGAGTCCTAAGAAGGATTGCCTCCGACGGATGAGAAACTTATCTCTTATACAACTTGTCGATAGTGCCGCTGTCGTCGAGCTCTTTGATGAAACGGAGATCGACAAAGTCTTCGGCCTTCGCTCCCTTTGCTTTCGGGTCGCTCGCTAAGATTGTCTTCAATCCTTCCAGAGTCGGATACTGCTTCGCCGGCAGCTTGTGCTCGACGATCGCGCCTTCATAAGTTCTTTCGAGCAACTGTTTGTCGGACAGAGCTAAGGACTTGGCCAGCACTTTCATCGAGGTCTCGCGGTCGGTCTTGAAGCGATGCACGGCCTCGACATGAGCTTTGATGTAGCGGCGTACAACATCTGTCCGCTCACGAATGAATTTTCGCGTTGTGGCGACGCCGGTTGCCTGATACGGCAGACCGAGCGCAGCGATGTCGACCAGCATATTGAAGCCGCGCGCTTGTGCTTGATACATCGCCGGCGGCGCCAGCACGGTGGCCTGGACGCGCTTGGTTTCCATCGCCGCAAGACGTTCGGTCAGCGAACCAACTTGCAGTATAGCAACATCCTTCACGGGAGTTAGCCCTAGCCGCTGCAAGGCGTAGCGGACGATGAAGTCGGACGCCGAGCCGAAGCGGCTGATCGCGACTGCGCCGCCCTTGAGCTGCTCCGGTGTCTTGATCTCCGGACGGCTGAGCATCCAGTAATCCAATGTCACGTTGCCGCCCGCGATCATGACGGTGTCGGAGCCATTCATCGTCGCATTGATGACGCCGGGCCCAGCGGTTTGCGAGATCGGTGTCTCACCGGTGATCAGGGCGGTCACCGCCGTGCTACCGCTGTTGAAGTAGATCAGCTGCACGTCCAGTCCGTTCCTCGCGTAAATGCCGGTCTCGCGCGCGATGAACGCCGCCGCGTTGTCCGAAGTGACGCCGACATAGCCGACGTTGAGCTTGGTGAGTTGCGCGAACGCGTCCGCTTTGACAAATAACGCAGCAAAAACAAACGCAGCCGCGATAGCGAATCAATGGCGATGCGCATTTCTTCCACGGATTCCGGTTTTAACGGCTTGAACGTTTTGAACGTCTGGAACCATTGGAACTCGTATTATTGAATCCCGTAGAACCGCGCCGGGTTGTCGTACAAGATTTTCCGCGCCAGCTCAGGCCTGACTTTGCCGTTCTTTTCCAGCGTGCGCAGCGCATCGATCTCGACCGACATGTCGACATGGCCGTAGTCCGTCCCCGTCATCAGCACATTCTCGGTGGAATACTGGGCGATGTATTCGATATCGTCGGTGCTGCTGTAGCAGGAAACATAAAGACGGTAGGTCTCGAAAAATTGTCCGGCAGCTTTCGTCCTTCAGCGCGCCGCTTGATGTCCTTGAAGACCCAGGGAATCCACTGAGCCGACGCTTCGATGAAGCCGAAGCGCAGCCCGGGAATATTTCAGGCAGCTTGCTGGTAATCACCGCGTGGCAGGCGCCGGCGGTGTTTGCCGACATGCTCCAGAAGCCGGCGCCGTAACCGACGCGCTGTCGGGTCGTGTCGATAATATGGGGATTGGCATTACCGATATGCATGCCTACCGGTAGATCGAGCTTGGTCATCGCTTCGTAAAGCGGATAAAAATAAGGATCTTGGATCAAGCGATCGCCTTCGAACGGACGCATCAACACCGCCACCGCGCCGTTCTCTTTGCACCAAGGCAGCATGTCGATGGAGTCTTGCAGGCTCAATAGCGGCAGCACGCAGACCCAGCGCAACCGGCCATTTCCCTGTTTCCAGACATCAGCCATCCACCGGTTGTAGGCTTTGCAGATCGGCACTTCGAACTCGGGCTTGTCGGTGACCTGCTGGATAAAGATCGTCGGATACATCACCTGAATATCGATGCCCATCTCGTCCATGTGGCGAATGCGCGCCGGGACGTCTTCGAGATGCTGGGCTTCCGGCGGCACGACCATGTCGCGGCCGCTGGCCTCGGCCAGCGCGTGAAAGTCTTTGGGCTTGATCACATGGCGCACGTGGCCGCGGATCTTGCCGTCGACCAGCCAAAACTGACGATCCGCCTCGGCGCCCGGATTTAAAAGCACGGGCATGAACTTACGCTCTGACGGATCGCAATACTCCCAAGTCTGAGGGCCTTCCATCACGTGGGCATCGCCGTCAATCGTTGGCATCGCCATACCTCCTGCAAACGATCGATTGACAGCCATCTAACATTCCATTAGTTAGTTTGCAAAGAAGGGTAAAAGCGACAAACTTAAAGAAGGAGAGCCATTAGACATGGAAGCAATTTCAGAGGCGACAAACAGCCGAACCTTGGGCGAGCTTGAAAACTACTTCTCAAGCTATGACGATCTGCCGCGGGAAATTATCTTGAAGCACGACTTGCTTCGGGTCGGCCATTGGTTCACGGACGCGGCCCTCGAATTGGCCTCCCAGTCGCTGGTGAAATCCTATCGGCTCTTTTCCTACGATTTGATGCCGATGAAAGATATGAAGCGGAAAGAACATCGTAAGATTCCCGAGTGGTTCACGATCCGCCGCGGCATGTACGGGCTCAGGCCTGTCAGCATTCAGACAACCCTCGACTCCAGTTCCCCTTACGTCATCGACGCGGTAGATGGTCAAGCCAAGCTTTTGCTCGACGGCAAAGAGATTTGCGAAGTCTATTTTCCCAAGCCGCTGAAATACTATACGCGTAAATTCGACGACGGCACCGCTTACCATGAGATCATCGCCTTCGGCTATTTCGTCACCGTGTTTCGCAATTGCCAGTATTGGGGGCCCGACGAGGAGTGCCGCTTCTGCGACATCAACATCAACGCGCGGCAGATGAAGGAGTCGAAGGACTTCACCTTCAACGCGCCGGTGAAGCCGGTCGAGTACATGGTCGAGGTCGCCCGCTCCATCGAGGAGGACGCCACGGAAGAAGTCGGCTTCGCTCCTCCCATCGATTTTCTGATTACCGGCGGGACCATTTTAAAGACTCTGCACGGCAAGGATGAGCTGGCCTTCTATTCGGAATACGCGTCGGCTCTCAAGTGGGGCGGCCGGCGGCGCTTCGTGAACCTCCAAACCAATGGCCAGGACAAAGAAACCATGAAGCGGCTACCGGGCCGCGGGAGTGGATTGTCATCACTCGAACATGGAGGTTTGGGACAAACGCCTTTTCGAATGGATCAACCCGGGGAAGAACCGGCGCGTGGGTTGGGACGGTTGGGTTAAAAGTATGATCGACGAGGTGGACGTATTCGGCGAAGGCAACGTCCGGCCGAACTTCGTCGGCGGCGTCGAGATGGCGAAACCTTATGGCTTTGAGACCGTCGGTGAGGCAGTCAAGTCGACCTCGGACGGCGTAGACTTCATGATGCGCAACGGCATCATACCGCGCTTCAACCAGTGGCGCCGCGAGCCCGGCTCTAACCTGGTCTCTCAGCACCCACAGCCGGCAATCCCGTTGGAATATTATCTCCAGTTGATGGGCAACTACTACGACAGTTGGAAGAAGTACAATCTGCCGATGCCGCGGCGCGAATGCGTTCATCCCGAGCGGCGCATCGGTTCCGGCCACGGCACCTACGACGACATCTTACTGCTCAATGAATTGCCGGATTACGAAGCCGCGTGGGACCGCGGATACAATGAGGGACTGAAGGGTTGCGTAACGACGCACTAGCCGGTCAAGAGTTCAATTCGTTCAACACGTTCAAGCGGTTCAAATCGTTCAAAGCGGCCTGGAAACGAAAGTTTTTTGAGCATCTGCCAAACAGGATTTTTTACTAAACTGCTAATGTGGTGTTTCCGAAGTTCATTTAAAAACTCCACACGATGGCAGCGGCTGAACTCGAAATCAAATCCCCTCTGTCCCCCTTTTTCAAAGGGAGATTTTTCTCTATGCCGTTCAACCCCTCTTTGGAAAAGCATGCCCTGAGCCGAGTCGAAGGGAGGGAAGGGGAGATTTTCGAGCGGAATGATCAGGCTCTCGAAGCATGAAGCACTTTTTCAACAAACTTCTAGTCGTTTCTGTACTTGCCCTGGCGCTTACTTTCACGGCACCTGCATGGGGGCGGACAAGCTGCGCATCGGCTACGGCGCGCCGTCGGTGGCGATGTCGGTGCTGTGGATCACCAAAGAAGGCAAACTTTTCGAAAAGAACGGCTTGGACGTCGAGGTTCTCTATTTGGAGAGCGCCCTGGTACAGCGCGCGCTGATCGCCGGCAACATAGATTACGGCGAGATGACCGGCTCGTTGATGGCGGCGCCGAAGCTGCAGGGCGCACGATCTCGTCATGGTCGCGGGATTTTTGAATCAGCTTATATACCGCCTGGTCACGCGGCCGGATATCAAAGCAATAGCTGATTTGAAGGGAAAACGCGTGGCAGTGTCTCGCTTCGGCGCCGGCGCCGATCGGGCGCACGAGATTTTTATTGACGAAGCTCGGTTTCAATCCGGAAAAAGACGTCGTGCTTGTACAGGTCGGTGGCTCGCCGACGAGATTGGCGGCATTAGCGGCCAATTCCGTCGATGCAACCATCGTCGAACCACCGGATCATAAGAAAGCGCAAGACGCAGGCATGCGAGTGTTGGCCAACATGGAGGAAATGGGCATCCCCTTCCAGCACACAGGTCTGGTAACGACGCGGGCCCACTTGGCGAAATCTCCGGACATCGCGCGCCGGGTTATAAAGTCGTTCGTCGAAGGGATTCAACTCGCGACTGTAAACGCGGAGATAGCCAAGCGCGCACTGCGCAAACATATGCGTCTGCAGCAGGAACGGGATCTCGACGATGCCTACCAGATCCTGCGCGGCTTCATGCCGAGAAAGCCCTACCCGACTCTCGATGGCTTCAAAATGGTTTTCGCCGAACTGGCTGATCAGATTCCCGCGGCGAAGACCGCCGACCCAAAGGACTTTGTCGACACTCGCTTTCTCGAAGAGCTCGACCGTTCCGGCTATATCGATGGACTTTACCGTTAAACTTTTCAATTCAATGGAGAGTCCTTAATAACAGCAAGATCGGATCGCAACTGGCGAAGAGAATCCTGGCAAACATCCTGGCCACCTTCCATGCGGCTTCGTCGCTGCAAGATATTGGGAGACGTTTACGATGCCAGACCTGCGTTCAAATTAGATTCTGTGGCGTTTGGAACCAGGAGATGGCTAGGATTGAACTGATTTCTCCGTCGGTACAATCTCGCGGAAGACCAGCCTGAACACGAATGAAAATTTGATTGACAACTTGTTGATCAAAACGGTAAATCCTGCCGAGCCACGCTTAACCAGAGTTCCTGTTATTTGCTCGATTTGAGCCGAGCTTCAGGCAGGATCGGCTCAAACAATCTGATGGGATTGACCTGGAAGGGTCTTCAGCCAAGATCTGCTTGCCACCGAATCCCGTAACGATATCGTTTCTGAAGCGGACTCCAGCTTTGCGCAGTACCTGGACTGTGGAAGCGAGATCAGCGACTTCGACTGAAAACCGGTTCCAGCCGCCTGGCTCCGGTTTTGTGCCATCTGGCATGGATTGGCCGCCGCCCGGCCCTGGATTGGGAGCGCTCAGCACCAGCCTCAGATCGCCGCGCGAAAGCATGGCAAAGGCCGGAGCCGGATGCATCACCTCTTGAAAGCCAAGATGCTTACAATAGAAGTCGATCGCAGCGTCGACATCGCGAACGATATAACGAACTTGGACCGTAGCCATAGGAACTCCTTTTTATTAACTGGAAGATACTCTAACATCAAGAGAAACTATGAGAAAGACGGTTGGGACAACCGCACGGATACCCTACGCGGCGGACTATTACCTCCTTACGGAGAAGTAAGGGTGTCGCTCGTAGTCTGAGTCGACCTAGTCCTGTCAAATTTCGCTGTCGCGTCGTTCAGTTCAATCCTATGTAAAATAAAATCCATCACTGATGCGAACCACGGATGTTAGTTTTGCGCGCAGAGGATTGAAAGTCCTCTGCTCTTGTCATTCGATTGCGTGCGCCTCGTCCTTGTTCTGTCGCGCCACGTATGACTCAGGACATCTGATATTCACTCAGCGGTGCATTCTCAATTCGATGTCCTTCGCCCTATGTGAGCCAGGCTCCGCTTCTGGTGTATGCGGCCTATCCCCATTCCGTGGATTAGCTTTGGGCGGTGGACTTGTTCAGGGTCACGGCGGCGCGAACGAGAGTCTTCAACGCCTCCTCGTCTATCTTCTCGCCCTCGTGGAAGTCGATGGCACGCCTTGTGTTCCCGTCAAGACTGGAGTTGAAGAGGCCCGAAGGATCCTTCAGAGCCGCCCCTTTGGCGAAGGTCATCTTCACGACGTTCTTGTAAGTCTCGCCTGTGCAGATCAATCCGTCGTGCGACCACACCGGAACCCCTCTCCACTTCCACTCCTCGACGACTTCGGGATCGGCTTCCTTGACCAAGGTACGGAGCCGGCTGAGCATCTTGCCCCGCCAGTCGCCTAGCTCCTTGATTCTCGCGTCTATCAGCTGAGAAGGAGACTTGCTTTTCTGCGACCCGCTCTTCTTCATGCCCGTTTCTCCTCCTTAGTCCCGAGGCTTTGATAAATGTGGGTCACCGCCACCACCGTGCCGATTCTACCTGAGCTGCGGTTAACCAAGAGCGCTCTTATGCATGTCCTACCCCAAAGCAGGCGCCGCGGGTCCTCTGGGACCGTGGTAGCGACGAGACTGTCAACTTCCGGCCTCAGCCCCGAGAGACTACTCTCTCTCCACGCACCTCAAGCACGCCTAACGACTTTTGCGTGAGGGCGCGCTGATCAAGGCGCGTCCCTCTCCACGCGATGGTTAGGCCACGCAATTGATCCCTGGATTACGCTTCGCCCCATCCGAGCTAGTGCTCACTAGGTGGCTTCGGTAGAACGCGACCCTGCCATGCCATCGGAACAGGGCCTCGGGCAGCAGCCTATTTGAAGGTCGTCACACGCTTCCAGGTCAGACGGCCAATCCCCTTCTTGCCGAGTAATAGACGAGGCGCTGTCGAAAGAGTTAGCGTGTTTTCATTGAGTTGGGCATCGCGACGCTGATCGGCTCCCACCCAGTTCTCGAAGGAACAGAGCTTCACGTGGTGGATGAGTTCGTTCTCCGACACAATCGAGAACGGACCACAATAGGAAAGATATCCCTTAGCGTCTAATGCCAAGAGCTTTGGGTCCCCTTCGAAGGGACTATCTGTTGGGATGCGAACACGATTGGGTGCGGAAATATGTGACAGACATAAAGCCAATAGGATGATAGGTAAGGAAACCAGATACCTTTTCTCCCAGAGGATAGCCGATAACCTTGTCGTCGACCACAGTTTCCCAGCTTTGCAGCTCCCAAACACCAATAATCTTTTCCGATAGCATCGAAAATTCTCCTTCTAATTATTACGAACCTTAGACTTTACACTCTCAAACTCTACTGCTATGAAAGTACACTTTTTATGCGTAAGGGTGAAGCTTTGCTTCATGGGCGGCTAACGCTGCGCCTCAGCCCGCAAGCGGGAGCGGAGCGGACGCTGGAGCGCGTCGGCTGCAGGCGGTTGTTCGCCGTAGACACTGGCACTGACGCCGGTTCCTCTGAATGCTTCTACAGGCCCCTGCCAGTAGCGACGCCCCTCCACGCGCACCAGGTGTCCGGAAACCAGGCTCAGGGAAATGGCAGGCGACCAGAGTCGAGTGTTCCGCCTCGACCCGGTCGAGCACTTGCTTCCTGACTTGGGCGGCCACTTCCTGGTCCATGTCAAGCGCCATGGACCAGTCGGTCTCCGTGATCTGGGCCGGATGGCAGGCCACGTCGCCCAGAATCAGCGCCCGCTGCCCTCCAGACACGATGGCCAGACTCATATGGCCTGGGGTATGGCCTGGGCTCGGGATGGCCGTGATTTCGCTCGTCAACGCGCGTTCACCCGGGAGAAGATCGAGGACACCGAGGCGTCTCGAGCGGCCCCAGGGTTTCGTCCCAAAAGGGGAAGGACGTCTTGGCTTGGACCTTGGGCTGCTTGAAGGTCGCCCAGTCGGTTTCATGCACGACATAGCGGGCGCGGGAGAACGTGGGGCGCGGGTTGGCTCCACCCTGACTCAGGTTCCAGCCGACATGGTCTGGATGCAAGTGCGTGAAGAAGACGGTGTCCACCTCCTCGGGACGGACACCGGCGGCGTGCAGTTCTGCCATGAGCCGTCCATCGACGCCTCCCGCAAACTTATGGACCGCGCCGGGGCTGGTGGCCTTGCTCCCGAGGCCGGTATCCACGAGGATGGTACGTCCCTGCGAGCGCAGGAGATAACACCCGTAATGGTTGTGCCAGGTATCCGGGCCACTGAACAGCTCTGGGTAGCGCTGCCGGAACGGTTCCCAGGCGTCCGCCGGGACGGTGGGAAAGAGCTGACTCAACGGCATGGGGAAATCGCCCGCGTGATCGGTGAGGGCCAACACCTCGACATTGCCAACGAACAGTTTGTTTTCCGCCATGGTTCTTACCTCCTTGTAGGGCTTCTGACCGTCTCAATGACGGTGGGGTTATTAGGAGTCGTATACAAATTTACGCAAGCCGTGTGCCGATTTCACGAAACTAGAAAATTAGGCGGGTCGAATAGTTTCAGTAGGGAAATTGGCGACAGACACTTGGCATGAAGTAGGAAATGTTCGCTCTTCCGTGCACCGGGGTTGCGAACGCCGATTGCTGAAGCGAACAATCAGAACCAACAAAGGAGGACTGAGAAATGGCTTCGACGAAAGATGTTTTAGACAACACTTAAAATGTTTTGACGAGGACGACCTCGAAGGCATTCTATCTGATTACGCGCCGGGTGCGGTCCTGTTCACATCGGACGGACCGCTCAAGGGAGCCGACGCGATTAGGCCGCTGTTTCAGGCGATGATTGCGGAGTTTGGAAAACCTGGCGCAACGTTCAGCATGAAGCAGCAGTCCATCGAGGGCGACTATGCTTACATTCTGTGGACCGCAGAGACTGCCGACAACGTGTACGAGATGGCCACGGACACGTTCGTCGTGCGGGACGGCAAGATCGTGGCCCAGTCATTCACCGGCAAGATTACGCCCAAGGGCTGAAAGACGCCTTCATTCCGGAGGCCGCCCAACAAGCCGATCAAGCTTGACCGGCTACGCCGACAGTCGGGCAGGTAGTTATTCCTGTAATTGAATTGAATCTCCGTCAATCAAGGTTTCTGAGTGACCCGCGTCAGAAGATAAGCCAAGCGGTATCCAGCGAGAATAATCCGCCTATCAGCAATTCGCCTCGCACTAACAACGTACCCCGCAGGAAGCACGGGAGCCGCTTGAACGCCATCGTGCAGTCCTTATTTCCGCCTTTGGAATGCCAATTCGCCCTCCATTTCGGTAAGCGAATCTTCGTCGCAATCTCGAAGCTTTCTTTGCCCACGACCTCAAAGTCAGTGTTTCGCAAGTTCGGTAAGCTGGCTCCGCTGAAATTCCTCGCGGATTCGGAGCGCCGTGGCCTCGTTTCGTAGCCATGCTCCACGCTCGTTCCAGAAAGACGCAGTGTCTGGCATCTGTGTGGCCTAACAAGCCACTCCAGGCTGACTAGTTCGCCGATTCCTCGGCGGCGGTTCTTCTGACCGGTGGCTCCTCGGTCGGTGGCTCCTTAACCGGAGGCTCCGGCTGGTCTTCGTCTGGTGATGGTTCGGGAGGTTTCTCCTCTGTCATATTCGTGAATCTATTCCTTCAACGTGCTCCTGCGCCTTCTTGAGGTAAACTGCCGCCAGGATGGGATGCAGATCAAAGCCCGCGCCGAGAAGGCCGTTAAGTAGCGACTTCTCCCGCGGGAGGTAGATGCTGGTTTTAGTTCGGCTTGTTCCGCTGTTCACTTAGACCCTTGTAGGCCTCCCTAAAAGTCATCTTGTCCGCATCCGGCACGGCTGCCAACTCGGCCACAACGCCAACAAACTCTTCCAGTGCAGCCTTCACCTCGGGCGCTGTCAGTACAATAGGAATCCCGATCCGAATTGGGATTTGACCGATGGTATCGTACCACAGAACCGGTGTTCCTTTTTCGATTTCCATGTTTTACCTCCTTCGCGCGTCACGGCTCTGCATATCACCGGCCTTAACCTTGGCGCAAGGCGGGAGTTATGGACAGGAATTTTGGTGGAAGCCGGGGCCGGCGCCGGAGAGAGGGCCGGAGTTAGGGAGGTGGCGGGAGTGAATTACCCACCTATAGCTTGGATAAAAACTTCTCCGCAATCTTCATTTTTGTCTTGTCAGCGGAAATATTTTCGATCATTCGGCGAACACCCCAGTATAGGGCTTCTACCAACAACGTTTGGGTGCCGCTGGTAGCAGTTAATGTGGCCGACATTCCGGTCCGCCTGTCATAACCTTCCAGCTCTGTTTCGATGAACGATTCTGAAAGCCCGTCTTCGCCGAGTTTGAGACGTTTAAGAAAGGAGCTTGTTCCCTTGCGCTTGTTGGGTACATCTAAGCCGAGGTCATGAGTTAACGGATTTCGAAAAACTTCGTAAAATTGCGGTAGCTGTATCTTGGGGTTTCACCGCCCTGCGGTTCCTGATTCCACGGGTAGTAGTCTTTTAAAACCCCTTTGAACCTTGCATTGTCCTTCCATGCTGGCTCATAAAGAGTCGCGGAAATGCCGCCGATTACGGACATGAGCAATTGGGCGATGGCGAAGTTGCAGCCTCCATTCAGGTTGTAGGCTTTTAGGGGAAGGCGAAGCATTGTATGAACATCACTGAAGCGCAAATTCTCGACCGATAGAATTAATTTGCTCACACGAGGCGGCGTATTCTTATCCAGACTAAGTGATTTGTAGGCCATTAAAAATCTCCTTCAATGGTCCATCTCCCGCAGCCGCCCAGCCAGTTCAAAATCTTTTCTGGAATTTCCGGGTCGTGAGTCTCGTGGTATTCCCGCGCTAACTCGTCCATCCTTTGCTCGATCTCGTGGCGAGCCATCGATGTAGCCTTATCTTACCCGCAGGACGCTCTTCAAAGAATGATCGTAATGCAAGCCTTCGCCGGGCAACGCCCGACGTTCCCTCGTAAGTAAATGTCGCCGGAGGGCATTCCGTTATATGTTCGTCAAGTTCGTATACGATCTCACCGGTGCTTTCGGAATCGTCGGCTGTAATCATCTTGGCACAGTGGGTACAGTAGAAAACCAGCATGTTAACTACCCTTCCCTTACTCCGATCACGGGCTCTGCATATCACCGGCCTTGACCTTCGCGCAAGGTAAAGAGAAGGCCGAGACCTGAACTACCCCCTTGCTCCCCCCGGTTTTCCTCGCTATTTTTCGCGCCCGCTGTGGCTAAGGTCACACATCGTAAGAAGTTTTCGCACTCCATGACGACCGCCGACCATCTAAGTTCATCGTCACTGGCCGACAGTATGAAATCAGCCATCACTAGATGGCGTGGGAGCATGGAGGGGCGGATTTTCAATCGCCGTTCGACAAACCGACGGCACAAGCTCGAGAGATGAAAGAAGGGGGCGCTACGGGGTTTGTGATAGCAGCAGCGTCCAGCTTAATTCAGCCCGAAGATAGGCTACTCTGGCGTAAAAGATAGGATTTACTTCTCCTCTGCAAAAATAACTGACGACACTGGAGTCGAACCAATCTTCTACGGAACCTCAGCCGGAACGAAAAGTCCCTACAGAATGTAAGAGCGTCAGGAAAATTCAGGCCGATAATTCAACCTCGCAACACGCCCCTCGGTCAGATGTCAGCGAATACCTTAGCCGGCGGCCAGGTGGCGAGGAAGCTGCAGAACGAGCCGGTGGCTTTGATAGGGGAATCGCGACTACTTGAGCCAAGGTAGTAGCGAGAAAGAATAACTGAGCTGCCATCCGTGGACTTTATTCTCTTACCGCCATTCTCTGCGTGATCGCTGCCCCTTCGTATTGTTCGTAATCGTTGTCTGGACGAGTAGATACGTGTGACACTCGCACTCCTGCGCCGAAGTGGCGACTGCGATCACATATATCGGCCAGGAAGTTTTCTCACTCGATTTTGAAATCCAGTTTCAGGGATTTCCGAGATGCGAATCGAGGAGAATGGCGCCGTCGGCGTTCTGCATGCGCCCTTCGAAAGGGGTAAGCTGTGATCCAGAAGAGCTTATTGCCTAGTATTCCATGAACGGTAGAAGACAAGGATCTCGTAAGAGGGAGCGCCACGGTAGAAGCGCTAAACTCAAGTCTCGCTGCGCGCTTACGCAAAGCACGATGGTGCGGTTTCATATCTACGATGATTCTTCTCTTAACGTGCAGATCGACTGCGCGCCGTAAGACCACGGTCTCCAGCTCGCGTCCCATATCGATCAGTTCCGTCACGGTCTTCGTGTGATCTACCGGCACTGTTTCCTGGGCGATGATCGGCCCCGCATCCAATTCCTCCGTCACGTAATGACTCGTCGCTCCGATCGACTTTACTCCCGGTTATAAGCCTGTTGGTAGGCATTGCCGCCCACGAAAGCGGGAAGCAACGAATGATGGATATTGATGATTCGGTCGCGGAACGGGTCGATGATCGTTTTAGTGATGATCTGCATATCAGCAGCAAGCACGACCAAATCGACGCGATAATCCTGCAGCAGTTGCAACTGACGCCATTCTTGTGCGGCCTTATTGTCCTTGTTCATGGAGTGTAGGGATAGTCGATCCCAAAACGCTTGGCTTCTGTTTCGAGATCCGGATGATTGCAAAGGATCGTAACGGCAGCTGACGCGTTGCACGTTCCGGAAATGACGGGCACGACCAGATTGTACAAGTGAGCCATTTCCCGGGTAACGAAAACACCGATTCGGATTGGCCGGCTCGAAAAGCATAACTGCCAGTCCAAACGGAAGGACTGTGCCACAGTCTGCGCGAAGTCAGCTCGCAGGGTGTCCTCATCGTCGCTCTTAGGCGACCATTCCAGCCGGGCGAAAAACTGCCCGCGTTGGGCATCGACGTATTGATCGTAGTCACGATGGTTTCGCCTCTGTTGTAGACAAACTGTACAAGCGCTGCAGCGACACCCTTTGCAATGGAACAAGACACCAGTGCGATAACCGATTGCGACGACGGATTTGACGGATTTTTCATTGTCAGCTCCAGAGTGGAAATATCCTCAGCCTATTGAACAATCGGCTATCACGGCAAGCTGAGAGCTACTTGCGCACGAGCCGAGATTATCACTCGTTCAGGGAATCCTCGCGATCATTGGGCCCTTGCCACGATGTGGCGCTCCATATGGACGCTTCCGTTCTTTCCCACCGAACACGCGCAGGCCCCGGCCAAATCGGAAAACGTACTTTGAACTCATCGACTTTCTGCTTTCTGATCTGAAATTGCTGTGCACTGCTCCGGCGTTTTAAAGCGGGAAAAATTGATCGCGGACGCTGGAAGGAGCACGGCGTTGCAAGCAGCTGTGCGTTCGCAAGCATCTCACGAGCTATGTTTATTCCAGATTATGAGGCCAGCAAGAAGCAATACCATCGTGTGGAAGAAGACTATGTGGTCCATGGCAATCATCCTCTATTTTATTTCCCGTCGAACTCAATGGTTGGAAAGCCCATACTTTGTAGACGAGCCTCCCGATCAGGAACACGACACAAGATCCATTCGTTTCGTCGGTATGTCCTCCTCCTTTAAACATTTGCGTCAAGATCTCTCAGTGAGCAAAGAGCAGGCCAGTGCAAAAGTCGCACCGCGGAATAAAATATGCAGATTTATATTAGAAGAAGTTAAAACACTCGTGACTCGTATCGGCTGCAGCGTATACTCTTCGACACCGCGATGTATCGGGAAGGATACTGTGTTGTATTCATTTGCTCGCGCGGAACTCGAATCATTCGCGATCGGCGTCAGGCGTGACTATTGGCGTGTCCAGATGATGAATTGCTGTCGTGATCCATAGGGTGACTCTCAATGCTGTGAGGGAAGTCCGGTGGCGGTAAAGCCAGAAGCCGTCTAGCTTGGGTAGCAGCAAGAAGAGTAATCGACGTGCTGAAGCCTGCCGGTCAGCGCAAGGCTGACGAGCGAGTTGCCGGGTTGCAACGCAAGTGAACGCTGAGCAAGCCTCGTGCCAATTTCGAGCATCCGTATCAGCAGATCCGCCAACCGGTAGCCCGCCAAAATCATCCTTCGGTCAGCAACTGCTCGCCCGACAACGCATCCCGCAGGAAGCACGGGGCCGCCTGAACCTCTCGGCAATCTGCTCCCACCCCTTAAGACTACCGCTCAACCCACCGTTGCGATAAGTGATCTTCGTTGCAATCTCGAAAACTTTCTTTAGCCCACGACTCAAAGGCAGCCCCACTCACAATTCTCGAAGCCGCTACTTTGGACCACGGCGCAGGCTGGGAGTTAGGGTTGACCAGTCTGGATCGAATACGACCGACCGCATGCCGCCATCGGAGTTATCGACTTGCGTGGGTGTTGGTTCGGAACAAAAACCTCAGCGGAACTAGGCGCATAGCGGTTAACTTTCCTGAGATTTGTTGTGAGTCTCTCCCGCCGTGAAGTGAATCAAATTTGCTACTCCCCTGTAGCAAGAATGAGACGTTCCCTTGCCTTCCATCATCTCTAGAAATGTGATTTTCATGGGCTTCTTTTGTGGCATACCCATTGCGGTAAGGGGAAAGGCCATGAATAAGAAGATCGTCTGGTTAGTGACGGTTCTCCTTCTCACTGCAACTACATTCGTCGAGGCGCAGCAGCCGAACAAAGTCTCGCGGATAGGATACCTCAGTGGTGCCTCCCTTTCCGCGATCCCGAAGCGCATCGAGGCATTAAGGCAAGGACTCCGCGAGCTTGGGTATGTGGAGGGAAAAACATTGTCATTGAGTGGCGGTGGGCGGAAGGAAAACCTGATCGGCTGCCTGACCTCGCGGCTGAGCTGGTGCATCTTAAGGTGGACATTATTATCTCCGCTGGACCGGCAGTGACCCTCGCCTCAAAGAAGCGACAAAGACGATTCCCATTGTCATGGCGCAGGATAATGATCCTGTTGGAAATGGATTCGTGGCCAGCCTTGCGCGACCGGGTGGAAACATCACGGGATTGGCAACCCTTGCCCCGGAGCTAAGTGGAAAACAACTGGAGCTTCTGAAGGAGATTATCCCCAAGCTCTCCCGCGTGGCCGTCCTCGGGAGTTCGACCCAGCCGGGCAACGTACAAACGTTAAGAGAGATTGAACTCGCCGCGGATGCGTTGAAAGTGAAAATTCAATACCTGGATGTCCTGGGTCCCAAAGATATTGAGACTGCGTTCCAAGCCGCCAGAAAGGCGCGTGCTGAAGCAGCGCCTCGTGCTGGTAAGCACCGTCTTTAATTCTTATCGAACAGAGGTTATCGACCTTTCAGTAAAGAGCCAGCTTCCAACGATATTTTATTCGGCAGAGTATGCGGAACTTGGTGGCCTTATGGCCTACGCCACGAGCTATGTTGACTTGTATCGGCGCGTCGCCACGTACGTGGACAAAATCCTCAAAGGGCACCAAGCCAGCCGATTTGCCCGTCGAGCAGCCGACAAAATTCGAGCTGATCATCAATCTCAAGACAGCCAAGCAAATCGGCCTGAGGATTCCTCCAAACGTGCTGGCGCGGGCGGACAAGGTGATCAAGCCGATGGCAGAAACCACGCGGCGACGCCAGGATTGAACTGATTTATCCATCGAATCAAACTCGAAAGCCGAAATAAAAGTGAAGCGTCGTTCTCTTTATGAGAAAAAGCTGGCTAGGAGTCAGTCGTCGCCATCTTTAGAAACCTTGCGCGCGCAATCAGGATCGCCTCGCACATTGCGAAGAGCACAACATCTCGACGGGCGAGGGTCTGCAGCACGCAGCTGCCGTAGAAGCTCGCGCGGCGGCACAGCGTGCCAGCAGGCGTGAGTTCCTCGCAAACATGGGCAAGCCAGCCGTGGTCGGCGGGGATTGGGGTCGGTCGCCCGGCCGCTGCGCCATGCGAAGCTGGTGGCTCCGCCGCTAGGTCCGGGATGTGAGAGTTGCGATCGTGGGGGCGGGCCTCGCGGGCCCCCACCTGCGGGGACGAGCTCAACAACAACGGTATTCACGCGCGACGCTGTACGATGCAAGCTAAATCGAGTCGGCGGCCGCCGCTTCTCTCTCGGCGGCTTCTTCCCCGGCCAAGTTGCCGAGCGCGGGGGCGAGTTCATTGACAATCCCGCATAAGACCCTGCTCGGGTACGCCAAGCGATTCAATCTGCGCGCTCGAGGACGTTGTTGAGAAAGAGCCCCTGGGTGAAGTCCTTTACTTTTTCAACAAGCGACTCTTTCCGGAGTCGGCAGTCGTCGACGAAATTTCGTGAATTGGTCGCCGCCATGCGTGACGACCTGCGCACGGTGGGTCAGCCAACGGCGGACAGCCACACGGATGCCGATGCTATACTCGACTTTACAAACCTCCGTGAGTACCCTCGAGACGCGTGGCGCCGGAGAGATTGCACGCAAAGCCATCGAACAAGCCTACATCGCGGAGTACGTGGGCTCTTCTCGAGATCGACGAAAGCAGAGTTGTTTGAGCTTTCTGCTCTTCATCCATGCGGATCGACGATCCAAGTTTCGGCCTTTCGGTGTTTTCAGCGACGAGCGTTATTCACGTCATTGGGGGCAACGAGCAGATCGTCGAGGGTCTCCGTGCAAACCGACTTAACGGACAGATCCGTCCTTTGGGATGACGCTCGTCAAGGCTCGCAAGAAGGCTAGTGAGATAGATAACACCTTTGAAAGCGGCCTGAGCAAGACGTTCGATGCCGTGGTCTTTGCCATGCCGTTCTCGACCCTCCGCGAGGTCGCACCTGGATGCGAGTCTCGGCCTCCCCTGACTGGTGAAAAATTCGCCATCGAAGAGCCTCGCCATGGAACCAAACGCCAAGATGATGGTCGGCTTCGATGGCCGTCCGTGGCTTCGCTCAGGGGAGCAACGGCGCCTCTTACTCTGACCTGCGGAATCACCAAACGACGTGGGAGACAAACCCGACAAAGTGCCACGGATCTGCACGCGGTGCTGACGGGATTACTTCGGCGCGCAATCGGGGTGCCAGCCTCGACCCCCAACACAGTCCAGGTGGAGGCGGAGCCGCTTCATCACTCGACCTCGACCGGAGTCTACCCCGGGGGCACTCAGGGTTGCGGCTCTCGCGTCCTGCAGGCAGCTTTTCGCGTCCACCTCGAGCACTGGCCCCTCCAACCCGTTCGTGAAGGGAGTTACACGTCCAATCACCCCGGATATTTCACGACGATCGCGGACAACGAGGCGAAGCCGATCGGCAACCTGTACCTTTGCGGGCGAGCAGCACCAGCTCGTTCTACGAGTTTCAGGGCTTTATGGAAGGGGCCGCCTCTATCTCGGCATCCGCGCAGCGCGTGAAATTCTCCACGATCTCAAGGTGGGCGCTCCTACAGTAACCACGCGATCTACAGGTCGTGCGCAGTCGTCTAAACCTCTACCCTGAAACCAAATTTGACGTGGGCTTCACGGGCGAGTGGAAAAAAGTGACAAGTCCAATTATTGGGCGGTGCCTAACCGGTTGGAGTCCGACGATCACCGCTGGTGTTAACTTAATTGAATTGAATTCTCCGTCGACTTAACTCCTACAAGACGCGACCGTTGCGTCGTTCAATTCAATCTCAGGCTGATTCTGGCCTTCCCACTCAACGAATACCTGTCGCCTTCCGCCGTAAATCACACTTTCCTTTATCTCTATCCGCGTGATACATAACGCTCGAAACGAGGTGCGCAATGAAGAAGGCTGCGGTGCCATCAATCCTTGTTGCAGTGGTGTTGCTTGCTGTTGCGGTCATAGCCGAGCGCAGCAGCCGAAGAAAGTCCCCGGATAGGATACCTACATGCTGCCTCCACTTCCTCTGTCGCGGCGCCGTACCGAGGCATTCCGGGAAGGTCTGCGCGAGCTTGGGTATGTGGAAGGGAAAAACATCCTCATTGAGTATCGATACGCGGAGGGAAAATTCGACCGCCTGCCGGTCCTTGCGGCGGAGCTCGTGCGTCTCAAGGTGGATGTCATCGTCACGACTGCTCCGTCGCCAACCCGTGCTGCCAAGGAAGCAACTGTTACGATTCCCATTGTCATGATGCAGGATCGCGATCCCGTTGGAACCGGTTTCGTCGCCAGCCTCGCGCGACCCGGCGGGAACATCACTGGATTGTCAACGCTTCGCCCGGAGATAAGCGGAAAACACGTGGAGCTTCTGAAGGAGACTATTCCCAGGCTCTCCCGCGTGGCCGTCATCGGGACTTCGACCGTGCCGGGCACGGCACAAATGTTAAAAGCGATGGAACTCGCCGCAGCAGAGGTCAAGGTACAGCTTCAATACCTAGACGTACTAGCTCCGAAGGATATTGAGACTGCGTTCCGAGCCGCGAGCAAGGGGCGTGCTGAGGCAGTCATCGGGCAGGAGGGCCTCGTGCTCATTTCTCATCGAACACAGGTTGTAGACCTCGTGGCAAAGAGCCGGCTACCGGCGATATACAACGTGGCGGAATTTGTGGAAGCTGGTGGGCTCATGACCTACGGCCTGAGCATTACTGACTTGTCCCGGCGCGCAGCCACGTACGTCGATAAGATCCTGAAAGGAGCCAAGCCCGCCGATCTCCCGGTGGAGCAGCCGACGAAGTTCGAGTTCATCATCAATCTCAAAGCGGCGAAGCAGATCGGCCTGACGATTCCGCCGAATGTGCTGGCGAGGCGGATAAGGTGATCAAGTGATGGCAGAAAACCAAGCGGCGATGCCAGGATTGAACTGAATTCTCCATCAATCGGAATCGAACTGAAGCGTCACCTATCCCGTTCTTACAACGCCCAAATCCACGAGACGCGGACTATCCACCTACACGCACATCATGAAAGTTGGGATGAAGGTCTCGGATTTGCCATCTACTCACCAACATGAAAAACTCAGAAAACTTTTTTCTTAGCAAGCATTCTGTTCTATAACATCCGAGTCAATTCTAGCGGACCCCGTTTGATATTTTTTAATATGGATGACAGAAGCTACGCGGGAGGTGGCGCGCGATCATCTTCATTTTTCTACGGCTGGTACATCGTCGGTGTCGGTATCCTCGTCAACATTGCCGGAACATTCGCTTTCTCCAGCACGTTAAGCATTTTTCTCAAACCGATAACCGAGGAACTCGGTGTTTCGCGCGGTTCCTTTTCACTGATTCGCACGTTCGAGATTGGCGTCGCCGCGCTGATCGTGCCGCTCCTCGGTCCATGGATCGACCGCCATGGCGGGCGCGGTGTCCTCGTCCTCGGGGTCCTCATGGAAGGCACCGGGTTACTGCTCTCAAGCCTGGTGCAAAACTTCTGGCAGTTCGTCTTGGTCCGCTGCTCGTTAGTGATCGCCGGCGAAGCCCTGCTGGGTTCCCTGGTAATGAACGTCACGATCGCGCAGTGGTTCGTGCGCAAGCGCGGACGCGCCATGGGCATCGCCAACTTGGGAACGGGCGTTGCTAAATTCACTATTCCTTTGTGTGCCGCATCTCTGTTTGTGCTTGTCGGATGGCGTAGCACATGGGCTATTTTCGGCATCGTCGCACCGCTTCTAGTCGTCGTGCCGGCGCTCATCTTCATGCGCAGAAGACCCGAAGATATCGGACTTTACCCCGATGGCGAACCGCCACTCCAAAGCCCCGACAAACTACCTACTACTAGCGAGACGTCACCTACCGAGAAACGACGAACTATAGCGGCTGAGAAATCATGGAGCCGGTCGGAAGTCATACGACTGCCGACCTTCTGGCTCCTGGTAGTCACTTTTGGTATCGCCAGCGTCGGCATTGCCGGTCTCAATCTGCACATTTTTTCCTACGTCACCGACATCGGTTACTCGCCGCTGATCGCCGCGTCCTTCATGAGCACGATCGCGCTCACACAACTCGGCTCAACGCTCATCTGGGGTGTACTCGCCGACCGATTCGATATCAGGAAGGTTTCCTGTGTCCAGTTTATGATCCAGGGAGTGGGGCTGGTGGTCGCCATATCGAGCGCCGATATCCTTCTCGTTTACGTGGGCTTCTTTCTGTACGGCACCGGATTGGCCGGCAGCTTCGTGCTTCGCGAGGTGATCTGGGCCAATTTCTTCGGCCGGGTCTCTCTGGGAACGGTGCGCGGATTGTCGCTTTTCTTTTCCAATCTATTCGCCGCCAGTGGCGCGCCGTTTTTCGGTTTTCTTCACGATCGCATGGGTAGCTACAATTTGTCGTTTATAATCTTTTCTTGCGCCCTATTCACGTCTTCGCTTTTGATTTTGTTAGCGAAACCGCCGCGCAAAACATCAGACCGCCCATACGGCTTCCCAAGATGAATTGGCCTGGCAATGAACTTTCTCACTTGGCAGCCGGCCGAGTAGCTTATCATGTCATCCGCCCATCTTCATCGCTGCCGGGCGCGCCAAAAGACGATCCACATAGGCCTCAAGCTTCGGCCGGTCCGGCTGGCCGCCGAACATCCGCCTCCAGATAAACATGGAGCCGATCATTACGTCAGCGGCGGTAAACCAGTCGCCGAACAGGTAAGGGCCGTCGCCCAGCTCGCCTTCGATCACGTTTCTGGCGGTCTCGAAATCCGTCCAGCCGCGCTGAGCCAGATGCGTCACACCCAATAGCGAGTCACCCATGGCGGGTTCGAGTTGGGAAGTCGAATACACCATCAACGAGAGATAGCGGCCGCGTTCCGGCGCGCCGATCTTGGGAGCCAAGTTGGCTTCGGTAAACTTGTCGGCGAGATAAAGGCAAATCGCCGCGCCCTCGAATATTTTAGCGTCGCCATCCACAAGGGCCGGTAGTTTGCCGGCGGGGTTGATCTTAAGGAATTCCGGTGTCTTGTGCTCGCCCTTTGTAAAGTCGATGGGAACGATCTCATAGTCCGCGCCACACTCGTCGAGCATCCATTTCGCGATCGCCGCGCGACTTTTCGGATTGTAGTAGAGCTTCATCGCATCACCTCGCATATAGTGAATCCATACTAGCCACTCAACTTTTTCTTGTAAACGACGCTGACCGAATTGCCTGACCATCGCTTGAATGGTATCAAATTTTAACGATGCAGAAATATGAGGAGTTGAACCACCGCAGGCAAATCAGCCAGAGCGAAGGAGAGTTTATGCTGAAGATTTGGTTCTTTTCCTTGATCTCTTTTTCCTTGGCGTCCTTCGCTTGCGCCGAGAAACTTAACCATAAGGAGATTCCTATGACGTTTACGGCCAAACATATCAGTGTCTCGATCAACCGCTCCGCGGCTCAGGTTTATGAGTTTGCGTCAAATCCTGAGAACCTGCCCAAATGGGCCGCGGGACTCAGCGGTTCGATAAAAAAGTCGATGAGGACTGGATAGCTGAATCCCCAATGGGAAGAGTGAAAGTGAAATTCGCTGAGAAAAATAAATTCGGCGTTTTAGATCACGATGTCACTTTACCATCCGGGGTCAAAGTCTATAACCCCATGCGTGTCTTCCCAAACAACGACGGCAGTGAACTGGTTTTTACGCTCTACCGCCGGCCGGACGTGTCAGATCAAGAGTTTGCGGAAGATGCCAAGTCGGTAGAGAAGGACTTAGCGAAGTTAAAGACTTTACTTGAAAAATAAATTTCCGAGCATCAACAGAAATCCCGCCTCATCTCGGATTGGGCTCAAGAGGAAATTTGCGCCTGCGTAATCCAGGAATCACGGCATGAACACTCGAAAATCTCTGCTCCTGGAAAAGCTCATCGCGAACTACTTCGCGACGGCGTCGGCGACGGAATCCGGAATTTGCGTCGGTAAGCGCCTGTCATTCAGGAACGGCAGGAAAGAATCTTAGAACGGTCTTTTTATTTTCCGGATACCAGATATTGCCGAGATGTCCGCCGTATGGAAAGAGCGTCACTTGGTCGCCCAACGCCTCTTTGAGCGCTTCGATGGATTTTCTCTCGGCAAAGAAATCATCGAGGTTGTGCAGAATGTGCACCTTGGGATTGCTGCGCAGCCGATCCACGATGGGTGCTAGAGAGCTTCGTTGGAGAAGGCTTTCCGGGTCCGCCTGGGAATCTCCTAACTGCTTTCGCCATAAGGGCACAGCGATCTTCCAGTAATAATCGACAAGCGTGAAACTTTTGGCTTCCTGCAGGCGTTTCCTCATGTCGTCTTTCGGCGTCGGCAGAACATTTTGATCTTGAATGACTTGGGTTACATAGATGAGCTCGTAAAGCTGGCTTTGCAGAGTCTCGGCGAGGAGGTATTGGAGCTCTTCGGTCGTGAAGCCGGCGAGCTTCTTTGCTAATCGGTCGATGACCGCGGGATCGTCCGGCGTTTCATCGGAAAAGGAATCGACGATGGCAAGCGCTTTGGAAACGAGGCCGCGAGATCTCTCCGGTCCGAATTTTTGTGCCAACCTGCTCCATTCATCGATTTTTTGAGGGCGTAATGGAGATCGATGAGGCGGGTTGATGAGAAGATAATTGGCGATGCCGATCTTTCCTCGTCGGCGTCGATCACGCTTAGATGGGCGCCTTCAAGAGCGCCCAAACTGACTCCCAAGAAACGGATCGCCGTAGGCTTGACGTTATAACGATCTCTCAAGGTCGTCAGGGTTTTTTGCATGACGTCGTATAAATCCCGCGCGTCGGCTGGAGCGTAACCCGGCGCGCCGCTGCGTGCTGGCCGACAACGCAAAATTCCAGTTCAACGGAGACGGCAAGATGACCACATGGGAGCCCGCTCGATAGAACAAGCTCGCTAAATACGGGCCGACCCCGAAGTAGGGGTTGGATCCCACGCCGGCGAGAATGAAGAGCAACGGCGCCGCCCGGTTTTGGCGATAGAAGGCGAGACTTAAGTCGCCTCGTCCTTCGAGGTTAGGCAATTTATTTCTGCCGGGAAGCCCCGGCACACGCAAGACATTCGACTCGACGCGCGCCGTGGCTTCATCGTTGCCCAAAATAGCGCTTGTTGCGGTCGCCAGGTAGGGGTCGCGATAGGGATAGTTATAATCCGCAGCTTCGATGGAGCGCGTCAAAAGACCCAACGCGGCCAGCACGGCCAGAGCGAGATGAAAGCGCATGTAGAGAACTCCTGTCGACGGCCTCGGTTTAAGTTCTTGCATCATGATCCGATGCTCTACCGGAAAGCGTTGCGCCGCCTTCGTGATCAGACGACCGCCGACGCAATCTGATTGTTTACTGAAATCTGCGCGGGGCGACTTGTCCAATGACACGGGCTGCTACGCCCGAGATCGGGACGGTGGCAGTTGCCGCTAGTTTTTACATCTTAATGCTGGAACTTTTTCGCCGCTGGTGCTAGGCCGACCCATCGGCGAAGTGACAAGGCAGTACACGAAGATCACGAAAGAGCGATCAGAGAAATTCCCCGCGAGCCTGAAGTCATCGAGCTGTTCAAGAAGCTCGTCGGCGCCGGTCCGCTTCCGCCGCACTGAGGTCCGCCGGGCGCATGCTTACGCAAAGCGGCAGGGTATGTTCTGGAGTTACGCAACTTAGGCAAGTCAGGCACCGGAGGATTTTTTCGGTCCTTAGATCACGATGTAACTTTGCCATCCGGGGTCAAAGTCTACTAACCCCATGCGCGTCTTCCCAAACAACGACGGCAGTGAATTGGTTTTCACGCTCTACCGCCGGCCGGACGTGTCAGATCAAGAGTTCGCGGAAGATGCCAAGGCGGTAGAGAAGGACTTAGCGAAGTTAAAGACCTTACTTGAAAATAAATTTCCGAGCGTCAACAGAAATCCCTGCGCCGTTGAACTCTCTCTACGTCGTTGGATTGGGGTGGCTGCGAAAGGCGACGGGACAGCCAGTGCCCAGCGCTGTGACCGCTTGTCAGATGTATGCAAGATTCAAAGATTCTGAGATTCACTTTTGTAGAATCTAGATTCAGGCCTAACCCCGTGTGTCTTTAACACGCGAGATAGCAGCTTTTTTATAGAGGAACTGGATGACGACGAGGACCCGGAAGATTTTCGGAGTAATACCCGCGAGCGCGTGGTGGTCGTCCGTTTATCCGGTAGGCAAGATCAAGGCCCGAGTGCCCTGAGATCAGTTGTCTCGACAACATGCGCTATGTGAAGTGGTAACCCGCCAGGCGAGTGGTGAGATCGATAAGAATGCTGGGCCAGTCTCCATTGTTCCTATAACAAGAGTTCAACCTCGACGTCGACGCATCGCACTGCAAACGAAATACGGACGCAGTTTTTTCTGAATCACATGGAATGGCTAACGGAGAAAATCGACCTGTGAGTGCTTGACAGTCTCGAGCAGAGATGTCCCTTTAATTTCTCCACAAATGCGATAGACCTATCAGTTGTCCTAACGAAGCATCTGGACACTACACCTGCCCTTCGATTGAATGTTCCTCTTGAAATAACTTGTCGCTTGAATAGCACGAGCGGGATCATAGACTAAAAACAGTATATAACGAGTCCATCAGGATGGCCAGTAGAGGTCAGCAGCAATTCCATCACTGTTTCGGAGGGGGCATGTGTTTCCTCGTACAGTATTTTTTGCTTCTATGAGAACATTGAAATTTTCCAAATCGTGGTCCGGTACTACTCTCTTGCGCAAGCAAACGATTTTGTTTCGGATGCTCGCTTCTGCAGCTGCGGTTGGTGTGTTTTGAGTAGGGCAGCAATTTTTTCATTGAGATCGGGCAGTTCATTCTCAGTGGTTTTTGTTTTCCGAAACATTTTTCAGGTGCCCAGCGGGGTCAACGACTCCGCATTAATGATTCGACGAGGCGCTTCGGTTTCTGGCTTTAGGTACTCACGCTCTGATAGAAGGTCGAGCGGCGGAGTCAACTGCTAATACCTCGGAAGGGATCGTCAATGCGCGAGCTGATCGGATACCCAGTTTTGGAGCCAGCTCTACTGCTTGCCCGTGTCTTTTGTGCCGCCACACTTCCACAATTCTGTCACTTTGTCATCGTTCTGATCCAGAAGTAGGTAAGGATTCGACAACATCAGCCAGATCACTCATATACTCAGCCTGAACGTAGTCCACGGTCGTGAATTTAGAAATTTCACTGCCTGCCTAATATAGTCTGGCATGATCTGCGTTTCTTTGGGTTTTCAGGATCAGTGATTGTGCTTCACAATCATATCGGTGGGAATACAATCCCGAGTGATCGTATTGAATCAGCTCCAACGCTAAAGCCGCCAACCTTCGGTCCACACACTGAAATGCACCCTCCACAGTGACTCGCAGACAGAAGATTCTTAAAAGTCATAGTACATGATACGGCACTCGAAATTAGGCTCCGGATGGTGGGCCTTTCATTAGTTTGGCGTACAACTTCACTCTTAGTAGAGTAGAGGAAGGGAAGAACTATCTTGAACTCTTGCTCAAAGCATACGGCACTGGAAGAATTCTTGAAGAAGTCGCATTGTTTTCGGGTGGGTAGTCTGGTCATTGCCCGGGCGTTGGCTAAATCTTCACGACGATAGAGATTTATACTCTTGTGGATTCCGTTCTCAAAGACGGTAAATTGTTGCTCGCCGTAAGCAGTTGCTATCGCAAAAGCGATCGCGGAATGCAGAAATGAACGAGTCCTCTGCGTCTCCTCCTGTGCGCGTCTGCCCTGGGAGGTGGCATGAGTATTGGTAATGGAAGTTACGCGATTCGGATAGCAACCGTCTAGGCAGCAGCAAGCCGCCTTTGTGTGCGTGGGTTGTCCCCGCTTGAGACTGATGTGACTGACGAGTAGTGGCGGACTTTGTTTGTTGTTTCATTGAGTAAATCGAGAGCGCCTGCTAAAGCAGTCCAAACCGCCCGAGAACAACGTAATCTGTGCGGTGATCGGCCACGGCTAATCTTAACACCAGCCTGATCGAACAAACTCGTCGGCGGCGTTGAGCGCCCGATTGAAAGCAAACTTCCAAGATTCATCGCCACTTACAAACAACAGCGCTTCAGTGAGGCGATCAATCACGGCTCGTCGATTCCAAAATGATGCATCACGAAACCTTCTACATAGAAAATCAAACGCCCGAGGCCAATCTATGCGATATTCAAGCTGGTCTTTCTGCCGCGAGTGATGAGTCGGTCTGCAGCGTATAAATAGGCGGCGAGTTCTAGTAGGTCAAGAATCCTTGGGGGTAGATGGTAAACATTCTCCTGAATCGAAACCAGCGGAAGATCAAAGATGGATATTCCGGACAGTGCTTTCGGACCGGTAGTCATGTACGTGCTCGCCCCTTTCCCGAGTCCCAGTTTTGCCCCGTTGCAACAAAACAACGTTTGCGGGATCGCCGACTCACAAGGCTAAGCTTCCCGCAAAAGCTCTCACGGATTTTCTGAAAACAGAGCCGAATGGAACCCCAACTTCAGAATCACTTGACCATGGGCGCGAACGTGGTTATTGTACCAACCAGCAGCAAATGACTGGAGTAATCTTGGCTGCTTCAAACGCGTGCTGAGATACTCTATCTAGATGTGTGCGCAAATGTTGACTAAATTGCTCACGAGCGTCGATGTCATTAAACCGGCTGGATGCCTCTCGCTCAAGGAAATAACGGAGGTAACGTCCTGTAAAACTGGCAAAAAAGATTCGCGCGATTTCACAAAAGTTCTCCGCGGAATGGCCACTTTTCCATATCTCTTAAAGCGGAATTGGCAGTTTCAAACAAATTCGGCTCGACTGACGCTGTTTGAGAGTCCATCAGTGTGATAAAAGTGTCTGCGCCGGCTCGGCGAGCGATCTCGGCGTATCTCTGCTGAATTACGATTGAGCCGAACCCATTGATTCGGAGCGCAGCGGCAAGCCGAAGGCGCGTGAAGGCGTGGTTTTGCCCTGTAAATCTACTTCTAACCTCGGTGAGAAGCTGCTTGCCGCCCTCCAAATGACCGCCAGACTTTTCGGAAGGTGTCTTCGGCCTCGCCGAGCAAGTGCAGGGGTGACGCCGTGGGGAGCGCAATAATAAACCCAAATGCGGCGCCCACACCTTTGTCGTTATGGATTCGATCTGTAGCGCGTCCTAACGCTTTCGAGCGTCTCGAGCGGCTGGGTTGGAAGCGTAGAGCGTCCGGTTCACCAGAGGGGACACTATGACCAATAGCTTTACGATGTCTCCGCCAGCGTCTCGATTTTGGTAAAAATCCGACTCTGCTCATGGTCCCATGCAAGAACCTCGGCATTCTTTCTACTTCTTCGTCGCGTAATCGACGAAGCTCACCCTCAAAGACGGTCCAATTGAATCCTCAGAAGCTCACGCCAAACCAGAGTCCGCCAGCGCGCTCGTCAAGAGGTTCGCTCTGGTTGCGTGATCGTTTTTGCCACATCCAGAAGCTCGTTACAGACAAACCGAAATCTCTTTTCGACGCGGTTTGGAGCATCCCTCAGGAATTTGATTCGCTGGGGAAATGTCATCACGGCTCAATCCCAACTTGGGGCAGCAATCAGAGAGCTCGCAACACCAATTAGGAGCCTGCCTATACGTGACTCTAGCTACATAGGCGACTTCACCACCCTTAGCAATACGTTTGACTTGGATCAATCTCGGCTATACAACGATCAATGGTTTTCACGCAGCAGGCCGCTGGGCATAATTAACGATAACATGTGCACGCTCCAGCCAAAAATGAACGGATCACACATATCTATATTATTTCGTGCTTTTGTATTCGCCCTTCTAAGTAAATGCGATTCTGATATAGACCAGGAAAGTCCTGCTCAATACGTGTGAGTCAAGTCCAAATGCGTAAGCGCAACTACTCGAGCAGCTCGAGCTCAAGACGGCTGGAAGCATGGTTGATGCAGCACCCAGCAACCTAGTATCGAACCGTGCCTTTACAACAGTAGCCAGAACGGCAAGTTCATAGGTTTCGGACCACCGGTGGTCAATGAACTCGCACACATCCCGAGAACGGCAAGAAATCCTTTGAGATCAACAGATCTAGGAAACAACGCAGCCAGATAAGGTCGACAGAAGAAATGATAAAGCTCCCCTACATGATGGTGCCTCGTATAATGGGCGGCCTTCCAATCTAGACATGCATGTAAGTAACAACGATCCATATTTTGCCGGCGTTCGAAACTTCCAGACCATGAATAATGACTGACGGATGAGCAGAGAAACTTGATGGGATATATGTCTTTAGATATTGCGTTCCGACAGGTGTAGGTCGCTGACCAACAACATAATCTAACATCGCTCACGGTGTCAGCATCACCACGCGCGTGAGAACCATAAAGCCATAAGGAAAGTCCCGGAATTTATCGGTGTAAACTCCATCTGAATATATAAAGACGCAAAAAGCGCGACCAGCCACAACGCCGATGAGTGATTCAAGCACCTGCCAAAATTCGAGCTGAAGTCCCAACCGGAACGACAGTGGATCCGATAGCACCCGGAACGATTCTCTCGACACTAAAATACAATGCGTCCAAGAAAGAGAACTCTGAGCCAGAAGCAAGCCTAAGCTCTACCCTCTAAAACGTAAAACAAGATCCGGAAACACAAAAAGAGAAAGGACCGATACATTTCCTAACGAGAACTGCCGCTTTTTGACCGTATCCCCACAGCCAACCATTGAGTAGTTTTCGAGAATCAGCTGACCTAAAGCCTGCAGCTGCGCTTAAGTGGATCAAAGTGTCTGCGGTACCTCATGCCGATTCTGCCACGTACTGCCGCCGCCCACAGGTGTTCTTCGCGCGAGCGGATCTCAGCCATCTCTATATTTCCAGGGACTCACCCGATAGACCCAGAGCAGAGGATTCTGCAAAGCAAGGCAGTCGAAAGTTAGTTCCTGCACGAAGATTGGGTCTCGGAAGGCAGCAGGCTATAGACCATTTCCGAATGGGAGTACCTGGGGCATCCTCGGAAGGACGAATGGCGAAAAATCGCAACTCCTGATCTCGATCTGGGAAAAATTGCAATCAGCCAATCTGGCAGCCGGATGAATCTGGAGTCAACAAAACCAGAGCAGCGGCAGAAAATAGCAGCCGACAAATATACAGTTTAGAAACTTCTCCCCCTTTTGAACGATGCTTCTTTGAAACTGGCGATTCACGCCAGTACAGTGCTTAAAGATGGCGTTCTCTTAACGTCTCGCTATCAAGCCTCTGTGCCGCAAATGTTTTATCCTGATCTACTGAACGGTGGAACCAACGCTGGAAAGAAGCCGCCCAAGCTGATAAAGTTAGTGAAGTCATCAATCATTTTTTTCATAAGGTGCTCTAAAATCCGAAAACCCGTGGGGCCTCGTAGATTTTGACAGCAATAACACAACCTCTGATCTCATCTCTTGACACTCGCGACTAACCGGTTGGTTACAACTATCTGTCGCAGCGCTGGGACCCAGAATCCCCAGCTAAGCAGCAAATAATTTGCGCGTAGAATACGGCACGAATACAAACAGCGTCAAGTGAAAAGTCACACTCCTCGTTAGGGTGAGTATGGGTACAAATGGTGGGCCCGGACCTTTTTACATCGTGACTGTTTGCCTTGCAAGAAACTTTGAACCCGCCCGACATGCAAATCGCGCGGGTCGGCCTTCCTAGCACTCGACTCTTATTTGTCATAAGCCACTCAATTTTTATGCCGTCTAGCTTCGCGCAGTCGGTCAGCCAATTCTTTCGTAAACATCTCGGCGGTGGCCGAGGCGCAAAGATCCGAAGGAGCCGGGCTTTGCGATCCACTTCACAGAATGAGCCGAAACCGTCTCACCCTGTATTTCCACAAGCCGGTTAATTCACGGAGAAGTGGGTCGCCAGAGAATGGGTTTGAACTTAAAGAAAGTACGGCCTGCTTGACGCTGCGTTTCTGAGTGAGCGCCCCGACGGAGAACAAATCGCTGCCTGACCCGATACATCGCCCGAACCATCCGAAGCAAAACCGCGATTTTCACTAAACACTCGTGCGATTGACTACTCGCCGGGTCGGCGATATAGCTCCCGTCACAGAAAAGTGGTGTTTCAAATTCCTATCCATCTGAAAGCCTGAGGACCTGAATGGCAGACCTGCCGCTTACGCTGCGCGCTGGAGCGCCACCGACCGCCACATCCCCTTCTTCGACGGCAGCGTCGCGCCGGAGGGCGTGGCGCTCACCGCGCTCGACGTCGGGCAGAACTACGGCGGCCGCCACGGCGCTGATCGCAAGCACCGCATCCTGGCCGGCGAGTTCGACGTCGGCGAGCTGTCGCTCGGCTCCTACGTCATGCTGCGCGATCGAGGGCGAGCCGTTCACCGCTATTCCGGTGTTCCCACGGCGCCTGTTCAGCGCCTCCGCTGGTACGTGAACGCCGCGGCGGGCATCCGCACGCCGGCCGATCTGGTCGGCCGCCGAGTCGGGTTGAGCAGCTACCAGACGACGCTCTCGGTGCTGGCCAAGGGCGACCTCGAGCGCGAGCTACGGCGTGCCCTGGCGCGAGATCATCTGGGTGGCGGCGACCGAGGAGCCGATGCCGTTCGACCTGCCAGCTGGCGCCCGGCTGGAGCGCGTGCCGCCCGGCGCCCGCCTCGACGCGCTGCTGCTCGACGGCACGCTGCAGGCCGTGGCGCACCCCCAGCCACCGCCGGCGATCCAGGGTGGCGACCCGCGCGTGCGCCGCCTGCTTCGCCGACGCGCCGGGCCGAGGAGCGCGCGTACTACAAGCGCAACGGCTACTGGCCCGGCGATGCACGTCGTGGCCTTCAAGGAGACGATCCTGCGCGAGCATCCCTGGTCGCCGAGGCGTTCATGGCCGCCTTTCGCCCGCGCCCGCGAGATCGCCTATCGCTACTACGACGATCCCAACTGGTCGCGCTCTGGCCTGGGGTCGGCACTACTTCGAGGACGAACTGGCGCTGTTCGGCGGCGACCCCTGGCGCGACGGCCTGGCGGCCAACCGCCCCTACCTCGAGCGCTTCCTCGCATACGCCCACGACCAGGGGCTCATCGGCCCACGCCTGACGCCGGAAGACCTGTTCGTGGAGTCGACCCGGCAGACCTGAACGCGCGCCGCGCGTCGTCGCGTTCACCTCCGCGACGAGGCGGTTATCTCGGCACAGGTGTAGCAAAATATTGCGTCGTACCTGCACAGCTAAAACAATCTTGCGATCAATCGCCCCGCAACGCATAATCTGTTTACTCACAACGAGAATGTTAGGGACGGTTTAAGCTTCGACCAGTCGTTCAAACTGTTCAAACACCCTAAAGCAATCCTGGGGCCAGGGTCTTGCAATGACACATCGCCAAGAACGTGGAGTGGTAATTCTTAATAGGTTATTGGCGACTCATAAGCCTCCACCAAGATGACCAGTACGTCCAAGCGATCCCCCATCGAGGTGTTCGGTTTGGCATTCCAAAGATTCTCGATCTCCTTAAGCGCCTTTCGGTAGTCACGTTCTGTGCTTGATCGGTTTAATCGTCATGTCAAACCTCCTCCGCCTTGATTCTATCGTACGCAGGTTGATGAATGAACTTGTTGTGAGATTCTGTAGGTGATAGTCGTCAATCATTACTGCCTGGATCTCCGCCTGTTATTAAACAAGGCTCGTGCCCGAGGAGGTGACTATGAATTCGACGGGACAGCAGACACGACGCAATAGCGACTCCGCGCCGGCCGGGGACTCCGGCCACCCGACACTAGACCTGGAGCCCCAAAGGGTACCTGGCAGGCGAAGATGCCGCCGGGCAGGACCTGGCTATGGCTCTTGGGCATCTTGCTCGCGAACTACTTGCTGATGAAATTCTTGCTGCCGAGCCCGGACGCGCCGGTCACAGTGCCCTATACTTTTTCAAAAGGAGGTCGCCAACCGCAACGTCGAGGCGATCCACAGCAAGGGCGAGACCATCACGGGCCGCTTCAAGGCGCCGGTCACCTACCCACCGGCGGGCGAAAAGATTGCCGTGCCCAGCGGCGAGCCCAAAACGGCGGGTGAAAGAGTGCAGCGCCTAGCAGCCAGTCAAAAACGCGACCGAGCGCGGCGCGACCCGGCAGGTACACCCAAAACGGTGAGCAACTTCACGACTACCGTGCCCTCTTTCGTAGACCCTGGCTTGGAAGCATTTTTGATCGAAAACGGGGTCGAGATCAGCGCCAAACCTATCGAAGAAGAAGGCAACGCCTTGTCGACGCTGCTGTTCGGGTTTGGCCCGGCCCTGCTCTTCATAGGATTTTACGTCTGGATGTTCCGGCGCGCGGCGCAACAGGGCGGTGGCATGGGCGGGCTCATGGGCATCGGCCGGAGCAAGGCGCGCCGCTACGATCAGGAAAAGGATACGAGGGTCACCTTCGACGATGTCGCCGGCATCGACGAAGCCGAGAATGAACTGGTGGAAATCGTGGATTTCTTGCGCGATCCCAAAAGTACACCCGCCTGGGCGGGACCGCTCCGAAAGGCGTGCTGCTGATCGGTGCGCCGGGCACAGGAAGACCCTGCTCGCAAAAGCGATCGCGGGAGAAGCGGGGGTGCCGTTTTTTCGATGAGCGCCGCGGAGTTTGTCGAGATGATCGTGGGAGTGGGCGCGGCGAGAGTGCGGGACCTCTTTAAGCAGGCACGCGAGCAGGCTCCTGCAATCGTCTTCATCGACGAACTGGACGCCATCGGGCGCGCGCGGGGACAGGTAGCGATCGGCGGCTCGAGCGAGCAGGAGCAGACCTTGAACCAAATTCTCACCGAGATGGACGGTTTCTCCAGCCGGGAGGGCATCATCGTGTTGGCGGCGACTAACCAGCCGGACGTGCTCGACAAAGCGCTCCTGCGGCCCGGACGCTTCGATCGGCGCGTGGTGGTTAACCTCCCGGACAAGGCCGGGCGCGAGGCGATCCTCAAAGTCCACACCCGCAGCGTGCCGCTCGCGAACGACGCGAGCTTAGAGGAGCTTGCCGCTGCAACGCCGGGATTCTCGGGGGCCGACCTGAAGAACCTGGTCAATGAGGCGGCGTTGCTGGCCGCCCGGCGTGAGCAGAACGAAGTTCGCCACAAGGACTTCCTGGATGCGCTGGAGAAGATCGTGCTCGGCCCTGAGCGCCCGCTCCTGTTGAGTCGCGCCGACAAGGAACGCATCGCCTACCACGAGGGCGGACACGCCATCCTGGGACTGGTAGTGCCCGGCGCCGATCCAGTGAACCGGGTGACGATCGTGCCGCGCGGGCAGGCGCTCGGCGTCACCTATCAGCGCCCCGACAGCGACCGCTACAACTATCCGGAAGCCTATCTACGCGCGCGGATCGTCGGAATGCTCGGAGGCCGCGCGGCCGAGGAAATTGTCTACGGCACCAAGACGACCGGCGCCGAAAGCGATATCGAGCAAGCCACCGGCCTGGCCCGCCGGATGGTCACGCGCTGGGGTATGAGCGATCGGCTCGGTTTGGTGCAACTCGCGCCCCGGGAGAACCCCTACTTGAGCGGTCCGAACGGTTACGCGGGCGAGAGGCAGTTCAGCGAGAAGACCGCTGAAACGATCGATGCCGAGGTGATCAAGATCATCGCAGAGAGCTACGACCAAGCCAAGCGTCTCCTGAGCGCGCACCGCAAGCAACTCGACGCGCTCGCCCAAGCTCTGGTGGCGCGGGAAACCCTCAACGAGCAGGGAGATCCTCGAGGTCACAGGTCTCCCGCGAGCGCCGGCCCTCGAAACCGGATGTTGCCGGCTACCAATGGCGACAACGCGAGCCCGGCCTCCTCTCGTGAGGACTCGATGCCGCGAGCATCTTAGCAAGCATGACCCTGCCGCCGAGGCGGTTGAAAATCGTCGTAGCGAGCCAATTGAGTGCAATGAAGAATAGCAGGCGTTCTCAGCGGCCTGCTAGTTCGGACGCGTGATGCAGAACTTGATCATCCGCGAAAGGAGCGTCGTCCGCTTCATGCCGCGCCGGCGCGCTTGCTACGACTCAACCTTGTTGCGCTGAACTACTCTTTTACGCCGTCTGGCTTCTCGCATTTCGGTCAGCCAATTCTTCGTAAACCTCTTGTCGGTGGCCTAACGCAAATATCCGAATGAACCGGGCTTTTCGGTCGACTTCATAGATGAGGCGAAGCCGTCTCACCTTGTATTTCCATAAGCCGGTCAATTCGCGGAGAAGTGGCTCGCTTGAGAATGGGTTTGAACTTAAAGAACGTATGGCCTGCTTGACGCTGCGTTTCAACTCCGGCAGGAAGTGGCGTATAAGTTGCGCCACGTGCGGCGGGATATCGGGCCGGTAGACGGTCATTACCGTTTTCGCTGCTTCCGGGCTTGAAGAGGTTCGCCAAAAACGGCCTCGAAAGACATGCCTTGCTTTACTTTTGCATAAAAGCTCTTGCTCCGGAGGATTTGCTTCATCAAATCCGCATCGCTCAAGACCTCCAGGCTACCTTTTAAGCGCTCATATTCGTCGTAATTAACCAGGACGGCGGCGGGTTTTCCGTTGCGAGTAACAACGATCTCTTCTTCTCGCTCCTCGATACCGGACACGAGTTCCGGCAACCGTGTCTTAACTTCTGAAATCGGCAGTGTCTTGGCCATCGCTCGGCTTCTTCCACGAATGGAACTTCGGTAGACCCCTTGAGACGGTGCAGCTTCAGCTTGCTTTTAGTTCCCGTTCCAGCCGTTCCGCGAGCCATATGCGAGCGAGCGTCGTGGCGTCTGTCGTGCGTTGGCGGGCAAGCTTACTCAGCACGGCCTTCATCGCGGGAGGCAAGCGCATATTAAGCTGTGCCGTATTATCCTGGAAAATCGCATCCCGCAGAACTTGATCCAAGTCGCTGTGATCCTCGATGATCTCAGAGACACCCGCTTCGAGACGATCAAACACATCGTGGGATTTCGTCCAGCGGACAATCTCTTCATCCGTTGCGTTACGGCTTAGGCGGGGCACTTTTCGTTTTGGCTTTTTCATTTCCGAAACCTCCGATAGCGTTTCTTTTGAGCTTCGGTCATGCCGTTCATATGAAAAACTCTTAGGCGATTGTCCGGCAAGACTCGATAAACAATATGCAAATAGGCTCCACTTAGATTTCGACCGAGCAACTCATAAACATCGTCTATGCCGCGTTGACTACGGATCTTCAGATAGTCCCCTGCTAAAGCTCATAGAAGTCCTGTTGGGTATAGCCGTGCCGAAACGCTGAGCCAGCAAAGATGACCTCCATCTCTCGGTATTCTAGCAATTTGCTATACAGTGCCGCAAATCGCAGCCCCTTCGGAAATTAAAGGAGCGGGACGCCTCAGGTTTGCGTAGATGAAGTCGAGCCTGAGTATCGACTTTATTGAGTATCTCTAACTGAACTGATCCAACTGCCGCTCATCGACTTTGATCCGCACGTTGCTATTGTTCGCAAGATTCTTCTCTTTCGAACTCTCCGGCCATGCGTTCGCCGACGAGATCCTCGGGTTTTTGTTGGCTGCACTTCTGATCGGCCGCCTCGGAATGACAAGTCCGGCTAGCGAAAAAGAGTTCTCCATGCGCCGCTTAGGATGGCCAGATAGATCCCGAAGAGAACTAGGGTAATCAGGAAATTCCTTTTCCAACGGTCACTAAAGGCAATCCCGAAAGGGATCCCAATGACAAAGCCAATAATGTGAGCGATGTAAGCGATGTGGGGATCGTAACCAGGTATCCGGCTCTTTCGGCGACCACGACGACGTTGTAGACGAAATAAATAATGGCCACTAATCCCTGGGGCGCGAGGAAAAGCCAGGAGAACTTGAGCGGGCTCACAAGCATCACGCAGGCCGCTAGCGTGAAAATCGCGGCCGAGGCGCCCAGCATTCCTGTCCCATGAGGCATAAGAGGGAGGCTAAGAATGAAGCTTAGTATTCCGCCCGTGAAGAAGACCATCAAGAGCTTACCCGGACCAACGGTTCTCTCCAATGTGTTTCCGAAGACGAATAGAAAGATCATGTTGCCGATTAAGTGCAAGACGTTTGCGTGGACAAACAGGGCCGCCACGAGCGTCAACACTCTTCCCTTCCCGAGATTAGCAAAGCTGACCACAAGATTGTGTTCCGCAAATACCGGAGGCTGTTGCCAAGCCCAGACGCTGGCCCCGATGCAAGTAAATATGAGTAGCGAGTTGATTCTCAGGGAAGTGTCAGCCGGTTTTGGATCTTACCGTCACCTTTGCACTGAAAAGAAAAACGAACAATTATTTCTGACTCTTCAGGCGTGTGGAGATGGCATTGTCGCGTTGATTTCGTCACCACGAAGTGATTCACGATCTTACGCTCGCCCACAGAGGATGAAAATGGAGGCATACATACCGTTGCATCGCATTTGGACTCCTTTCCCCTTGATGGGAAAAGGCCAGGATAGAGGTGCTCCGGAACCGATCAAACCAATCACCCCTACCTTTGTCCTTCCCCGTCGAGGAAGGAGTTGAGACGCTTGCCAGTTGGCTTCTTCGTAAGTCGGTCATTAGCATAGCCTCAAACCTGATTTTCAAAGGAGACAGACCATCGGATAACTGAGATGAGGGCGAGATCTGCTTGACCTCAATTTTAACGTCAAGTAATGAGCGACTTAGATTAGACCCTGGGTTCTGGCAGTTGTGTAAAGCTGCTTCCTGGCGATTAATTCAGCTCCAAAACCGAAGAGCATAACCAGAGGGACCACGAGCCATCCGATGAAGGGAATGATGGCAAGAAGGTAGTAGACGAACAGTCCCAAAAGGAAAGCGGAGGCGCGGCTTGAGGCCGGCCGCAAACGAGCGAGGATGAATTCGCCGATTCGGCCGATCGCGTAGATTCGCGCCCAATAGAGCACGATGAAAAACGCGGTCAGGAGAATGAGCGCAATGGGGATGGCCACGACGGTCGCAAACAGAAGGCTGCACACGACCGGCAGCACGACTGCGGCGACAAATCCGATTCCCAACGATGCCCATGGCCTCTCACTAAGAGTCGTGACCACGGATTGGTGAAATCTTGGCAGAAAACGCACCGAGAGCAGGCCCAGGATCAACGTAGAGAGAAAATTGATTGACACGAAACCAAGCCAGGCGAAGAACGCCGTCGGAAAAAGCCGCGGTCTCTTTGGCGGGACGTTTCTAACGACTTTCCCACTGATACGCGCTCCTTCGCTTACCGAAGCTTCCCGGCCACTCCAGTAATTCACATCGCCCTGAATGTCGGCCCTGGAAGCGATACGAAGGGTCCCCACGGCGGCGTCGACATTGCCCCCGATCCGATTCGCCACAATCAGAGTTCCCGCCGCTACCTTCACGGCCCCGGTTACCGGGGCGGACAAATCGACATTGCCTCCCGCGGCGACGAGCCCGCCACCTAGGACAGCCGAGGGGCCAGCTCCACCTGGCCGCCGGCAACAGTCAAATTTCTTCCGACCTTGCCGCTGATCGTTACCTGGCCGCCGGCGGCCCGCACATCCTGAGAAACGGTTCCCGATAGACTGACTCTGCCGCCGGCCACGAGAACGTCGCCATTCACGGTCCCGTCGATAACGACCTGGCCGCCGGACGCATAGAGATCACCGTTTATAGTTCCAGCGATCTCCACGGTCCCGCCAAAGGCAAAGTAGTCGCCGTTCACGACCTGCGAGGCTGGAACCGCCACATGACTACGCGATCCACTTCCGCCGGCGCGCTCCTGCGCAGTCGCGGTAGAGAGAAAACACATAATCGCGACGATACTCGCGGCGCTGGCGATTTTAGTCTTCAACAAACTTCCTCTCTAATTTTGGATCTTCAAGCTTTGATGTGAAGCAGCGCTCGGAGATTGCACCGCGTGAGGCACGAAGGTCGCAGAGTAAACGAGTTCTTGACTTAGAAAATTCTCCGAGCTCTGCGAACTCTGTACTACTATAGTTGAGAGTTTTCGCAGCTTGCGCAAACTTTCTAGCGTGGCTATCGAAACGGGAATTTGCTCGCGCCAAGACGCCAAGCACGCCAAGTCCGGAAGTTTAATTCTTTGCGACCTTTGCGCCTTTGCGCGAGATATTCCGAGTTTTGGTTGCGCGCTTTGCCACACTAGAGCCTCTGTGGTGAACACTTCTTCACAGGAAACCCGAAATAACCTAATTTTAGGCTAGCAAACGCCGAGCGGTTGGCAATATGGTCGGATGAAAAACCGATCTTCGATAGAAAGCGAGTCCTGACTCCGTTCCCGTTTCGATACTACTGAATTTGATACTCTGCGGATGGTCGTGAGATCATGCACAGAAGACATGAGGAAGGGTTGGCGCCGGGGCTCATCACAGGCGTAAAGAATTTCCCAATTCAATATATTAGGGAGCGAATCAAATGCCGAAGATCGCCGCTAACGTGCTCGAAGCCGTCGGTAACACTCCGCTCGTCCGCCTCAACCGTGTTACCGCAGGAATTTCTGCAACGGTCTGTGCGAAACTGGAGGCGTCCAATCCGGACGCAGCGTCAAGGACCGGATCGGGCTTGCGGTGAGTCGAGGATGCGGAGCGGAGGGGATTGCTCAAGCCGGGAGGCACCATCGTTGAGCCCACTTCGGGAAACATGGGAGTGGCGTTGGCGATTGTCGCTGCGGTCAAGGGTTACAAGTGTATCTTTACGATCCCGGACAAAAATGAGCATCGGAAAAATTCGCCGCCTGCGTGCGTTTGGCGCCGAGGTGGTCGTGACTCCCACGGCAGTGCCGCCGGAATCTCTCCAGTCCTACTATTCGGTTGCCCGACGTCTCGCCGACGAGATCCCAGGCGCCTATATGCCCATGCAGTACGATAACCTCGCCAACAGAGAGGCTCCATTACGCCTCCACGGGTCCTGAGATCTGGCAGCAGACGGACGGAAAGATCACTCACTTTGTCGCCGGGATTGGCACGGCCGGGACAATCTCGGGAACCGCCAAAATACCTCAAAGAAAAAATCCGCAGTGCACGGTTGGTTGGAGTCGATCCTGAGGGATCGATCCTGGCAGAAGGCTTTCAAGCGTGAACCGTGGTCCTGGAGCGACTCACACCCCTACAAGGTCGAAGGGATTGGCGAGGACTTTGTGCCGAAGAACCTGCTTTCCACAATATATCGACGAGGTCGTAACGGTTTCTGACCGCGACTCGTTTCTGATGGGCGGGCGGCTTACGCGGGAGGAGGGCCTCTTCTGTGGCGGATCTTCCGGTACTGCGGTCGAGGGCGCCCTTGCATATGCCCGCGAGCACCAGCTCGGCAAGGACGACCTGGTTGTCGTCTTACTTCCCGATGCGGGAGAAATTTATCTCTCGAAGATGTACTCCGATGAATGGATGAGACAAAACCAGTTCCTGGGCAGAAGCGCGCGGGTGGGCGACATTCTCGAATCGAAACGGCGCAAGGTCCCCGAGCTTCTGTCGGTTGAGATGACGTCGACGGTGCGCGACGCGATCGCGACCATGAACCGATTCGGGGTCTCGCAACTCCCTGTATTCGACAAGGGGAATCTCGTCGGTTCACTGTGCGAGAGCGCCCTCTTCCAAAGGTCCATGGAGACCCCCGAGGTGATGGAGCTTACCGTTGGATCTCTGCTTGAACCGCCGTTTCCCACAGTGGGACCGGACGAAGACGTCTACGAGGTCTGTGAAGCTCCTCAAGTCTTCCGCGGCTGTTCTGATCAGAGACATGGAGAAGTACCAGGGAATTGTGCACGCGATTCGATGTCGTGGGGCACTTGGGCGGGCAGCCCTGATGGCACGGAAGAAGAGCGGCGGCCATTTCATGCAATTCGCCACGCGTACCATCCAGGCCGGACAGAGAGCCCGAATCCGCCACCGGGGCGATCACTGTTCCGATCTTTCAGACCAGCACTTTCGCGCAGAGCGCGCCCGGCATCCATAAAGGGTACGACTACTCGCGGACCGACAATCCGACGCGTACGGCGCTCCAGACGGCCCTCGCGAGCTTGGAGGCGGCCGAATACTGCCTCGCCTTTTCCTCCGGTATGGGCGCGGCGACCACCGCGATGCTGCTTTTCAAGCAGGGGGATCACGTCGTCTCCTCGCGCGACGTCTATGGCGGCACCTATCGGCTTTTCAGCGCGGTGTTGCAAAACTTCGGGCTCACATTTTCCTTCGTTGAAACCTCCAACGTCAGAGAGATCGAGCGCGCCATGACGCGGCGGACCCGGCTTGTCTGGATCGAGTCGCCGACCAACCCGCTGCTCCGGATTACGGACATCCGTGCGGCAGCAAAAATCGCCCATCACCACGGAGCTCTCTGTCTTGTCGACAACACCTTCGCGTCCCCCTTCTTCCAGCGGCCTCTTGGGCTCGGCGCCGATCTCGTCCTTCACTCCACGACAAAATATCTGGCGGGACATGCGGACGTGGTCGGGGAGCGATCTGCCTTAATGAAACCTCGCTATATAAGCGGCTCAAGTTCCTGCAAAATGCGGCGGGCGCGACGCCTTCGCCCTTCGATTGCTTTCTCACGCTCCGAGGGATGAAGACCCTGGCGCTGCGCATGCGGGAGCACGAAAAGAACGCGCTCGAGATCGCGCGGTTCTTGCAGGACCATCCACGCGTACGCCGGGTCTACTATCCGGGGCTGCCCAACCACCCGGGCCATGATATCGCCGCTGCTCAGATGGACGGCTTCAGCGGGATCGTCTCCTTTGAGGTGAAGGAGGGCTGGCGGAGGCGCGCCGTGTTCTGGTGCGCTTGCGCATCTTCAAGATTGCGGAGAGTCTCGGGGGTGTCGAGTCGCTCGTCGAGTTGCCTGCCATCATGACACACGCCTCGATCCCCAAAGCAGAGCGCAAGAAGGCGGGACTCGATGATGGACTGATCCGTTTGTCAGTGGGAATTGAGCACGTGCAGGACCTGCTTGAGGATCTGAAGCGAGCACTGGGCTCGTAGCGCGGAGCCTCTAGGTTCCCCACGGATCGTAGGTGCCGAAATTCCAGAGGCGCCCTTCGAGATCGCGACACGAGAAGCCGCGCCCGCCGTAATCCTCGTCCTTGATATCCAGCACGACCTTGGCGCCGGCGGCCTTCGCCCGCGCATAAAGCGCGTCCGCATCCGCAACGATGACGTACGGGGTCTGGGTCTCCGCACCGCCGATCTCGTCGGGCTGTTTCATCAACCGATCGAACTCGGACTTCTTGACCGATCCGAGCATGATCATGCCGTTGCCGAAGCTGAGCTCGGCATGGGCGATGGTCCCGCCTTCGCCGGGCACGACGAGATGTTTCTCAAAGCCGAAGGCGCGGCATAGCCATTCGATTGCGGATTGCGCATCGCGATAGCGAAGACACGGTATCACTGTCGCTTTGGTGTTTTTCGGGAGACTGGACATGAGATTCTCCTTTCTGCGTAGTCCTCAATCTAGAGTACCTTTAATTTGCCTCTTGGTTTTTCACCGATCTCGCTTCGAGAGCTAAAAGCGTCGCCTTCGTCTCAAGGCCGCCGGCAAATCCGGTAAGCGCTCCGTTCGCGCCGACAACACGATGACAAGGCACGACAATAGAGAGCGGATTCTTACCGTTGGCGGCGCCGACAGCTCTGGAAGCGTCGGGCGAGCCGACGGCCCTGGCCAAATCCAGGTAACTCCTGGTCTTTCCGAATGGTATGTCCCTCAATGCCTGCCAGACCTTTTCTGGAATTCGGTGCCGTCCGGCTGCAGAGGCAGATCAAACTGAATTCGTTTGCCTGCGAAATACTCCGAGAGCTGTCGTTCAGCCTCGATCAGGATCGGGTGCTGGGGATCGAGATTCATTGTATCGAGTTTCACTCGATCCGGATGTTCCTGCTCCCAGAGAATGGCGACCAGAGCTTTGGAGCTTGCGACCAATTTGAGTTTGCCGACAGGCGATTTCATCTCCTTGTAGAAGAGAGTCATGTTCGTTTCTCCTTTTTTCTTTTGGAGAGCGTTTGGGCGAATTCCTTCCAGAGATAAATCGCCGCATACGATCTCCATGGTTTGATAAGTTCCAAATCAAGATCAGGATGAAGCTCAAGGGCCCGCTTGAGAATTAGATCCGTCTTAGGAAACGCGTCAGCATCATCGATGGCTCGCAGGCTTATGTATTCAGCCGACCACGGGCCGAGGCCCTTCGTCTCAAGAAGTGCTTTCCGAAACGCCGTGGGGTCCTGAGCCTCTGAAAGGGAAATCGCTCCAGCGAGGACGCGACGGCTGAAATCTCGAATCGCCTCTCTGCGCGCGGCGGTCGTCCGGACTTCGCTTAGATCGGATTTCGCCAGGGCTTCAGGACCGGGAAACAACGAGGTCGTTTCTCCGGATACGGGATGAGTTATCTCATCGCCATAGCCGCGCACGAGCTGACCGACAAGATTTGTTCGTTGTGCAGCGGAAACCAGTTGTCCCAAGATCGAGCAGATCGCCGTCTCAAAGGGATCCCATCCCCGCGGCAGCCTCAAGCCCGGAAAGCGATCACAGAGTTTTGACGAGAAACGGAACCTGAGCAAAGCAATTCGCAATGAGGACGGGATCGGAATCTAGATCGAACATCTTTCTCACGCGACGGACGACCTCGACAAACAATCTTGGGGTTCGGAGCCACGATCCTGAGTTTAAGCCGAGGTTGGTTGACCATCGGTTGAACCCGGAAAAATCCAATGGTGTTCCCGACGCGAAAAACTCGCTCAAAGGAATCTCCTGTAACTCGTTCAACTCCCGGAATCGGATGAGACTGGTAGAATCTAATAATCGTCTGCCAATCGTAAGGCGGTCTAAAGACAAGACGGATCTCGGTCCTCTCCGCGCTACCGGTCTTTGCACGATTCCGTTTTCTTAATGTGCCTGCGTCGTATCAATGGTCTTTCCTTAAGCGGGCCGGCAGATTTTGCACGCGGCGCATCCCAGCTCGCCGGGCCTGTTCAGGATCGGCGAAGAAGAATATCCGTGTACGGTCCACCATGTGCGGTGGTCCGGCAGCTTGTTCGACAGTAGATCTTGGTCCCCTTGTGACCCCAAACGATGTTGTCGGGAATTCTCCTTGCGAATTATCCAAGGCAAAACCCTCGCTACGAAGCAGTTGGATTTTTACAGCGCGACGCCGCCCCCCCATACCCACCGATTCGTCCATCGAGGCAATCACGCGATGGCACGGAACGTAGATCGGCACGGGATTGTTGTGCAGCGCATTGCCGACGGCCCGCGCGCCGTTGGGGGCTCCCGCAGCCGCTGCCAACGCCTGGTAGCTGATTAGCGCGCCGCGAGGCATCGCCTGCAGTTTGTCCAGAACCTTTTTCTGAAAGGAATGTCCCACAAGGGTAAGGTCGATGTTCTGGCGTAGCGCCTCCAGGTCTCCGGCGAGATACCGGCGCACCTCGTTGCCGACTTCTGCGACCGCCCGTTGATCCTCGACTGGATCGAACTCCGACCGGAGCTTGGCGACGGTAACTGAGGTCGCAGAGTCGGCAACGGGTGCGCCCGTATAAAAGCGTGGAAGCTGCGCCAGAATATCGACCTTCCCATTCGAAAGGTTCTGAACAAACTTTGGGCGATATCTCGCGGCGCATCAACTACCGGGCGCGTTGGCAGCGGCGCCGTCAACGGCGCGCCAGTCATCGGCGCTGCGCTACTGTACCGTCGTTCAGATGAACTGAAATCAGTGGTGGCTGGCATCTGCAACCGCGCGTAGCGGCGTTGCTGCCAATTCCCGACAACATCGTTTGAGATCTGGGATGTCAGGCTGGTTTTCCACCACGAATTCTTCTTCTGATGAACACCAGGCACCCGGCAGCAAAATCCGTGTACGGTCTACCATGTGTGCGGTGGTCCGGCGGCTTGTTCGACAGTAGATCTTGGTCCCCTTGTGACCCCAAACGATGTTGTCGGGAATTCTCCTTGCGAATTATCCAAGGCAAAACCCTCGCTACGAAGCAGTTGGATTTTTACGCGCGACGCCGCCCCATACCCACCGATTCGTCCATCGAGGGCAATCACGCGATGACACGGAACGTAAGATCGGCACGGGATTGTTGTGCAGCGCATTGCCGACGGCCCGCGCGCCGTTGGGGGCTCCCGCAGCCGCTGCCAACGCCTGGTAGCTAATTAGCGCGCCGCGAGGCTTTTCGCCCGGCAGTTTGTCCAGAACGCCTTTTTCCGAAAGGAATGTCCCACAAGGGTAAGGTCGATGTTCTGGCGTAGCGCCTCCAGGTCTCCGGCGAGATACCGGCGCACCTCGTTGCCGACTTCTGCGACCGCCCGTTGATCCTCGACTGGATCGAACTCCGACCGGAGCTTGGCGACGGTAACTGTGAGGTCGCTATCGTCGTGCAGATAATGAGCGAGCGCAATTCCGCGGGCACTCGTCGCCACCAACAAATCACCCAATGGCGACTTCACGACTCCCACCGCGGCTTCCGGCCGCCGAATGCGTTTCAATGCGCTATCGACCTTACGCCGAGAGCGATGCAGCAATTCCTCGACTAATTCGTCCTTCAAATCGCCGCCGACTGAGCCAATAAGAGTTTCGATTTTCATAGGATTCACCACCCTGCCTTGAGCTTTTTCATGGCCTGCGAAACATTCGCTCGCGCGCTCTCTTCTGAGCAGTCCATCGCGGTACGCCATTCCGCGTAGTCCAGGCCGGCGAAATAGCGCAGATGCAACGCCTGGCGTTGTTTGTCGGTAGATCGGAGATCATCTCGCGTATATGGACGGCTGCGTAGCCTTCGTTTTCATGAAGGGAGCCAATTGCGTTTGGTGCCGTAGACTCCTCGGTATCGGGTACGATAACGCGTGAGCGGCGCGCACCGTCACGCGCTCCGATTGCGACACAGGTTGCTGAGCGATCGCATACAGCCACGGCCTAACGTCGCTTTCGGGCTCAAGTCGGGGATAGGCGCGGTATGCGCGTAACCAGGTCTCCTTGAAACAAATCCGCAGCATCCTCGGGATCGCTCAATACACGCAGCAGATAGCGCATAATCTCCCGCTCGTGGCGCTGCATTATCGCTTCGAAGGGAAGCGGAACGTGTAGCTTCTTGTGCGCCATACACCTTTTAACCCCGCAAGCGGTCTGAATGTGAAAGTCGAGCAGGGAAAAATCGTGATCAGCTGTGTTCGCTTCGTTGGTAAAACCGGCGGATCGTTAGGTGGTATAAACTCAGGAATCATCTCGTTACCTTTTTAGCTCCCGTCTCCGGCACCGTCATTACTTCCAACAGGTGGCCGTTAGGATCCTCGAAATAGAAACCACGCCCGCCCCGACGGATATAGATCTGTCCGTCGGTATGGTTGCTAGAGTGCGCTGCCATAGGGAAGCCCTTTGGCCTTCACCCGGCCGAAGATTTCTTCGAATTCCGCCTCGCTGATATGGAAGGCGTAGTGATGGCTGCGGGGTTCCGGCTGGTCGGGAGAAATCAAAGTCAGGCTATCGTTGATTTGCACTTGTGCGAAGTAGCCTTCGCCAGCTTAACTGTCAGGCCGAAGATGTCGGCAAAGAACTCGGCTGAGGCGACCTTATCTTTCGCCGGCACGATGGTGTGATCGAGGACAATTGCCATAGATTACCTCCCTTTGTTTAGAGCCCGTGGTATGTGGTCAGTGGGCAGCGCATCCCGGCGCAGGACTCACTACCCTGACTGCGACCGGTGCGTCGTTGCTGATAGCACGCCGCAGCCTCTCGGTTTCTCAAGCGAAAGCCCGGATCCCAGCCAAGCTCGCGGCGTGCTTTTGCGATTGAGACGTAGCCGGTGTCCTCGGCGATATTGAAAATCCTGGTTTGGGCACCTTGATCGCGAGCAACGCCGCGTGGGCCGCTGCGTCGACGTGGAGAGGAGCCCGATCCGGCCGGCTCGTCGCCGCGGTTCCCGGGCCGTATATCTGAGCCGTAGCGCAGGACGACGCCTTCAAGCGGAGGCGACGTCAATGTCAATCGCTCAGGAGTTACGACTCCTTCCACAACGATAGCTCCAGTTCCCTCGGCGCTAAGATCCAGCGGATCATTTTCAGAATAGGGTTGTGGCCCGAGCGCGTAGACCCAACAAGCTAAGCTCTGGGCTATGAGACGGCGGGCACCCGACTCCAGGGCCGCCGTCACAAGATTCCGTGTTCCCTCAGTGCGAATACCGCGTAGTGCGGGCGATGCCCTCTGCCATGCGGCTTGGTTCGAGCAGCGGCGGGAGGTCCGTAAGTTGGTGGATGACGACTGTCCGGACGAACCGCAGCAATCGCTCGAGACAACGCCGGCGCATCGAACACGTCGACCACAATTGGTGTGGCGCCCAGCGGCTTGAAGCGCCAGCGGCTTTCTCACTGAGCGCGTCGTGCCGAAAACTCGCCATATCCTCGGCATCCAGCAACAGCGGCACGAGCCTACTTGCCGATCGCTCCGAGTATGCGCTCAGCGAGCAGAAAACCTCCGCGATCCATAAAACCTCCGTCCTGTGACAACAGTATGTTTAGCGAATGGATATCTTTCGCGTCGGCGCGCGAGCCAGCATCCAGTAAGGCGATTCGAAGAGCCGTGGCCGCGTGCCCGTTAAATATGTCAGCCGGCGTATCCATCGCCTCTAACAGCGTAGGCGAACGATCAGCATCCTACCACCAAGACGGCCGACAACGGTTATTTGCGACAGCGGCCCTGTTTCTATGTCTCCGGAATCTCCCCAAACATGAAGTCAACTAGTGATTCGAGCAAGTCAGATTCTTCTGACTCCGACTTGGCTGATCGGTTACATGGTTAACCGATCGTTCGTCGCGCGATCCGGTTCCTGCGCCAGGTAACCTTCGTGGCGCAATCCGTT
>ERZ1370068.8865-contig-7686_pt1 | contig 60170 bp, 92 predicted proteins | sample MGYA00561227_ERZ1370068 | MGnify/ENA primary metagenome ERZ1370068 (study PRJEB38410, sample SAMEA6850437) | metagenome | study: Metagenomic assessment of the ecological functions of the soil: analysis of the soil microbiota associated with the... | reverse complement strand
ATCGTGGTGACGGTGCTGCTGCTGCTGGCGCTGTTCGCCTTCTTCCGCTTCACGCCCCTGGGGCTCGCCATGCGCGCGGCGGCGCAGAATCCGGCCTCGGCGCGGCTCGCCGGCATCCGGGTCGACTGGATGCTGGCGCTGGGCTGGGGCCTGGCGGCTGCCATCGGCGCGGTTGCCGGCGTCGCTGGTCGCGCCCGCCGTCTACCTGGAGCCCAACATGATGGCGAGCATCCTGCTCTACGGCTTTGCCGGCGCGCTGGTCGGCGGCATCTCGAGCCCGGGCGGCGCGCGTGGCCGGCGGCTTCATCGTCGGCGTGCTGGAGAACCTGATCGCCTACTTCGGCAACCTGCTGGAGAAGACCACGGGCCTCTACCTCATCGGCAACGGCGAGAAGCTGAGCGTGGCGCTGATCATCGTCATCACCGTGCTGACGCTCAAGCCCAGCGGCCTCTTCGGCCACGTCACCGTGAAGCGGGTGTAGCCCCATGGCGACCACGACGACAGCAAACGGGCTGGCCGCCGCCAGGCGCATGCTCGCTCGGCCAGGGGCGCTGGCTATGGGCCGTGGTGGTCGTCCTCGCCCTGCTGCCGATCATCGGCGGCAAGACCGGGCTCATCAGCAATTACGGCTTCCTGCAGCTGAGCCTGATGATCGTCTACGCCATCGCCGTGCTCGGCCTCATCCTGCTCACCGGCTTCAACGGCCAGATCTCGCTCGGCCATGGCGCATTCTTCGCCGTCGGCGCCTACACGTCCGCCGTCCTGATCGACCAGGCGAATTGGCCCTATTGGGCGACGCTGCCGGTGGCGGCGATCATGTGCTTCGTCGTCGGCTACCTATTCGGCTCTGCCGGCGTTGCGGCTCGAGGGCCACTACCTGGCGCTCGCCACGTTTGCGCTGGCCGTGGCGGTGCCGCAGATCCTGAAATACCGCCACTTCGAATGGTTCACGCAACGGCGTGCAGGGCATCAACATCTTCAAGCCGGACCCGCCGTTCGGCCTGCCGCTCAGCGGCGACCAGTGGATGTATCTGGTGGTGCTCGCCGTCGCGGTCCTCATGTTCTGGATCGCGCGCAACCTGCTCGACAGCCGCACGGGCCGGGCGATGATGGCGATCCGCGACCACACCATGGCGGCGCAGCACCATGGGCGTCAACGTCGCCCACTACAAGACCGTCGTGTTCGGCATCAGCGCGCTCTATACCGGCGTCGCCGGAGCGCTGCACGCCATCATCTTCGAGTTCGTGGCGCCCGACAGCTTCCGCTTCGAGCTGTCGATCGCCATCCTGGTCGGCGCCGTGGTCGGCGGCATCGCCTCGCTGCCCGGCGCCGTCATCGGCGGCGTGTTCGTGCAGGTGATCGAGAAGTACGCCGACGCGCTCACCAGGAAGATCACGGCGGCCGTGAACCTGCCGCTCGATCTCGAGCCGTGGACCATCTACGGCATCGCGCTGATCGTCCTCATGTACACCATGCCGATGGGGATCGCCGGCGGCTTGGCCGCTGCTGTGGAGGCGGCTGAAGGGATCGTGACGGCGCGCTCTGGCCCGCCGCGATGAGACGGACTTCGTGACTGAGCAAAGGAGGAAATCGCACATGACACAGACGACACGCAGACTACTGCTCGCCGGCACAGGCGCGCTCGCGCTTGCCCTGGCGGCATCGCCGGTCTCGGCGCAGAAGAAATACGACGAAGGCGCGACCGACACCGAGATCAAGATCGGCAACACCAACCCCTACTCGGGCAACGCCTCGGCCTACGGCACGATCGGCAAGGCCATCGACGCCTATTTCAAGATGGTCAACGAGCAGGGCGGCATCAACGGCCGCAAGATCAACTTCATCAGCTACGACGACGGCTACTGCGCCGCCGAAGACGGTGGAGATGGTGCGCAAGCTGGTCGAGGAGGACAAGGTGCTGTTCGTCTTCCAGACGCTCGGCACGCCGCCCAACACGGCGATCCAGAAGTACCTGAACGCCAAGAAGGTGCCGCAGCTGTTCGTCGCCACCGGCGCCTCCAAGTGGGGTCACTACAAGGAGATTCCCGTGGACGATGGGCTTCCAGCCCGACTACGTCACCGAGGCCATCATCTACGCCAAGCACATCCTGGCCAACGTCAAGGACCCCAAGATCGGCGTCCTGATGCAGAACGACGACTACGGCAAGGACTACTTCAACGGCTTCAAGACAGGGCTTGGGCAAGGACGCCGACAAGCTGATCGTGCAGCTCGCCACCTACGAGGTGACCGATCCGACCGTCGACAGCCAGATGATCCAGCTCAAGAACTCGGGCGCCAACGTGTTCTTCAACATCACCACGCCCAAGTTCGCGGCGCAGGCCATCAAGAAGGCCGCCGAGATCGGCTGGAAGCCCGGCGCACTACCTCAACAACGTCGTCGTCCTCGGTCGGAGCCGTGATGAAGCCTGCCGGGCTTCGAGAACTGCGCAGGGCATCATCACGGCGCTCTACCTGAAGGACCCGACCGATCCGCAGTGGGCGCAAGCCAGGGACTTCCTGGAGTGGAAGGCCTTCATGGCAGAAGTACTACCCGACCGGCAACCTGGCCGGACGGCAGCAACGTCTATGGCTACTCGGTCGCCGCGCTGATGGCGATCGTCCTCAAGCAGTGCGGCGATGACCTGACGCGCGAACAACGTCATGAAGCAGGCGGCGAGCCTGAAGGGCGTCGACCTGCCCACTGCTGTTGCCGGGCATCAAGGTCAACACCAGCGCGACCGACTTCTATCCGACTCCAGTCGCGTGCAGCTGGCACGCTTCAAGGGCGAGACCTGGGAGCTGTTCGGCGACATCCTCTCGAACGAAGCTGCAGAGCCAGTAACGCTAGACAGCGATGGCCGCCGGCATGTCCGGCGGCCGTCCATCGACTGCGAGAGAGATGACGGCAGGTCGACCGCCAGCCGTTCGAGCGCATCAAGTCGCGGCCGGCCTACGAGCTGGTCGCGGAGGCGATCGAGCGCAAGATCCTCGCCGGGCCGCCTCAAGCCCTGGCGATCCTGTCGGCACCGAGTCGGAGCTCGTGCAAGCCAGTTCGGCGTCAACCGCTCGACCGTGCGCGAGGGCATCCGCCTGCTCGAGCAGTCGGGCCTCGTCTCGCGCGAGCCGAGCCGCCGCCTGTCGGTGGCCGTGCCGCACTACCACCGCCTCGCCACCCGCATGACCCGCGCGCTGATCCTGCAGCAGGTGACGTTCCGCGAGCTGTGGCACACCTCGCGCGCGCTGGAGCCCGCCGCCGTCGATCAGGCCATGGACAATGCGACCGACGAGGACCTCGCCGCTGCTCGCCGCCAACGTCGACAAGACGCGCAAGGTGGCAGCCGATCCGGCCGCCGTCGCCGAGCTCGATGCCGAGTTCCACAGGCTGATCGGCCAAGGCCGCGCACAAACCGCGTGCTGCTGCTGGCCAAGGAGCCCTCCAGCATGCTGGTGCTGCCGACCGTAGAAGCTAATCCTGACCAACAACCCGGCGGGATCACCAGGTCATCGAGGCATCAGAACACGTTGCGCCATCCGGCGGCGGGACGAGGCCAAGGCGCTGCTCTAAAGAACGGCATCTGCAGGGATTGGCGGCAGGATCTTCGAGCGCCGGGTGCCACCGACAGCGCGGTCGCGCCGATCAACTCGCGGCGGCTGAAGTGGGAGGCGGCCGTGCCGGGCAAGCAGTAGGCACCGCCACCTGCCATCCCACCCCCATATACCACCGGTTGAAACTCCCGACTCCTGTGGCCGTTGCGGGATACCAGCATCGCCCGGTTCGTGATTCTCTCCTGCCATTGATCCGATGGAGGGCAGGATGTCGGCACTATCGATCCGGCGCGACCGCACCCCGACGGTGCTACGCAAACTGGCCAAAGGCGAGAGCGATGCGCGCATTATCCGGCGCATCCTGGCGATTGCCAATGCGCTCGATGGCATGAGCCGGGAGGAGGCGGCGCAGGGGGCAGGCATGACCGCCAAACGCTGCGCGCGCTCGCAAAGAGCCGGCCAACGTCACGCTCGTGGCCCTGCCGCCCTATTCGCCTGAGCTCAATCCCGTCGAGCGCGTGTGGCTCTACCCTCAAGGAGCGCTTTCTCTCGCACCGGCTGCATGACGACTACGAGGCTATCGTCGATGCCGTGCCTGCAAGGGGCTTGAGGCGCCTCACCGCCCAGGCCGGCCGCATCAAGTCGCTCTGCACCTACCCCTGGATCCCGAAGGTCAAGACTTGAGGTCGATGGTATGAGACCCGACGCTCCCGGCCATCCTGGCGGCGTCGCGCTGGCGCGTTTCGGAACACCAGCGCGCAAACATCGGCCGCGCCGGTGGCATTGTATGGTGCACACGCGGGCTGGGCAAGTCACCGGCGTCGAGACTACAGGCGGGGCGGCTCTCGAAGAGCGCCGCCGTTTCCGTGGCCTCGGCAGCAAGAAGGTACTGGCCGGAAGACGTGTCCTTGGCGGGTGCTGACGCGTCGGTTGCCACGAGGCCGGGCGACGGTGGCGAGGCGAGAGTTTTTTTGCCGCCGCGAGGCGTACGCCATCGCCTGTTCCTCGGCGAGTCATCGCAGGCAACCGCGGCAGAAAGCGGTAGCAACAGCAGCGCCGCAGCGGCAATGGATTTGGGGATCAGCATGGGCGTCGGCTCCCTGGCTCGCAGGCTTCTAAAGTTTGGCGCAGGTTGCAGAATGGCAGTCACGGTTCAGTGATGGCCACGCCTATTTGGCGAGCGCCCGTGACGCGGCGAGCACCTCTTTCGGCGTGACCGGGCACTTTCACCCTTGCGCCAGCTCCTGGCGAGGCGGCCGGCCTTGTCGATCAAAAAGGCGTTGAGCGCTTCGATCCCCATGTACGTGCGGCCGTACATCGACTTCTGCACCCAAACGCCATAGGCCATCGCGGCCGCCTTATCCGCATCGGCGGCGAGGCGAACCGTCAGGCCGTGTTTGCTGCGAAACTTCAGGTGACTTTCCACGCTATCGGGCGATAGGCCGACGACCTCCACGCCGGCTTTGTGAAACTCGGGCGCCAGACCAGAGAGAAGTCCTTGGCCTCGATCGTACATCCTGACGTATCGTCCGGGAGAAGCAGACGACCACCGGTTTGCCCTGAGCCGGGAGAGCTTGAGGCCGCCGCCCGCATCGGTCGGCAACTCAAAGTCAGGCGCGATGTCGCCGTCCTGCAGCATGGCGTCTCCTCGTCCTTAGCCCGCACCGGTCCCTGTGAGGCAAGAGCGCACCCGTGCCGTTGCGCACCATCAAACGACTGCGCTTGGCCCGTGCCTGCGTTCAGCTGCTTTTGCAGCATTCCTAAGGTCGAGGCCAGGGCTGCGGCCAGGCTCGCCGCGCATCGAGGCGTTCGCGGCCGTCCCTGCCTCTATCGGGTGAGCAAGTGTCGAACCGACACCCGTCGAATGTGACTCCGCGATGGGCGACCAAGTGTTTGGCGACCAAGTGACCTGCTTGGTCGCAACAGCGCGACCAGCTCTTAGTTGCGGCCCGCCAGGCGTGCTTCTGCGCCAGCACGGCCTCAACCCGGTTTCGCACCTGCAGCTTCTGCATGATGTTGGTCATAGTGCTTGACGGTTTTTCGCCGATCTTCAGTTGGATGGCGATCTCCTTGTTGGTGCGGCCTTGCGCAACATGGTTCAAGATTTGCCGTGCGCCAGAGATCGGAGAGTTCGAATGGCTTGGCACCGCTCCCCGACTGCCGCCAGAAAGTCGCAAGCGGCCGGCCAGGCGCGGCGACACGCAGGAATCGCCACGGGCGACCGAGCGCATGGCCGCAATCAGCTCCAAGCCGCTCGTGCCCTTGAGCAGGTATCCCCAGCACCTGCGTCCAGCGTCGCGCGACGTGCCCTCGCTCTCCGACAATCGTCAGCATCATGGTCTTGACGACGGGACAAGCGTGCGATGGCGCGCGCCGCCTGATACTGCCACCCGGCATACTACGTCGAGAAGCACAATGTTTGGCACTGGCTTTGGCGATCCGAACTTCTATCATCGGCCGTCGAGCTCGACCAATCCGAGAAAGCTCGCACCCTGCAGGGTGTGTGCGACACCCTCCCGAAATAATGGATGGTCGTCGACGACGACAACTCGTATACGCTCAGCCTCACTCTACCCCACCCGCTCTACGCTGCTAACTGGTTGATTTTCAGACAGTTCGAATTGTGCGTTTTCGTCAATCGAGGTTCCCCTCCGCCAGTGCTTACTTGCAACCTCCAAAGACCCCCCAGCGTGCTGCAACCCGGTCACGCACGCCCTTGAGGCCCAGGCCGTTGCTCTTGAGCATTTGCTCCTCCACCGCGAAAAGCCGCGGCCCGTAGCGTCGCTAATGGTTACCGTGAGCCGTCCGTCGCGAGAGGCCGCCCACAACCGCTTTTGGCCCGACCCCGCCGCCATGGCCGGAAAGCCATTGCTCAAAGCCTCCCGGGTTAAGCCGGCAAGAGCAGGTCTCCAGAGGACTGGAAAGGCTGGCGGAAGCCGGGAAACATCGCATTTCACCGTCGTTCCTGTGCGGCGCTCGTGGTTGCGCTTGCGACGATCCACAAGGCATCGGCGGGCGAAAGGAGGCATCGAGCTCGGGTAGGATCAGCCCGGCAGACATGTTTCCTGATCTCGGCGGGGGCATCCGACACAGGGCGCTGTGGATCTTACGTAGTCCTCTCCTGTGGCAGCTCGGCATCGACTGACCTGTGCCTTGGGTTGTAGGGCCATCAAGGCGCAGCAGCGCCAGACTGATCAACTGGGCCGGCCCGTCGTGCATCTTCTGCTCCAACACGCCGCAGGGCCGGAGATCCATGCGTTTCCACCGAACGCCGGTTGACCTCGCCGACCCGGTGGCGCAGGTCCTCGCTCTGGCGCGGCAGGCGGGACAGCTCCGAAATTCGCTCACGCAATGCCTTCTGCTGACTCAGAGATCGCGGCGCTGCCCGTGCGCACGATCCGGAAAGAAGGATGGCTTAACATCAGGAGCGTAACAAGCGCCACCACGAACCAGCTATATAGGCGCGTGCGCTGCCGAATTGCCTCTACAGCGCTCGTACCAAATCTCGCAAAAACTCGGCGATGGCGATGATGCGTTGCGTATCGACTGGCACGGATCAGCGCAGTAAAATTTCAATACGTGGCAGACCAAGTTTGCGCTCGGCGGAATTCTCGGCTTCTCGGGTATCAAACGAGCCGATCGATCCTGCCCTTCATTACCTCTTGCAAACGCCAAGAGGGCGGATATTTTTCGGCCGACTTCCTCCGCTTTTTGTTGCTGTAAAGAATCAACACCGGTATCAAGCGACCCCGAATCTTAATGCCGACAACCTTCCGCCGCAGCGGCGCCGTGTTCAGCAATTCTGCCGAGCTCGGCTACCGCTCCCGGGACGTAAATTGGGGCCCTTGGCGAGTCTCCTCCTGCACCTGCGGGTCGATAAAGGTATTAATGCAGCGGGCGGCGCTGCTCGCCGGAGTTGTAGAGCACGCCTTCTTCGATGCGGCTGCTGACCCACGCGCCGAGCAGCGTCATGCCGCAGCCAAGGACCGCCAGGAGGCTATGGTAAATCGACCGGCCCAAGCTTTGGCGTGACCAGAAGGTTGCCAGGCGGCGGCCAAAAAGCCTGAAAATAGGTGCGAGCGCTCGGCACCGTGTGCATGAAGGTCGGACCAAAGTCTGATCGAAGATCGGCTCGAGGTCGGCATGATGGGCGGACATACTGCTGTAAAATCCTCCCTGCGCTGAAATCGCACGTGATAGTTATTGTGTCTACCAATCTGGTGACGATGGCTTCTCCGAGTGCTAAAGCGCCGCAGATGTCGGTTGGATGCCATTGGCAGATGGTCTGGCGGGAGTAATAAGTGAGCACCGGTACAGAAGAGGGGGATGGGCCACGGCCTGCCTGTACCCTGCAGATTCCGCCAGGTGCCCGCTGGCGTCGTTAGGCACGCCTGCCTTGTTTGGCTCTCCGAACAGGGCGTCGAGGTGCGTTTTGCCAGCGGGCTCGGCGAGCCTGGCGGCGAGCAGGCGAGGCATCTGGCCGCGTGTTGGTTGGTCCAGGCGAAGGAAAGAGCAGCCTACAGATCGCCAGCGCTGGTGGGCGCGATCGGCGTTGCCGGCAAGAGGTCTCGGCGGACGGCCATGCGCGTCATCAAGCTGCGCGGCGTCTCGCACGATTCGGGGCTTCTGGGTTCAGAAATAACGGTCGGCGGTACGGCCGGCACGATTGAGCCACCACAGTTTATCGATCAGCGGCTATGACCCAAACGCGGACGCCGCGGGCGGTCTCAAGCCTGGTCTGGGTTGCATCCGACGCGACGGATCCGCCCGGGGTTGGCCGCATCATGATGCAGCGCTTTGGCGTATTCTACGACGACGGCGGCACCCCCACGGGGCTCATCCCCGATCGACGTGGTCGGGCAGGCCTTCCACAAAATTTCGCACGCCGCCGAACTCGAGACCCGCGTTTGCCGGCGCCGCCAACGACAATAGCGTGTGGATCGGCGACGACGACGGCAGCGGCGGCGCCGTGGGCCGTCTGCCCACCGTGGCCACGCTGGATACGGGCGACGTGCTTGTGGCCTGGATCGGCTCGGAAGGCCACGTGCACGGCAAGCTTTATGCGACGGCGCCGGCCGGTGGCGCCGCCGCGCCGGACTATGCCGCCGTCAACGAGGCGCTCGCCGACCTGACGCCGCCACTACTGGTCGCGCGGGCGATGGCGCTGCCTGGGATGCCCGCCGCGTCAAGGTCGGGGACTTGGGTCGGGCAACTTCGCGCTGGTCTGGCTGGTTGCCGCCGGCGCCGATGCCATGTTGAATGGCTCGGTCTTTTCGTTGCAGGCCGATGAGACGCTGGCCAGCGGGACGAGTGCGGATTGGGTACAGACCCCGATGGCGCCCGTCGCCTTGCCTGCCGGGTTCACCGGTGAATTCAATTTGAACACCGCGGAGGGGCACGCCTCCGATCTCGTGCTGAATTACAGAGGTGTCGGACAGTGCCGGCAACGTCACCATCGCGGCGGTGGCGCAAAAGATCAGTCCTGCCGACGTCACGCTTGGCGGCAAGGACGTCGCCCCAGACCTAAGTGCACCCGACAAGGTCGACCCGGGCATGGCAGGCCAGCAAGGTTGCCTTCAACGGCAGTTCCGCCAATCCATTCCTCGCCGGCGACCAGCACGACAGCATTGCCGTCAATACCAACAGCCTGGCAGGAAACGAGCCGGCGACGGCGGCCCATAGCGCAACGCCGACCGAGACGGCCGCCGGCGAGGCCTCCTAGCTGATCGTCTCCTCCAACAGCGACGGGCATCGCGACGGCCTTGATAGTGGAGAGCGTTTTAACCCTCAAGTTCGCTGATTCGACGCATCGGGCGCCAACGAAAACGTCATAGAGGTCACCGACAGCGCCGATCCCAATGTGACGCCGGCTGTGGCGCGCATCGGCGACGGTGGCGCGGTCGCGGCCTGGGCTGACGCGCACACCGGCGAATTGCGGGCTCAGACCTATAACGCGCACGGCCAACCCCAGGGGAGCCTCACCGCTGCTGCGGCCCAGAAGGTTTCGGATATCGCGTTGGCCTCGAACCCGGCCGGGCAGCAGGCTGCCGCGACCGGCGAGGCCGCCGCGACCGACCACGCGCCGGTCTACGACATCGAATTTGCCTCTGGCCTGGGTGCAGGGCGCCAACGATGACGGCTACGGCAGCATCGATGCTGCAACGCTATTGGGTCACGAGCAACTCGGAAGGGGCAGGCGCGGGCAACGCGCTTGTCGGGCTCGGTCGTGACGGACAGGTCGGCGGCGACAACGACGCTGCCGCGCAGTTCTCCGATCGATGACAATACCGGCGTTGCGGTGCCGGTCTACGGTCGGGCCCCGCAACTGACGGGCCTGGCGCAGGGCCAGCTGGCGATTGGTTGGGTAGAAAACGACGGAGCGCAGGAAACGGTCAAGGGCGCCGTGATCGAACGCGACGGCGGGCGCGCGGTTCTTAACATTGATCTCTCCGAGCAGTTGGATGTGCCGGCCGTCGTCGCCAAAGGCACCCATCCGATCATCACCTCGGCGGCGAACGGCGACATCCTGGTGGGTTGGCTGGAGCCGGATGGAAGTGGTGGCTTCGACGTCAGGCCGCAATCTATAAGGTCGCCGGGCGAGGATGCCTGGTCGGTGCCGGACAAGGTGCTCCGAGCTGCAGCATTTTACCTCGGAGCCCAGCGATTTCTCGCTTGGGCTCACGGGCGAAAGGATCCATCGGTCCTTCTGACCTGGGAAAACGACAGCAACTCGACCTGGGGCCAGCGTTTTGACCTCAACGGCGACGTGTTGGGGAACAGCTTCGGCATTAGGGACGGGCATCCCGACGGGGTCTCCGACACCACCTCGCTCCCCGACGGCCGCATCGTCGTGGTCTATGCCGAGCAGGACAGCAACAGGAAATATCGACGTCGAGTCGCATCGTCGTCGTCACCGGGGACGACACCCAATCCGGATCCTCCCCAGCGACGGCAGCGATCACATCTTTGGCGATCGCGGCGCGCTCGACACGCACGCAGGCCTGGGCGACTACGGCTCCTTGAGCGACGCCTCGCCACTCGTCAACGACAAGGACATCACGGTTGTCGAAGATGCGACCGACGGCGTCATCATCGATGTGCTGAACGATCAGGTCGATACCGGCCTGCGCGTGGTGCAGGTCAATGGCGCTGACTTGGCCATCGGCGCGCCGCTGCGCGTGGAGCATGGGCTTCGTCCAGCTTCGCGATGACGGCGACCTGCTGTTCACGGCCGACGAGCACTTCCACGGCACCATCAACTTCGCATACACCGTCTCCAACGACGACGATCAGCTCGCCACGGCCTCGGTGGCCATCAATGTCACCCCGGTCGAAGACGATCCGATGCCGGTCGATCTGGCCTTCGATCAGGCCAGCGAGCACACCAGCCCTCGCCGATGCCAGCGCCATTGCCTACAACGGCCATGACGGCGGATCAGGGCCAGATCCTGGCCCAGGTCTGGGCGATGCGGATGGGTCCTCGCACGATGGCACATCCGAGGCTGACCAGGACCGCGCGGCCGACACCGGCGGGGAAGGCGACCGGGCCGAGGCGGGAGCACCACGGCGCCCAAGGGGCGGACCACCAGCCACAGGGCGAAGCCCACGCCTATGCCTATGGACACGACCGGCACGAGGCGGCGAGCCTCGCAGCGGGCGATGCGGAAGATGGGCATGATGGCACCGGGTCGCAGGCGCCGCTCGCCTCCATGGAGGATGCCGGCGATACCATCGCCTTTGCGCGGCGATATGAGAGCGGCTATCGGCCGGAAAGCGTCGGAGCGGCAATGGCTGCAATTGATTTGATGCCAATCGCGGCGCCGGCGATGCCGCTGGCACCGATGCCGGCTATGGCCAAGACGGGGACCACGAGGGTCCCAGACACGACAACGATACCTTTGTCTTCCACGCGGCCTTCGGCAACGATGCGCGCCGTCCCCGAAGCCCGCGGGCTCGATCACGTTATTGATCTTTCCAACTCCGGCTATCCGACGTTCCAGGCTCTGCATGATGCCGGGGCCCTGGTGCAGGTCGGCGAAGACGTGGAAATCACCCTGAGCGTCACCGACCCGTCGCATCCAGAGAAAGTCCTGCTGCGATCGGTAAACCTGTCGTCGCTTACCTCGAGTGACTTCAAATTCGGCTAAAGAGGAGATGGGCCAGTGAAGTAGCTGCTAGCGCGCTATTAACGAAATGCGCGAGAATTCGGTGCGATTTAACAAGACTATTCTACAAACCGTGCGTAGGGGCCGAAGCGGTCAGCACTGAACTGGCTGCCGCCGATAGTTGGGGACTGTAGTCGCGTGGCAAAACAAAAGAAGAGCGAGGTCAGACGCGCGGCCGGCGTCCTTGCTCCGATCATTCCAATACTGGCCCTGATATCGTGCGTGGTGAACGGCTTGCCCTCACGGGCTCGTTCTACATGCTGCAGATCTACGATCGCGTCCTTTCTAGCCGCAGCATTCCGACCTTGATCGCGTTGTCCGTGTTGGCAATCTCGCTCTATCTGTTTCAGGGTGGTCTTGAGATTGTGCGCAGCCAAGTGTTGGTGCGTATCGCCAGCCGCCTCGATCGTCAGCTCACGACGATGACCCACGATGCCGTCGTGCGTCTGCGTTCCTTCGTCGGCACGCAGGCCAGTCCGATGCAGCCGCTACGCGACGTTGATGCCATTCGCACTTTCTTCCGGGCAGGCACCGGTGGCCATCCTCGATATGCCGTGGATGCCGCTCTACCTCGCCTTCGTGTTTCTGCTGCACCCGGTACTCGGCTGGGCCACGACCGCCGGCGCCGTGTTCCTGATCTCGCTCACCGTGCTTGACCGAACGGCTGATGCGCGCGCCATCGGAGGCCTCCTCCGGCGCCACCAGGCAACGCTGGTCGCTGGCTGAGGCATCGGAACAAAACGCCGAAGTCCTGAACGCCATGGGGTTTGCGCATCGCTTCATGCGGCGCTTTCAAGCTGCGAGCCAGGAATACCTCGCCGCCAACGAGCGCTTGAGCGATATCGTCGGCAGCCTGACGGTGGTGTCGCGCGTGTTCCGGCTGATGCTGCAATCGGCCCTGCTGGGGTTGGGCGCCTCATCTAACCATCTCCGGTGAGATGACGGCCGGCGCCATCATCGCCTGCTCGATTGCGGCCTCGCGCGCCTTGGCGCCCATCGAGGTGGCCATTGCAAACTGGCGCGGCTTTGTGGCGGCGCGTCAGAGCGCCCGCCGTCTCGACGCGATTTTTTCCAGCCTGCCCACGCGGACCAAGCCGCTGCTCCTGCAACCGCCAACCAGCGGCATCAGCATCGAGGGTTTGGCGGTCGCCGTGCCCGGCACGCAGACCGTCACGCTGAGCAACATTACGTTCGCGGTGAAGGCCGGCTCGGTCGTGGCCGTGATCGGCCCGAGCGCGGCCGGCAAGTCGACGCTCGCCCGCGCCCTCACCGGCGTGGCCGCTGGCGCGGGTGCGGTGCGGAGCTCGATGGTGCGACGCACGCGAGCTGGTCGCCCGAGGAATTGGGCAAGCACATCGGCTATCTACCGCAAGACGTGCAGCTGTTCGATGGCACCATTACCGAGAACATCGCGCGCTTCGAAGAGAACCCCGACAGCCTCAAGGTGATCGCGGCCTGCAGATGGCGTGCGTGCACGAGATGGTCCTGCGCCTGCCGAACGGCTACGAAACCCGCATCGGCCCCGGCGGCTCGGTGCTTTCCGCCGGGCAGCGTCAGCGCATTGCGCTCGCCAGGGCGCTGTATGGCAATCCCTTCCTGATAGTGTTGGACGAGCCAAACTCCAACCTGGATTCTGACGGCGAAGCCGCCCTCATCAAGGCCATCGAAGGCGTCAGAGGCGCGCGGCGGCATCGTCATCGTGATTGCGCATCGGCCGAGCGTGCTTGAGCTGCCGATACCGTTGCCGTGATTGGCGGTGGTCAGCTGACCGCAATCGGTCCGAAGGATGAAATTCTACGCAAAGTCTTGCGCTACCCGGTCACCGCGCCCGCCGCCCTGGCGGTCACCGCCGATGGCAAGGCATAAGGAAAAAGCCCGCAATGGCACAAGACACCCTCCAGCCCTTGCAGCCCGGCGCAGCGTGCTTGAGCCCGCACTGGCGCGCCGTCTGCTCCTCGGCGTCACGCTGATCGTCCTGATGGTCGTCAGCGTCGGCGGCTGGGCCGCCACCACTCCCATTGGGGGCGCCGTCATCGCCTCGGGTTTCGTGGTGGTCGAGAGCAATATCAAGAAGGTGCAGCACCCCACGGGCGGCATCGTCGCTGAGATCAACGTCAAGAACGGCAACCTCGTCAATGCCGGCGACGTGGTGATCAGCCTCGATGATACGCAGGCGCGGGCCAACCTAGGGATCGTTGTCTCCCAGCTGGTGCAATTGCGCGGACGCAAGGCGCGCCTGGAGGCAGAGCGCGATCAGACCGATCAGGTCAGATTCCCGCCGGCTTCGTGGAGTGGCGAAGATGCCGCCGGCATCATGGAGGGCGAAAAGCGTCTGTTCGAGGTGCGTCAATCGGTGAAGAACGGGCAAATCGCCCAATTCAACGAGCGGATCGGGCAGCTGAAACAGGAGATCAAGGGCACCACGGCGCAGCGCGACGCCAAGGCGGAAGAAGTCGATCTTATGCGCGATGAGCTCGAGCGCCTGGAGGCCATGCGCAAGAAGGATCTGGTCCCGACCACGCGCACCCTGCAGGCGCAGCGGGACCTGACCCGCCTGCGCGGCGAATGGGGCGCCCACATTGCTCCAGATTGCGCGATCGCAGGGCCAGATCAGCGAAACCGAGTTGCAGATCATCGGCGTGACCCAAAATATGCAGACGGATGCCAGCAAGGAACTGCGCGAGCTCGAGGCACGCGTTGCCGAGCTGATGGAGCGCAAGGTTGCCGCCGAAGATCAGCTGAAGCGCATCTACCTGCGCGCGCCGCAGACCGGATTTGTGCATGATTTGACGGTGCACACCGTCGGCGGCGTGATCGGACCCGGCGAGAATGTCATGTCGATCGTGCCCACGCACGATACCCTTGGCGTGGACGCCCGCATCGGCACTTCCGATATCGATCAGGTCGCGATCGGGCAGCAAGCCGTTTTGCGCTTTCCGGCGCTCAATCAGCGAACGACCCCGAAATCCGAGGGACCGTCACCCGGGTGGGTGCCGACCTGACCAAAGATCCGCAGGGCAACGCCGTCTACTTCACCTTGCGCATCGGCGTCTCCGATCACGATAGGGAGGCGTTCAAGCTCGTTCCGGGCATGCCGGCCGAAGCCTTTATCTCGACCCATGAGAGGACGGCCCTGTCCTATCTGATGAAGCCGCTCAGCGATCAAGTCACGCGGGCCTTTAGAGAGCGGTGAGGGACGGCCCCTGCGCCTCGCCGGCCCTGGGGCAGACATGCAACAGGGCGTTTTTGACGCAGCTTGGGATTTTTCAACCTCGCGAGGCGATCGTCTCGCCAGGCGAGGACGAGGCGCGTATGCTCGCGCCACCGGGTGGTTCGCTTCCTCGTTGCGCAGAATCGGCTACCTTGCTGGCAGCTCGAAACCACGTGCGGCGGGTCCGCCGTCTAGGGGTACTGGCAAATGCGCGTGCTGGGGCCGGCAATTGCCGGGTTGCTAGCGGGCCTGTCGCTCGCGGACCTGCCGGCCGAGGCGGGTTCGCGCTACGGGGCCAGGATCGAACAGCTGCCCGAGGGCGTGGGGTGCTACTGGTATCGCGGCCAGCTTTATTGCAGTCGCTATTGCTATTGGGAAATCGACGGCTACCGCTATTGCCACCCACGGGTAGGCAACGCCATATCGCAGGCACCGCCGGTGCTGCTCTACGATTTCGAGCCGCGGCGCTATGACCAGATCGCCGCGGCCCGGTTGCTCTCGACGACGGCCCGCCGCCCCCGCCGCCGCGGCCCCCTGCCCGCGGCTGAGTCGCAACCGATCAAGTAGCCAACGCGGGACCGCTAGCTTCCTTTAAAGCCTCCGACCGGGACATGCCCCGGGATCACGGTCGCGCCAGCCACGCCGCAAATAGGCCTCCGGCGCGGCTGAGCTCGCGCCCCGAAAAAGTTTGCCGCGCGCGGAATTCTCAAGTTGCCGCACCAAGTCCTGGTCTGCCCGTCTTGTCCCCGGCTCCCCGCCCGGCGCGCCTACGCGACGGAAAGTCCCACGCTTGGCTGCGCACGCACTTGAGGGCCAACAGCGGGCGGCGAACGTCGTGGGGCATCGGACCTCCCTTTGGCAGATTAGGCCAGTGAATTTAAAGCCGGCAGCTTTGCTAATTGGTCCCCGTTGGCCCGGCGGGGAGCGGTCGCCACCCAACCACCCCCACACCCCTGACCGATCGGACTGGCCGCCGCCGGGGCGCTCGCTCCAGCGCAAGGCAGGGAGGGCCACGAGCGGCAATTCCTGGCGGCGCATCAGGGGCCTTGTCGCCTCGGCGGCAAAGGCTGCGGCAAAATGGCTGCAACCGCCAAGGGTGAATGCGCAAGTGCAAGGCACTTGCAACAGACGAACCGGGCCACCGCCGGTGGCCCTGCTGCCCAACGGGACCGGCGAGGGTTCAGACCTTTGGGGAGGGTGGCGGGGACGTCGGTCCGTTTGCTACCCTGCCGTTAGGGATGCAGACGGCCGCCCAGATTGGAATAGAATAGGCCGCTGTTCGTTAGCGTGATGCAATTTCTGTTGAGGCCCGTGATGAGCCACGACGACAAGATCGATCCGCAACAGCACGATCGATGAGTTTCTCCTCTCGCTCTGGCCGAGCGCGTCCTGGAGTCGATTTCACGCCCGAGGCGATCATGATCTCTGGAGAATATTGTCGCCGAGGACCGTCCCCGCCATCTTGAATTCGCCATCGCCGTTTACCCATCGCTGCGCGCGGCAAAGGTCCACCTGGCTCCCGCAGGCACGCCCGCGGCGCAGGTGAATGCGCGGCTGGCCGACGCCTAAGCCGTCCATCGCCCGACCAATCGGCAGAAAGATCGCCCCGAGACAGCGGTCAGGTGTCTTTGGAGCGCCGGGCAATGGTTGTTGGGCTTCGCGCCAAAATCGGCGGCCTGAACCCGCCACTGCCATTCATTGGCACGTTTACGCCTCGCGGTTGGTGGCGTCGCCGCCAGGAGAGGCCTACCTAGAGCGTGCGACGAGCACCTCATGCTCGCTCCCTTCGAGCTAGCCCGCCAAGCTTGCCCTCAGAGCGTGCCCCATGAAGCCAATTCGACACCGAGACGACGATCATCGTCCTGTCCCGGGGCGTCGTTTACCTTGGCTATTTGCGCATCATCGACTGGATGCCGGAACTGGGCCTGATTGGCAATTTAGCCACCGGTGACGTCTCGGTGTTTCGCCGGCGTCGAGGTCAAGTACCACTTCATCACTGATGCTGTGTGCGTTGGCGATCTGTTGGGCCATTGGCCTCAAAGGTCAGGCGCACAAGCCTTGAACGCGCCACGCGCCACGGCCTGCCCCGCCACAGCCTGTAAGGCTGGTTGCCGCCGCGGCCCCACGCGGGGGCCTTCCCGGTGGCGTCGGCATTTTCCCCTCTCAGCTCTGCCGGCGCCCTGCGTGCGGCCCGCAACGCTGCCGCGCCGGACGGCTTGACGACAGCGGGCCGGCTCCGACAGTCTCCATCCGCAGCATCTTTTCGCTGACTTGCAGGGAGGAGAAGCATGAGACGCCTGGTGTCGTCGCTGCTGGGTTGTGCCTTGGTTTTGCTTGCAGGCCCCGCCCTGGCGCAGAACTACGCCTGGAAGCCGGATCGGCCGATCACCATTATCGTGCCTTGGGCAGCGGGCGGCTCGACCGATCAAATGGCCCGTATCGTGGCCTCCGGAGCTCGAAGCCGAGCTGGGGCAAAAATTCGTCGTCATCAACCAGCCCGGCGCCTCCGGCTCCATCGGCACCAAAAACGCCAGCGAGGCACCAAAGGACGGCTACACCTGGGCGGCGGGCGCCGCCACCGACGTCGGCACCTATCGCGTGCTGGGCCTGCTCGATAGCGGCCTCAAGGATTGGCATATGTTTTTTGCTGTCGCCAACTTGACGGCCATTGCCGCCAATCCCAATGCACCGCTTCAAGGATTTCGGCCAACTCCTCGACGCCCTAAAAACGGGCGGCGCAAACGTGCCCATTGCCACGGCGGGCCTATCCTCCGGCGGGTCATAACTTCATGGAGGCGGTCAAGGCGGCAGCCAAGATCGACTACAAGCATGTCACATACGATGGCGGCAATCCCGCCGTGCTGTCGACGGTGGCGGGTGAGACGCAGGCGGTTTCGCAGCTGCTCGTGGAAATGAGCGAGTTCATCAAGGGCAAGCGCCTGGTGCCCCTGGCGGTTCTTTCCGAAAAGCCGGTGACGCTGGAAGGCTATGGCGAGCTCGCACCGACCACGAAATGGTTGCCAAACATGCCCGCCCCCATGAACTATTTCGGCATTTGGGTTGCCAAGGGCACGCCGGACACGGTGCTGCAAGACCATGGCGCGCGGTTTGGGACAAGAAGATCAGAAACTCCGAGCCGCTCAAAAGTACGCCGCGGCCCGCAGCGCGCTGTTGACGCCGATCCACGGTGAGGAAGCCGAGAAGGAATCGCTTCAAGATGGTGCGCTACTCGGCCTGGCTCTACTTCGACGGCGGCAAGGCCAAGGTATCCCCGACACGTTGGGTATCCCGCGCCTTTGAGCGGACATGCGCCGCGGGCGGCGTCAGCGTGACGGCCGCCGTGCCGTCGGCTGCCGGCGCGGGTGAATAGCCTGCCTGCCAAGGATGACCCAAGACCTCAGCTGGACTGGCTCGGCAATGGCGGACGATGCAGCAAACCTCCTGCCGCATGAACAGCCGGCGCCGCCGCGCGCTGATCTCTGTCATCGCGATCTTCTGCTTCGTCTTTGGCACGGCAGCCGCCTCGCTCGCCTGGCCGAATGCCGACCTATGCGAACCAGGAGGGCGAGATCTACACCGCGCCGGGGCTGGTGCCGGCCTCTACGGCGCCGTCATCTGGTCCTGCTCGGCATCTGGCTCGGCGTACGCGCCATTCGCCAGGCGCCCTCAGTCCACGGCGAGGTTTCGCGGCGGCCAAGCCGAGCGATCAAGTCGAGCTGCGGCTGGCGCTTGCCGCCGGCCTCTGCCTGGTCTTTGTCGTCGGCCTGCTCGGGCGCGTGCCATTCTGGCTACGCCGCGACGATCTTCGTGGCGCATCTTCACGATCATCTTCGAATGGCAGGCCGGTCAGGGCCGGCGCAGGCGCGCCGCGGCGGGCCCTGGAAGCCGTCCTGCATCGGGTCTGGCGACGGGCATCTCGGTCGCGCTCGTCTTCGAAAGGCTGTTTTATGTGCGACTGCCCTGAAAGAACGGCTGCGTGATGTTCGATGGCCTGGGCCAGCTTGGCGCCGCTTTCGTCGGCTTCATGAACCCGCACACGCTCTTCAACGTGATCTGGGCGACGCTTCCTCGGCATCGTCATCGGTGCGCTTCCCGGCCTCACGCGCAACCATGGGCGTCGCCTCGCTGACCGACGCTCACATTCTCCATGCCGCACAATGAGGCGATCATGGTGCTGATCTGTATCTATGTCGGCTGCCATCTACGGCGGCAGCCGCAGTGCCATTCTGCTCAATATTCCAGGCACGCCGGCGTCCGCCGCCTCCACGCTCGACGGCTATCCGCTCGCCCGCCAGGGCCTCGCCGGCCGGGCCATGGGCATCTCCACGTCGGGATCATGGCTCGGCACGCTGTTCGGTATCTTGTGTCTCGCGCTCCTCACCCCGGTGCTGAGCGAGCTCGCGCTTGACCTTCCAGAGTTTCGAGTTCTTCTGGATCTCCGTGTTCGGCGTCGTGGTGGCCGGTACGCTCGCCGGCGGCGATCCCTCAAGGGCTACATTGCCGGCTTTCTCGGCCTGTTCATCGCCACCATCGGTCAGGAGCCCTATTACAACTACCAGCGCTATGCCTTCGGCTTCACCGACCTGGCCGGTGGCATCGGCCTGCTTCCGGCGCTGGTTGGCGCCTACGGCGTCGCCGAGGTGCTGCAGGCCATGCGCGGCCTGCGCGTCAAAGCCATCTCCAGCAACCCTCGATTCGATCGTCCCGCGCATCGAGGACGTGCTGAAATACTGGCGCACCATCTTCCGATCCGGCGCCATCGGCGTATGGATCGGCATTCTTCCCGGGCTCGGCGAGGATGCGGCGGCGTGGTCGTCCTACGCGGCCGCGCGCCGCGCCAGCAAGGAAGAAGGAGAAGTTCGGCGGCGGCTCGATCGAGGGCCTGATGGCGGCCGAGACGGGCGAAGCATCTTCGGTCCCCGGGCGCAATCATTCCGCGTGCTGACGCTCGGCGCTGCCCGGTTCGGCGCCGTCGGCGGTGCTGATGGCGGCCATGATGATCCACGGGCTCAATCCCGGCCCGAACTTGATGATCGAGTCGCCGCAGTTCTTCTACCTCAGATCATCGCCATGCTCGTGATCGCCGACATGAGCAAGCTGATCTTCGGCTTCGTACTCGTGCGCCCGCTAATCAAGATCCTGCTGGTGCCGCGCGAACGCCTGATGCCCATAGTGTTCGTGCTGTGCGTGGTCGGTGCCTACGCCATCACCTCGCGCGTCTTCGACATCTATCGTCATGTTGGTGTTCGGGCTGATCGGCTTCGTCATGCGCGAACTGAAGTTCAACATGGCACCGTTGATCTTGGGCTCGTCCTGGGCGATCTGTTGGAAAGAACTTGACGCGGGGCTTGGTGTTGTCGAGCGGCAGCTTGCTGCCATTCTTCACGCGGCCCGGTGTGCGCGGTCCTCTCGGCGCTGACGATTTGTTCGATCATCTGGTCCATTCCGCGGTCAAGCGCCTCGATGCGGAACTTCCTGCGCCGGACCTTGGCGAGGGTGCGCTAAGCCAGGGCCATCTCCTGGAGCCCGCGCAGGTAACCGATCGCCCGCGCCGCACAGGCGGGTCCGTCCGGTTGGTAAAGGAACGGTTCGACGGCGGCCACACCTTGGTAGCCGCCGGCGCGAAGCGCGCCGACAATGGCAGCAAAACCGAGTGCGCCCTCGCCGGGGCCGCGCCGATTGGGATCGTTGAAGTGCGAATGTGAGCGATGATCCCGGTCGGCAACCACTGCTGCAGGAGCTCTGCAATGCTTCGGCTTTCGGCGCGGGCGCGGCGCGGCAGTCGATCATGGTGCGCAAGGCCGGATGCGCGATCTCCCGGACGATGGCTGCGGCTTCCTCGACCGTATTGACGAGTTTGGTTTCCGTGGCGGCGAGGGGTTCGATGCAGTAGGTGACGCCGGCGTTGCCCGCCGCCTCGGCCGCAGCGGCAAAGGCTGCAACTGCGCGCTTGCGGCCCTCGGCTTCCCTGCCAACCTGGAGCTGGCGCTGGGCTGGTGAGCCGTGCACGAGAACGCGGGCGCCGAGATCGGCGGCAAGATCGCACAAGCGGCGCATTACATCGATACTTCGCTCGTGCTCGGCGCTAGCCTCAGAGGTGATCGACAAACCTTGCGGCACCAGCATCAGGTAGTGCAGGCTGGTAATGACGATACCTTCAGCCGCGGCGGCGCGCGCGCAGTCCCGTGGCGCCGCGACGGCGGCAGCAGGTGCGGGTCCTCAGCAAGCGTGAAAGGCGCGATTTCCAGCCCGTCAGCCGACCGCCCGCGCGAAGGCGCACTGGCGCTCGAATGAAAGTTCGCGCACGACTTCGTTGCAGAGGGAAATGCGCATCGGCTGACCTCCGGCACGGGCACCGCCCGACAGACTGGCGGCTTGCGAGAAAAGTTGCCCCAAGCGAACGGCAAAGCCACGGGAGCCCGACCATGCTATCCGATCGACGCAAGCTGTCGAGCAGGTTCGCCCACCGGCTGCACCGCCGTCGGCGGCAAAGCTCGATCGTAAGGCTCGACCTCCTCGGCCCGTTCGCGGTGACGGTGACGGCGAGATCCGCGTGCTTGCGCCCTAAAGAAAACTGGCCCCTAGGGTGCTGCGGAGCCAGCCTTTCAAATGGCAGCGGTGGCGTCCCGCGTTGCGGGGTGAAGAGCGGTGCGCCGGGTGCTGCCAGCTACGGCAATCATGTTGCCATCCGCACGAGAAAACGCCAGCGCCGAACTTGGTGTGAGCAAAAGCGTGCTGCAACCGTTTCCGCGTTCCTGCGCAATTGCGAGGCAATGGCAGATATGGCGAGCTACGACGTCGGCAAAACGAGGCGCCAATCGAACGCCGAGCCTCTGCGCCATGTCATTGGGCGGCCAGAACAGAACGACCCCTCTGGGCAAAACGCTTGAGAAGGACGGACGATCGCCAACCGGCCGACGGCATCCAAGCCAGCCATGGGTTTCAATGCTGCCCCGGCGCGCGCCGCCGGCGGCGGGCGGCACCCGTCGGCATGCTCGGAGCCAACCGCCGGTCCCGCTCTACTGCGTCTGGCCGTGGCCGCCGGCTCGGGGCTGGTGCGGGAGGTTGGCGCTGACCGGATGACCCCGAAGCGGCGTCGAAGGCGCTCGCGATCGCTGCCGCGGCGGTTTTGCCGGCGGCGGCGGCATCGCCGATGATGGTGACCGAGGCGCCGGAGCCGGGCGAAACGGGCGATAGGCCTCGCCCGTCGGGCGGCGAGGCCCGATAATAGAGAAGATCGAGCAACCGCGGCCGCGCTAACAGCCAACGCAGGCCCGGCCAGCGCGCCATTCCTGTCGACAACAGCGCGCTGGCGATCACACCGAGGCCGGCCGATAAGCGGCGCCGGTGGCCACCACCAGCTGATCGAAGCCGGAGAGGACCTCGGGCGCTTTGGCGACGTCCACGCCGTAGCGAAAGCGCACGCCGGCGAACGCGCACGCCGCCTCGAGGCCGGCAAGATAGCGCGCGAGCAGAGCGTTTCGCCGCTTCGACCCCTTGAAATCGTGGCGCCTGCCCGGCGGATCCGCAGCGCGCCTCCGGGACCCGAGGCGCGCTCGAAAACGACGACGTCGTTGGCCGCGCCGACAGAGCGAGGCGGTAGGTCAGGCCCGCCGGGCCGGCGCCGAGCACGGCGATGCGCTTTTGCCGCGTGGCGAACTGCGCTTGGCGTAGTCGAGCTCACGGCCGGTCTCGGCATTGACGAGGCAATGGAGCCGGCCTGCCGCGGCGCATGCCGCTGATACGGGTGTTGCAGGCAATGCAGCGGCGGACGGGCACACCGGCTCTGACCTTTCGCGACCAGTCGGGGTCGGCGAGCAAGGGCCGGCCGAGGGCTATGAAATCACAGGCAGCATCGGCGAGGGCGGCCTGGGCGATAGCAGGTTCTCCCAGCCGACCGACGGCGATCGCCACCGGGATGGACAAGCGCGCTTCGACGGCGCGCGCAAATTTGAGGAAGGTCGCATCCGGCTGCGCCATCGGCGGTATCATGCCCGCAGCATCCGGCAACGAGCGATAGTGGCCGGCGGCAACGTTGCACCGCATCGGCGCCGTACCGGGCGGCCCAGGTGGCAATGCTTAGGCCTTCCTCTTCTCTGAGCCCCTCGGGAAAGAAATCATCGACGCTGAGCCGATAGATGACACCTAGCTCGGCGACGGCTGCTTTAACGCGGCGCGTCAGCTCGAGACCGAAGCGGGCACGGTTCCCCAGACTGCCGCCATAGGCATCGCTGCGGCGGTTCTCGAAGGGCGTGTGGAATTGGGAAATGAGGTAGCCGTGGGCGGCGTGGATCTCGACACAATCGAAGCCTGCCGCTCGGCGCGCGCTCGGCGGCGGCGACGAGGTGGGCGGTCGTCTTCTCGATGCCGCGCCGGGCTCATCGCCTCAGGCATGATGGTCTCGCTTTGCTCACCTCCTCCACCAGCTGCGGAATTGCCGAAGGCGCGATCGGCTGCTCGCCACAAATGTCTGGGCGGGTGGGCCGCCGGCGTGTCCCAGCTGTATCCAGGTTTTGGCGCCCTCAGCGCGGATCGCGCTGGCCAGCCGCGCAAGCCCGGGCAGGAAGCGGTCATCGAAGATGCCGAGTTCGCGCCTGCGGTGGCGCCCGCAGCGTTCGGGCGGGGCCATCTCCACCGTGACAAGACCGACGCCACCGCGCGCCGCGCAGAATGTAGGCGATCGTTGCGCGGTGACGGAAGCCCCCGTGTCGGGGCGGCGCTGCGTGGTCATGCGCGCCATCACGATGCGGTTGGGCGCCTCGACCGGCCCGATCCGGACGCCAAGCCGGCAGCGTGCCCACTGGGAGCCTCCGTCAGGTCATCAATGGCCGCCGGATACGTCATAGGCCGCACCGGTTACGTAGGCGGCCGCATCGGAGGCAAAAATGCCACCACCCCTGGCGACCTCGTCCGGGGGATTGGCGCGGCGCCAGCGAGGAATGGTCTGGCACGCCTCCTGCGTCAGGGCAGACCCGCGGGCCGCACCGCCGTTCGAGGGCGGAGCCGCATCGGCGTATCGGCGATGATGCCGGGGCTGAACGGCGTTGACGCGCACGCCGACAGCGCCACTTCCGGCGCCAGCGATTGCGTCATGCCGATCACGGCGAACTTGAGGCAGCGTAGGCGGCAAATATCGGGTTGCCGCGGCGACCGAGCCAGGAGGCCAGATTGACCACCGCACCGCGCCGGCGCGCGACCATGCCGGAACCACCGTGCGCGACACGTTGAAGATTCCATCGACGTTGACGGCAAAGGTATCGCGCTAATCGGCCTCGCTGATGCCGAGCAGTGAGCCGACGCGGGCGATGCCCGCATTGTTGATAGAATATCGAACGGCCCTGCCGCCGGCCTCAAGGCGGTCACGGCAGCCCCGCACGGAGGTGGCGACCGCCACATCGCCCTCCGCGGCGGCGGCGGCGCGCCAAGCGCGCGGATCTTGACCGCGGTCGCCTCGGCCGCCGCCCCGTCGAGATCGAGGAGGGCGATGTCGCGCCCTTCCCGTGCCAGCTCGAGACCAATGGCGCGGCCAACTCCGCGTTGGCCCCGCCGGTGACCAACGCGCGCGTTTGCCTGCGAGCCCTGGCATGGCGAACCTCCGTGTCTTTGCCGCGCGCGGCTCGACCGGCCACGGGCTAGCGGATCGCTGTTCCGGAGCTACCGTCGAAAACGTGCAGGCTATCGATCGGCACCACGAGATCGACCCTCGCACCGGTCGCCAGCGCAAGTTCGGGATCGACGCCGGCAACACGGAGGTCGGCCTCGGCCGATGCGCACGGCCAGCAACTGCTCGTCGCCGAGCTGCTCGCTGACCATCAAGTTGCCGCTGAAGCCGACGTGCTCGCCGCCGTTGTGCGCGCTGCCCAGCCGCAGATGCTGCGGCCGCACGCCCAGCGTGACCGAGCGCTCTGCCGGCGTGGGCGCCGAGACCGGCGAAACGCCGCTGCGGCAGCTCGATCGCCATGCCGTCGGCCGACAGGCGGAAGCTGTCGGCCTCGGCGGCCACGGTCATATCGATGAAGTTCATGGCCGGCGAGCCGATGAAGCTGGCAACGAAGCGATTGAGCGGCGCGCCGGTAGAGCGTCGAGCGGGCTGCCGACCTGCTGCACCAGGCCGTCCTTCATGACGACGATGCGGTCGCCGAGCGTCATGGCTTCGACCTGATCGTGGGTCACGAACACCGGACGTGGTCGGCACGCGCTGGCGCAGCTCCTTGATCTCGAGGCGCATCTGCGCGCGCAGCTGGGCATCGAGGTTTGACAGCGGCTCGTCGAACAGGAACACCTTCGGGTTGCGCACGATGCAGCGGCCGAGCGCGACGCGCTGCTGCTGGCCGCCGGAGCTGGCGCGGGCGCCGGTCGAGCAGCGGCTCGATCGACAGGATCTTGGCGGCGCCGCGCACGGCGGCATCGATCTCGGTCTCCTTCACGCGGCGATTGCGCAGGCCGAACGCCAGAGTTGTCGTACACGCTCATGTGCTGATAGAGCGCGTAGTTCTGGAACACCATGGCGATGTCGCGATCCTTCGGCTGCAGGCCGTTGACGACGCGGTCGCCGATGGCGATGGTGCCGCCGGTGATGTCCTCCAGGCCCGCGACCATGCGCAGCGTCGGTCGACTTGCCGCAGCCCGACGGCCCGACCAGCACGACGAACTCGTGGTCGGCGATGTGCAGGTTGAAATCCTTGACGGCGACGACGCCGCCGGGTAGGTCTTGTGCACGTTGGTGAGCGTGACCTCGGCCATGATCAGACCTTTGAGCCCCTGATGACGTACTTCTGACCGAAGATCGTGACGATCAGCGCCGGCCCGAGCGACAGCACCGCGGTCGCGCTCATCAAGATGCCATTCCATGCCGAGCTCGTGCACGAACTGCGCCATGACGACGGTGAGGATCGGCGTGTTGTTGGCGGTGAGGATCGAGCGCGAACAGGAACTCGTTCCAGGTGTAGAGCCAGCACAGGATGGCGAGCGCGGTGAGCCGGGGATCGGCCGAGGGCAGCGCGACGCGCAGGAAGGCGCCCCAGCGCGAGCAGCCGTCGATCATGGCGGCATACTCCATCGAAGGGTCGATGCCGTCGAAGAAGCCCTTCATGATCCAGGAGAAGAAGCAGATGTGCACGGCCACGTGCGGCAGCAGCAGGCCCCAGTAGGTGTCGAAGATGCCCATCGCCCGCGTGACGAAATAGAGCGGCAGCACCCACGACACGTAGGGCACGCAGCGGAACACGTAGATGGCGGCGAACCAGACGCTGGGGATCGGTCCCCTGAAGCGCGACAGCATGTAGCCCGACGTCACGGTGACGCCGAGCGGACAGCACGGTTGCCAGCGTCGAGATGGCAAAGCTGTTCCACAGGGCCTTGCAGCACGATCTCCTGGCTCAGCACCTCGTGGAAGTTGTCGAGCGTGAAGTCGGTGCCGCGGTGCACGTAGTAGACGGCGTAGCCGGGCCTGCAGCGAGGTCAGCACCAGCCAGAAGCACCGGGAAACGCGAACAGCAGGCAGACCGCGATGAGGCCGAGCACGAAGAAGCACGCGCCAGCCCGCCCGGCGCCAGCGCGTCGAAGAAGCGGCGGCGGGCGAGCGCGCCGGCAATGTCTCGACCGCGCTCACTTGGACACCTCCACCCAGCGGTTGAGGATGCGGTAGAGCAGCCATGGCGAACACCACGATGATGACGGCGCCGATCACGGCGGCAGCCGAGCCGCGGCCGAAGTTCATGAACTGGAAGGCCTCGACGTAGGCGTAGATGCTGAACACCTCGGTGGCGCGCGCCGGGCCGCCGCCGGAGATCGTCCAGACGATGTCGAAGGTGCGGAAACGCGTCGATGGCGCGGATGACGACGCACACGACGATCACCGGGCGCAGCATCGGCAGCGTGATGTAGCGGAAGGTGCGCCAGGCGCTGGCCGCATCGATCTGGGCGGCCTCGAACGGCTCGGGCGGCAGGCTCTGCAAGCCCGGCCAGCAGCAGCAGCGCGAACCAGGGCGTCCACAGCCACACGTCGGTCAGCAGGATCGCCAGGAATGCGGTCCACTTCTGCGTCAGCCAGGCGATCTGCGGCACGCCGAACACGCCGAGGATCACGTTGACGATGCCGAACTGATCGTTGAACATCCAGCGGATCATGATGGCGGCGATGACCGGCGCCACCATCAGCGGCAGCAGGATGATGGTCTGCACCAGCCAGCGGCCGGCGAACTTGCGGTTCAGCAGCAGCGCGATCATGCAGGCCCGCAGGATCAGCGAGCAGCCGACGCTGGCGAACATGAAGCCGAACGTGTTCGGCAGCACGATCCAGAGGAATTCGTTGTCGCGCAGGACGTAGGCGTAGTTGGTGAGGCCGATCCAGGTCTTCTGGGGATCGTGCAGGTGCCAGTCGCGGAAGCTGGCGTTGGTGCCGGTCAGGATCGGCAGGATCTGGAAGACGACGAGCACCAGCACGGCCGGCGCGATCAGCGCCAGCATGAAGCGCTTCTTCTCATCGAGCACGAAAGAGCCTGCGCGATGCCATGCGACGCGCTACCAGCCAGTTTCAGGGGTCTCGGCCCAGCGCCCTGGGATCCAGCATGCCGCGCGCGCCGACGCGCACGCTGCGCTGTCATAGCGAGGCACGCCCCGGCTATGACAGCGCGGCTTGCATGCTTGGTCACAGCCTTAGTTGGTGCCAAGGCCGGCGCGCCGGATCTTCTCGACGTTGTCCTGCAGCACCTTGCCGATGTCCTCGCGCTTGCCGGACATCGCGCGAGATGACCGCGTCGGAGTAGGCCTTGTGCACCGCCGGCCACTCGGCGAAGTAGTAGGCCGAATGCGTGATCGGCTTCTGATCGAACACGGCGTGCTTCAGGCGCGGCGAAGTCCTTGTCCTCGCGCGCGCGATCTTCGGCCACAGCTTGATGTTGGGCGGCGGGCCGCCGGTCTTCTTCCACATCTCGATCTGGCCGGCCTCGTCGCTCATCATGGCCGAGAGCATCTCCTTGACGAGCTTCTTCTTCTCCGCCGGCACGCCGATCGGAATGGCCCAGCCCCAGATCTCGTTCCACGAGGTCGGCACCTTGGCGCGCGGGCCGACCGGGAATGGGGCCATGCCGATCTTGCCGACGATCTTGGAGCGCTTGGGATCGCTGAACTCGCCGAAGTGCGTGGAGTCGACCAGCGTGAAGGCGCGCGTCGCCGGCCATGAAGATGGCGTTGGCCTCGTTGCGGCCATAGGCCGTCATGCCCGGCGGGCTGATCTTGTGCGTGTTGATCGCGTCCCACCAGTACTCGACGATCTCGCGATGGCAGGGCTCGGTGACGGCCGGCTCGAACTTTGCGGCCTTCAGCTTCTCGTTGTCGCGTTCGAACAGCGGCTTGAGGATGTCGCAATTGTTGGCCCACATGGTCCACCAGAAGCTGAACCAGGTGTTGTTCATCGACATGCCGCCGACGTAGCCCCACTTGACCTTGCCTTCCTTCTGCAGGCGCTGGCTGACCGTGACGAGCTCGTCGAAGGTCTTGGGCACCTCCTCCGGCTTCACCAGGTCGCTTGCGGTAGAAGAACGTGCCGACGGTGTGCGCCATCGGCACGGTGGTGAGCTTCTTGTCGTCGTTCCAGAAGGCAAGCAGCGGCCACGGGTCGGAGTTCTCGATGCCTTTGACGTCGTCGGTCGGCTCGAGCCACTTCTTCCAAAGCTGGCCCCAGTCGTCGTTGTGCCAGATCACGATCGAACTGGTCGGCGCCCGAGGTCAGCGTGGCCGTGACCTTCTCCATGAACACGCTGTAGGCCATGGGGACGCGCGTCAGCTTGACGTTGTTGGCCTTGGCCCACTTCTCCATGATGTCGAGGGAGAGCATCCTGGATCGGGTTCTTCGCCATGTACCCGACCTTGATTTCAGCGCTCCTGCGCGAAGCCGGGACTGGCGCTGCCCAAGAGGGTACCAGCCAGCAACGCCATGGCGACCGCCCCTTCAGCAGCTTGCAGGCCCCCGCATATCACGCAACCTGACCCTGCATTGCCTATCGCGTTCCTCCTCTTGCGCCCGGCTCGGCGGCCTTTCCGCAGGGGCGATAGCGTTGGCCGCTTCCCTGACGGGCATCCAGCCGCTGTCGGGGTGCCCGCGCGCGCAAGAATTGCGCGCCGGGGAGCTTCTGCGGTCAGTGATCTGGACCGGCTGCGCGCCTGCAGGCTTGCGTGCGCTCGGCCTTGTCAAAAATGAGGTTGGCGCCATGCCCAGGACGCTATTTATCGATTCAACGCCCGACATCGATCGGCTTTGGCGACGCGTGCACGGGCCGCAAGACCTGCTCATAGGATCAGCGTTCACATGGGCCCCGCAGCGGCTCGAAGGCGGAGATTCCGGAGCCTGCTCGCGGCCTGCGACACCTGCACCATCGTCGATGCGACGTATTCTATCGGTGCCACTCCTCAAGCGTTACCGCCCCTGGTCTTAAGCACTTGGTGTTTCTCGGCACGGGCGCGAGGCAGCTTCATCGATCTCGCCGCCGCCGCCGACGCCGGCATCAAGGTATCGACCATCAAAGGCTACGGCGACACCGCGGTCGCCGAACATACCCTGGGGCTCGTGTTCGCGGCGGCGCGCAATATCGCAACGATGCACAAGATCATGCGCGACGGCGGCTGGCAGGTGATGCAGGGGCATCGAGCTCAAGGGCAAGACGCTGGGGCTCATCGGCCTCGGCGGCATCGGCCGCGAAATGGCGCGGCTCGGCAAGGGCATCGGCCTCGACGTTATTGCCTTCAATCGCTCCCCCATTGAAGACGCCCCGTGCCGCTGGTGGCCCTCGAGGCCTGCTCGGGCGCCGATGTGGTGAGCCTGCACCTGGCGCTCAACGATGGCACGCGCCACTTCCTCGACCGCGGCCGTCTGGAGATGATGCAGCCTGGCGCCATTCTGGTGAACACGGCGCGTGCCGGGTGGTGGACGAGACGGCGCTCGCCGACCTCTTGCGCGCCGGCCGTATCGGGCACTACGCCACCGATGTCTATGCCGAGGAGCCCCGCCGGCCAACGAGCCCCTGCGGCGGCTCGAGCGGGTGACGCCCACCGCACACGCCGCCTACAACACCCCTCGAGGCCGCCAGCTGAGCCATGTACCGCCGCGCGATCGGCTTGGCGGCATCGGGCTGAGTGGCCGCCGCCGCGGCTTCCATGCACCTCCTGACCGCCTCACGGGTCCGTGATACCGCGATGCACAAATAATGTTGCGTTGCACCATGAAATCCCCTATAGGGGAGGCAACACCCCCAGCGAATGGATGTCGATATGGAACCAACCCGTCGGAAAGCAGGCCTTCGATCAGGCCGAGAAACTCTTTTTAGAGAGACCTTCAACCCAGAGCTGTATTGGCTTTTGCGGAGAAGACCGTGACCACGTCCAAGGAATTTTTACGAAAGGCGGCTGCGGCGGCTCAGGATGGCGCCAAGGCGCTGACGGAGATTGCCGACGCCGCCGCCTGGGGCTGGCACCAGCCGCTCAACGAAAGGAGTTCGCCCAGAACCTGACGGTGGCGAACGTCGATGTCGCCTTTGCGGCCGCCCAACAGCTGGCCGCCGCCAGAGTCCCTGCCCGAAATCGGCAAGATCCAGAGCGAGTTCGTTCGCAGAAACTTTCCGCGCAGGCCACCGGGCAAACCAAGGAGATGGTCGACCTGTCGACGCGGGCAACCCAGCACCTATTCGAAAGGCCCAGGCGGCGGCGAGCAAAATCGATCAAGCCGCTCTTTAAAAAAGGGCCACCACGTTCCGCTCTCCGATCGTTGCCTCGGTTCCAGCGACCGGGGCAAATTCGGCTGCGCGCGCAGCGCCCGCATCGGCGGCGGCCGCGTACTAACGTGGCGGCGATGAGACAGGGCAGGAGAGGTCGATGCTGAAGGTCTGGGAGGCGGGTCAACTCCCATCAATGTGCAGAAGGTGCTCTGGGCACTCGATGAGTTGCAGGTGGCCTACGAGCGGGTCGACGCGGGCATGGCCTTTGGCGTCGTCACTGAGGCTTTCTACCAGACGATGAACCCCAATGCGCGCCAGGTGCCGACGATCGAGGATGACGGCTTCGTGCTGTGGGAAAGTCCAATGCGATCGTGCGCTATCTCGCGGCCAAACACGGCGCGGGCACGCTGTGGCCGACCGATCTCAAACAGCGGGCCGATTCCGATCGCTGGATGGACTGGATCTCCAACCACGTGGGAGCCCGGTCATCACGCCGGTCTTCTGGGGCCTGGTGCGCACACCCGCCGACCAGCGCAACCTGGCGCAGATCGAACGCCGATGCCGAGAAGACGGCGCACGCAATTGCAAGTGCTCGAGCAGTGCCTCGCAGACCAGTCCTACGCTCGCCGGTCAAGACTTCACGATGGGCGACATCGTCGTCGGCGTCACGGTCTATCGCTGGTACGGGCTCGAGGTGAAGCGCCCGCGCCTTGTCAACATCGAGGCCTACTACGCGCGCCTCCAGCAGCGCGCCCGGCCTGCTAAAGCGCGTCAGTCATGCTGCCGCTGACGTAAGGGTCTCTTTAGCGTTTGCCGGCGCCGAGGTGGGCGATGGCCACCGATCTCCACCTTGACGCTCGGTTCCTCGCGCCGGCGGCCACTTCGACCAGCGTGCCTTTACGGAAAATCGCCACGCTGAAGCCTCCCGGCGCGCGCGCGCCATATCTTCGCGCTGCGTAATGTCGGTCACAAAAATCACCACCTTGACCCACGTCGGCCATGGCCCCGCCGGCGGCCTCGAGAAGGTGGCGGATCTTGGCGAAGATCGCCTTGGCCTGGTCGTACTCATCGCCAGCGATGACTTTTCCGTCCGCCCCGCGCGCAATCATACCGGCCACGTAGGCGACACCGTTGACGGTGAAGAGAGCAGTTTGACCAGGTCTCGCGGCGCAGGTTCGGGGACCTCCGCACTGGCCACTCGGGGTGATTTTGCTGAGCTCTGTGGCGCCATGCTCGCTCCCTTCTCGATCAAGCCGATACGTCGATTAATGCTACCAACCAACGCCGGGGGATTTTGCGGCTCTGTTGGCACGCCATGCTAGACCGTATGTCCCTTCCTTGAAGAGGCGACTCACCCCGATGTGCATTCGAGGGTTGCCCGGAATGGGCCGGGTAGAGCCTTTCCTACACAAGGAGGGGCGAGTCGTGGGGCATCATAGCGAAGCTTTCATGGCATCGATACGGCAAAGAAGGCCGCGCGCCGGCCCGCATTCCCTTCCCCAGCCTTGCCCGAAGTCGGTCCAGCGCCTCGACCCGGGATGCACAGGGTGGCACTGTTGGAACCGGCGAAAAGGCCGCGCTTTGCCGGGCGTCGACATCCCCTTGCCCAGGTTACGCACGCGTGCGTTAATCGCACTGGGGTCGGTGCAGCCGGCCGCGTTACAAGCATGACCGCTGGCCGCCTGCGCTTCAGCCCGGCCCAGGAGAACCCACGACCCGCCGCGCCACTACCTCGCGCCACCCAGCTTCCTCAAGACCGGCCTCGCGGCGCACCGCCGCGGGTGGCGGCGCCCGGCCGGCTCACGGCCCAGTCCGCACCCCCGCCGCCAAAACCATCCGCGCCGTGATGCACGGCGACCTCACCGTCGCTCGATCCGATCTGGACCACCGCCAACATGAGCGCCTACCACGGCGCCATGCTCTACGACACGCTGTTCGGCATCGACGCCAATCTCGATACCAGACCGCAGATGGTCGTCGAAGTGGGGCACTCTCCGACGACAAGAAAACCTGGACCTTCAGAGCTGCGCGATGGGCTGAAGTTCCGCGACGGGCTCGGCCGTTACCACCGACGACGTCATCGCTTCGCTGCCGCCGCTGGGCCGCCCGCGACGGCGCCGGCCAGCACATGATGCAGCGTGTCGTGGACATCGCCAAGAAGGACGACAAGACTTTCCAGTTCGTTCTGAAGGAGCCCTACGGCTACTCGTGGTCGACGGCCCTCGGCAAGACCTCAACGCCGCTCTGCTACATCATGCGCAAGAAGGAAGCCGAGACCAACCCGATGGAGAAGATTACCGCCTACGTCGGATCGGGGCCCTTCATCTTCAACGAGGCCGAGACCAGGCAGGGCTGTGCGCTACGTCTACGACCGCAACCCGAACTACGTGCCGCGCTCCGAGCCGGCATCCGGCCTCGCCGGCGGCAAAGTCGGCCAAGGTCGATCGCGTCGTCTTCGAGAACATGGCCGACAGCCAGACGGCGCTGGCGGCGCTGCAGGCCGGCGAGATCGATTTTTACGAGACCCCGCCGATCGACCTGATCGGATCAGCTCGAGGGCGACAGCAACCTCACGCTCGAAGTCGTTGAACAAGACCGGCAACATCGGCATGGCTGCGCATGAACTTCCTGCACCCGCCCTTCAACAACGTCGATGCGCGCCAGCGCCATGCTGCACCTCCTCGACCAGGAGGACTTCATGAAGGCGACCTTCGGCAACCCGAAATACTACAACAAGTGCGCCTCGAACTTCGGCTGCGGCGTGCCTGATGGAGAACGATGCCAATACCGGCTGGTTTAAAGACAGCGCCCAATCACCGCCAAGGCCAAGGAGTACCTGCAGAAGTCGGGCTACAAGGGGCGAGCCGATCCTGCTAATGCAGGCGACCAACATTGACTTCATGCGCAACGCCGCCGATCTCGATCGCCGGCGCAGCTTGCGTTCGATCGGCGCAACGATGCAGGTGGCCGCCTCCGACTGGGGCGGTGTCGTCAACCGGCGCGCCGTCAAGGCGCCGCCCGACCAGGGCGGCTGGAACCTGTTCATCACCTGGGCCGACGGCAACGCCGTCGAGCAACCCGATCGCGCTCGCCGGCCACGCGGCGACCGGCGATAAGGCTGGTTCGGCTGGCCGTCGGACGACCAAGAACGAGAGCTGCGCGACAAGTGGGCGGTTGCCGGCAGCTTGCAGGAGAAACAGGCAGATCGCCCGCGAGCTGCAGGAGAATGCCTGGAATTTCGTGCCGCACGTCTGGCTCGGGCAATGGGTTGCCGCCGACGGCCCGGCGCAAGAACCTGACGGGCATGCTGGCGGTACCTGGCGTGGTACCGTTCTGGAACGTGCAGAAGGCCTGAAGCGCGACCAGCCCTCGCGTCGACAGGGGCTCGAGGAGAACCGCGCCAACATAGGATCGCAATGGCAGCAATGGAAGGTGTAATCGACCGACATGGGGGCCTTCATCATCCGCCGACCTGCTCTCGACCGTGCTCGTGATGGGCATCGTCGGCGGTGTTCATGTTCCTGCTGCTGCATCTGTCGCCCGGCGATCCGGCCGGCGATCATCGCCGGCGACAACGCCACACCGGCGAACAGATTGCCGCGATCCGCCAGCAGCTCGGTCTCGATGATCCGCTGCACGTGCAGTTCTGGTCCGCTGGGTCGGTCGCGCGTGCTGCAAGGCGACCTCGGCATCTCCATCTTCTCCAACGAGCCGGTGCGCAACGCTGATCGGCCAGCGCGTCTGAGCCGACGGTCTCGCTGGCGTTCACCACGCATCGTGCTGGCGGTCGCCCTGGCCGTTGGCGGCCGGCGTGCTCGCCGCCTGGAAGGTCAGGCACCTGGATCGACCGCCTGGTCTGATGGTCCTGTCGGTGATCGGCTTCTCCGTACCGGTGTTCGTGGTCGGCTACCTGCTGATCTACGTGTTCGTCGATCAACCTGCGCTGGCTGCCGGTGCAGGGCTATTCGCCGATCGCGCGAGGGCTTCTGGCCCTGGATCGAGCCACCTGATCCTGCCCTCGATCGCGCTCGGGCTGCGCCTACGTCGCGCTGATCGCACGCATCACGCGCACCGCCATGCTCGACGTGCTGGCCGAGGACTACATCCGCACCGCGCGCGCGAAGGGCGTCGCCACCGGCCCGATGCTGCTCAAGCACGCGCTCGAAGAACGCCGGCGTGCCGATCGTCACCGTGATCGGCATCGGCGTCGCGCTGCTGATCGGCGGCGTGGTCATCACCGAGACCGTGTTCAACATTCCGGGCGTCGGCCGGCTCGTGGTCGATGCGATCTCCAAGCGCGACTACCCGATCATCCAGGGCGTGATCCTGATCTTCTCCGGCGTCTACGTGCTCGTGAATCTGCTCGTCGACCTGACCTACACCGCTGCTCGATCCGCGGATCCGCTACTGAGATGGCGGTCGCCGCCGCAGAGCCATCGGTCGCGCCGAACGCGACGCTCGCGCGGGGCGCGCGCTGCGGCGCTTCGTGCGGCGCAATCCGACCATCGTCGGCGGGCGGCGTCATCCTCGGCGTCATCGCGCTGCTGGCGATCGCTGGCGCCGCTGTTCGCCGGCGATGCCGATCACGATGCAAGCCGGTGCAGCGGCTGCAGCCGCCGTCGCAACGCGAACTGGCTCGGCACCGACCACCTCGGCCGCGACGTGTGCGCCCGCACGGTCTATGGCGCGCGCGTCTCGCTGGTCGTCGGCCTCTCGGTCGCCGCGGTCGTCGATCGTCGATCGGCCTGCTGATCGGCCTGCTCGCCGGTTATCTTCCGCACGGTCGAGCGCGGTCGTGATGCGGCTGATGGACGGCCTGATGGCGATCCCGGCGATCCTGCTGGCGATCGCGCTTCGTCTCGCTTGACGCAGGGCCAGCGTCCGCATCGTCATCATGCAGCCATCTGCATTCCCGAGATCCCGCGCGTGGTGCGACTGGTGCGCTCGGTGGTGCTGTCGGTGCGCGAGCAGCCCTATCGTCGAGGCGGCGGTCGCCAGCGGCACGCGGCTGCCGAAGATCCTGCTGCCGCCATATCCTGCCGGCCACCGTCGCCGCCGCTGATCGTGCAGGCGACCTACATCTGCGCCTCCGCCATCCTGATCGAGGCCGGCGCTGTCGCTTCCTCGGCGCCGGCACGCCGCCGGAGATCCCGACCTGGGGCAATATGATCGCGCTCGAGCCGCGCTCTACCTGGCATCGGCGCCTTGGACCATTTTCGCGCCCGGCCTCGCGCTGGCCGCTGGTCGTGCTGGCGGTCAACCTCGCTCGGCGACGGGCTGCGCGACCGCCTCGATCCGCGCATCGCCCGGCGGATGTGAGCGCCGGAATGACCGCGCCGCTGCTCGACGTCAGGATCTCAAAACGCACTTCTTCAACGAGGACGGCGTCACGCGCGCCGTCGACGGCGTCTCGTTCGACGGTGGCGCCGGCAGAGACGCTGGGCATCGTCGGCGAATCCGGCTGCGGCAAGACGCGTCACGGCGCTGTCGATCCTGCGGCTGCTGCCGCCCCGTCTCGGGCGCACCGTCGGCGGCCGCATCCTGTTTCGAGGGCACGCGATCTCGCCAGCGCTGAGCGAGGGCCAGATGCGCGCGGTCCGCGGCAACCGCATCGCGCATGATCTTCCAGGAGCCGATGACGAGCCTCAATCCGGTCCTCACCATCGGCCATCAGATCGCCGAAGCCGTGCGCATCCACAGCGGTCGTCGGCCGGCGCCGGCCCGCACGCGCGCCGCGCGAGATGCTCGAGCTGGTGCAGATCCCGGACGCCGCAGCGTCGCCTCGACGACTATCCGCACCAGTTCTCCGGCGGCATGCGCCAGCGCGTGATGATCGCCATGGCGCTTGCCTGCGATCCGAAGCTGCTGATCGCCGACGAGCCGACCACCGCGCTCGACGTGACGATCCAGGCGCAGGTGCTCGAAGCTGATGCTGGAGCTGAAGGCCAAGACCGGCGCGGCCGTCATTCTCATCACGCACGATCTCGGCGTCGTGGCCGAAACCTGTCAGCGCGTGGTGGTGATGTACGCCGGGCGCAAGGTGGAGGAAGCGCCGGTCGGCGAGCTGTTCGACCGTCCGGCGCATCCCTACACGCGCGGGCCTGCTCGCCTCGATCGCGCGCGGCAAAGCGCGGCGCGCGCGCAAGGCCGGCTGCAACGAAATTCCGGGCATGGTGCCGTCGCTGCGCGAGCCGATGCAGGGCTGCGCCTTCGCGCCGCGCTGCCAGTTCGCCATCGACGCCTGCCGGCTGCAGCAACCGGGGCTGAGGCCCGTCGCCGGCGAGCCGCACGCACCAGGCCGCCGTGTTTGCGCCTCGGGGACGTGCTGGCCGCCATGAGCGCGCGCGCCGATCCTCTGACGTCAACGGCCTCAAGAAGCACTTTCCCGGTGCGGCGCGGCCTGCTCGCAGCGCACGGTCGCCGAAATCAAGGCCGTCGACGGGGTGTCTTTCGCGCTGGCAGCCGGGGGAAACGCTGTGCCTCGTCGGTGAATCGGGATGCGGCAAGTCGACGGTCGGACGGCTGATCCTGCGCCTGATCGATCCGACGTCGGGCGACATCGTCGTTCGAGCGGCGAGGACATCACGCAGCTTGTCGCGCGAGGCCATGCGCGACAAGCGCCAGCGCCTGCAGATCGTGTTCCAGGATCCGTATGCGTCGCTCAATCCGCGCCTTACCGCCGGCACCATCGTCGGGGAGCCGCTGGAGAACTTTCGATCGACTCGGCCGGGTCGAACGCGAGGCCGCGTCAGGCGCACTGCTGTTCGCGCGCGTCGGACTGGGCGCCGACGCCCTGCACAGGTATCCGTTCGAGTTCTCGGGCGGTCAGCGCCAGCGCCTCGGCATTGCGCGGGCGCTGGCGCTGTCGCCCTCCGTCATCGTCGCCGACGAGCCGGTTTCCGCGCTCGATGTTTCGGTGCAGGCACAGGTGCTTGAACCTGATGATGGACCTGCAGGAGGAACTGGGCTCGCCTATCTATTCATCAGCCACGACCTTGGCGTCGTCGAGCACATGGCCGACCGCGTCGCCGTCATGTATCTCGGGCGCATCGTTGAAATCGCCGGCAGAAGGAGGAGCTGTTCGCCCGTCCACTGCCATCCCTACACGCGGGCCCTGACTGCGGCGGCACCGTTGCCCGATCCGGGCGCCAAGCGCGAGCGCATCGTCCTTGAAGGCGATGTGCCCTCCCCGATGACGCCGCCCAGCGGCTGCCACTTCCACACCCGCTGCCCGTTTGCCGTTACGCGCTGTCGCGCGGAATACCCCGAGCTGCGCAGTGACGGGGCCTCGCACCGCTTTGCCTGCCATCTCGATCTGTAAAAGGCTCGGCCCCGGCGCTGCGCCCTGGCCGCGGTTGAGATGCTGGCTCGAAACCCGCCGGCCCGGCCGCGGGATCCAAGACCCTGAGGCCCCCGCAAGACCCCGGAGGCATGGGGTGGGGGCCTCAGGCGATGGCGCGCCCCGAGGGCTCGCCGTGGCGGCGCCGGTCCCGGCTGAAGAAAAGGCCTGGACCCCCACTGCGCCGGTCAACTAGGCTCCGGCTGCGCGAGGTCACGGGGAAACGGCGCATGAGGATTGCTGTCAACATTGGCCTGACGGTCCTCGTCATCATTGCCGGTGCGGCCGGCGTAGGCGTCCTCGAAACGCTCTATGGCCAAGGAGCGCATCGGGTCATCGGCTGGGCCATCGTCGCGGGCGCGATTTTGCTGATTTGGCTGCCGAAATGGCCGGTCAGCCGCAAGAGCATCACGGCCGCCAACAACGCCTTGTTTGCCGAACACTCCCTCGGCTTCACCGAGCTCACACCCAGAAATCCCTCGGCGCATCAATTGGGACAAGCGCTCATCCTCAGCATGCGCCGGCTGGGAACCGGGCTTGCCAACGATGCCACCTTGATCGAAGAGTTCAACGGCAAGCCGCGTCTGGCACAGTTGAACCTGATTGCCATGGCCATGATCGACCTCAAGCAGTCGGCCATGCTGGGGGAACCGTGGGAGACACCGAACGCTGCCGCAGCGGAAGGACCGCCCGCGCGGGCCGTCGCGGCCGCCCGCGACGAGATCTTCAACAAACATGGCGTCGCCATCACCATTCCGGACCGACAATTCCGGATCGAGGGGGGTGCCTGCTCGATACGGGTGATGTCGCACCGCCGCCGAAGTCCCCGCCGCCGCCGGCCGATCTCATGCGCCAGGCGATCTACGGCTCATTCGCCTTCTTCCTCGAGCAAACCAAGGACGAGAAAGTCGATTTCAATGAGTATCACCTGCTGGTGCTCAAGTCCTACGTCACCACCATCTCGATCCCGATCAGCACCGCCGAACCGATCGTGGCCATGGCCCGACTGGCGGATCTGCCAAAGGGTTGGGAGCAATGGGCGGTGAGCGCCATCGTCGATGAGCTGTTTCGAATGGTCCACGACCAGATCTACAAGAAGTAGGGTTACTGGCGCGACAAGGCCGACGCGTGGAACCCGACTTTGCTCTGCGCCGTTGCCTTAACAGGCGGGCCCACACGGCCCGTTAGGCGCCCGCAAGGGTGCTGAGCCGCCCAGTAGCCTTCGGGCGAGCGGCGGCTTTTGTTTGCCCCGATGCGCACGGTCTCAGCTCGGTGACCGGCCCCGCCTTGCCTCGGGCGAAAGCGCTGCGGCTGGTCGGCCAGATCTGGATTTGATGGCCGAGCTGCAGCTATCTTTCGCGCAAATGAGGGAGGTCTCCTCTCTTTCCGGTTTGGCACAGTACTTTTCCCGGGGAACGGTGCAGGACCACCCGTCGCCGGCGGAACTGCCGGCAGCGCCCACGGTTGTCGTTGGGATGAGGGATGGAGGGGAGGGGGCACATGGTCATCTACGTCTTCCGCGACCACAGCCGTGGCGACATTTTTGCATTTTCGACCGACGCTAGCGGGCGCACCATTCCCGGCCACGGCCGGCACCCAATGGGTCTTCATGGAGACAATCGATACGCTAAAGTTTCCAGAACCATGGGACATCGCCGACTTCCAAGAGGTGCTCGATCGTCTTGCCGCGGATGGCTATTACCTTTTTCAGGGGAACTCGTTCAGCCGGCCGGCAGGGAACGGGCGAAGGCGACCGACCTTGTTCGCCACTGAAGCGAGCAAGCCGCTGGCACCAAGGCACCAAGTCACTCGCACCAAGCCACTCGCACCAAGTCACTGGCACCAAGTCACTGGCACCACTGGCACCAAGCTCCTGGCACCGAGCTCCTGGCACCTAATCACTGGCGCCCGCGCCGCGGGTTCAAGCGCCAAGTCGCCAGGTGCGGGGGCTCAAGAGGGTGACGGCAAGGGCAACGGCCAGCCCAATCGCGACAGTGCGCAAGGTGGTTTGAAAGCCGGCAAGGAAGGCCTCGGCCGGCGAGGCCAGCGACCGGGCGGCAATGGCTTGGAAGTGCGCAAAGGCGGCTGAAAGCCCGGTTGCGCCGAGCACCACGCCGATCGTGCGGGTGACCATGGTGAGACTGCCGGCAACGCCGCGATCTTGAGCCGGCAACGCGCCCGTGACGTAATCGCTATAGGCGACCTGAAATAGCCCCATCCCCCACCCCCTGGGCGAACAGCGCCCCGCCGATGGCAGCAAGTGGGGTCGCCAGTGTCCAGGTTGAGATGGCCCACAGTCCGCCTATGGCAAGGACCAACCCCGACAGCGCCAAGGATCCCCTCGGCAGGCGATGGCTGAGCCTGCCGGCAAGCCAGGAACCCACGACGGTACCGAGGGCGCTGGTGGCGAGCACGACACCCCCGTTGCCGCATCCAGGGCGGCAATGCGCACCAGGTAGTAGGGCACGAGAATCAAGACGCTGAAAGCGGCAAAGTTGGCAGCCACGTTGATCGCATTGAGCAGGGCGAAGCTCAAATTTGGCGAACAGCGACAGGCGGATCAGGGGCCGGGGAGAGCGCAGGCCATGCCAGCAGAAGGCGCAAAAACCGCCAGCGATAGGAGAAGGAGGAGGTAGGGCACGCTGGCAGCGAATGGCCCCGGCAGGCAGGCCAAGGCAAGCAGCAAGGCGCTGAACCAGGCCACGAGCAGGAGGGCACCGATGCCATCGAAGTCCCGCATCGATCTCCTTGTGGGCCCGCTGCAATCAGCGGTGACAGGGCCAGGGCTACGATGGCAACCGGCACACGGAACCAGAACACCGCCGCCCAACCCCAACGTGCGACCAAGACGCCGCCGATGATGGGTCCGAGCGCGCCGCCGAGCGCAATCACTCCCGCATAGAACGCCAGCGCACGCGCGCGCGTTCGTTCTCGTGCAACAGGGACGTGACGAGCGCCGGTCCACAGCTCAGCGTCAGGGCAATGCCTGACGCCTTGCAGGGCGCGGCCCAGCAGTAGGGCGACATAGTTGGGTGCGATCGAGCAGGTGAAGAGCCCAAGCGCGCTGATCAGAAGTCCGACTTGAAAGATCGGTCGGTATCCGACGAGATCGCCGAGCCTCGCCAAAGGCCAGCATGAGACTGGCATAGGTGAGGACGTAGGCGATGACGACCCAACGAATATCCTCAAGGTTCAGCACAAAGGCGCGCGTGATGCTGGGGAAGGCGATATTGACCGCGGTGTCGAGGGGCGCCAACAGCGTCCCGAGGCCGACGACGAGCAGGCCGAGATGTGGTCGTGGTGGTGGCGACATTTGCGGAACTGAAGCCGCGGCTCCCGCTGAAGTTTGACGCCCGACACCGATACCCTAACTCATGCGCATGGGGCAGCGGTATGCTCTCGTTTGCGCGGCCAGTCGCGCAACGAGGCGTGCTAGGGCGCCGCGCGCCCAGGGCGAGTTTCCGGTGCCAGTAGCGCGAAAAGAGCGCCCACCAGCAAAAGTAGGAAAGCCGCGCTCAGCAGCGAAATGACGGGGCCATAGAGGTCGGCGATAAGCCCCAAGACCAGCGGTCCGATCACGTAGCCGGCATCGGCGGTCATGCGGTAGGCGCTCATGGCGGTGGCATTCATCCCGAGCGGGGCGGAGTCTGCCGCATAGGTGGCCGGTGCGGCACCGCCAACGGAGCTCGCCACGCTCCACACGATTGAGGCGGCGATGAACCAGCCGTAGGTTGGTGCCGTGCAGAATAAGACCATCGAGGTGGCGGTCATCAGCGTTGCCGGCACGATCACGACCTTGCGGCCAAAGCGATCGGCGAGCCAGCCGGCCGGGTAGGCGGCAAGAAGACCGCAAATGCTCCCGAGCATGAGGGCAAAGCCGATCGCGCCCACCGACAATCCGAGCAGGGCCGTGGCCAGCATCGGCACGATCGCAAACAGCCCACCGGTGCGCACTACCGCATTCATCAACGAGATCAGGCTGACCAAGACAAAGCCGATCTTGCCGGCCAGCAAGCGAAGCTGACGGGCAAGCGGCGGGCGTGAGGGGGTCTCGGGCGTGGCGGCGGCGCGCCACAGGTCGCGGGTCTCGCTGACGGCAAACCAGGCGACGACGGCCGCGAGCAGACTGGCAACGCCATAGGCGACGAAGGGGGCGGCCAGCCCGAAATGCTCGGCGAGCAGCCCGCCGGGAAAGGGACCAATGCCAACGGCGAACAGGAAGGTGCCCTGGTAGATGGCGATGCTGCGCCCGCGTTGAGCGGGGCTGCTGATGTCGGCGGAGCACCACCTGGCCCGTGGTGAGGATCAGGCCGGCGCCGGCCCCCGCCACGAAGCGGGCGGCGACAAACTCCGGATAGGCGTTTGCCCAGGCGCAGCACAGGTTACCGATCGCCGATACCAGGCCGCCGATGGCGAGCGTTGGTCGCCGCCCCAGCCAATCCGACAACTGGCCGGTCGGCACCGCCAAAACGAACCGCGCCAAGCCATAGGCGGCCACGGCCATGCCGATGGCGGATGCGGGTACCCCGAACGACTGGGCATAAAGTGGAAGCGACGGCACCATGGCGCCAAAGCCAAGCTGATTGATGGCGACGAGCACACACATCCAGAAGAGCACGCGGCGTTCAGCCATGAGGGGCGCAGACTGGTGTTGCCGCTAGTGCCGGTCTTGGACGAATCGCGACCGCTGGATCGACTTGGCTTGCATGCTGTAGGCCAAGGCCTCCCCGACGGCAATGGCCGGCGATGCCGCAACGGCCAATGCGCGCCTGCACAGAGGGCCGGCGAGGAAAAGGCCGGGCGCCCCGGAGGAAAGAGGCCTGGCCCGACCTGATCGCCAGGCGCCACGACCGAATGGAAGCGGCCCGGATGAGGCTTGTGGACCCAAGGGGGCTCCAAAGGAGGTTCAGGGACGAGGCAACCGAGGGCGCTGGGACCTGCCGCAAACATCGGCCCCGGCCGCGCGGCCCACGCTTGGGCGACCATCGGGTTTGCGGGCTCCTCTTTGCAACTTCCTCGACGACATTCTCGGCGCAGGGGAGCCCGTCGGAGCCGAGTGGTCGAAGCCTCGCCTATTGGGCTAGTGTCGCCTTTTGTGGGCGGCGCCAGGGCGTTAAACAGCAAGCACCGGGGAAGCGCATGTATCAGCATACAGTTGACTTTATTGTGGTTGGCGCCGGTTCGGCCGGTGCCGCCGCTGGCCAATCGGCTGAGCGAAACCGGACGCTATCAAGTCCTGCTGCTCGAAGCCGGCGGCGAGACCCATCCCCTTGTCGCGCGTGCCCATAAGTTTTGCGCGCTTCATCAACCGGCCCGGCGTCAACTGGCTCTACGCCTCACAACCCGAAGCCACCACGGGCGGACGGGCGATCCCGGTCCCGCGCGGGCGCATGCTTGGCGGCTCTAGCGCCATCAATGGCATGGTTTGGGTGCGCGGCCAGCGCCAGGATTACGATCATTGGGCGCAATTGGGCAATCGCGGCTGGAGCTACCAGGACGTGCTGCCAATCTTCAAGAGCATGGAGAGCTACGCCGGCGGCGACGCCGCGATCCGCGGTCGCCAGGGCCGATCGTGGTCTCCGACGTCGATGAGCGCGGCCGGCTCTACGACAGCATTCTTCGCGGCCGCCGAGACATTGGGCATCGAAGCCCAATCGCGACTACAACGGTCGCGGATCAGGAAGGTATCGCCATGACGCAGGCCTCCATCAGCCGTGGCCGGCGCATGAGCACCGCACGCTGCTACCTCGATCCCGCGCGCACTGCGCGCGAACCTGACCGTCGAGACCAATGCGACGGCCGAGCGACCTCATGCTCGAGGGCAATCGCTGCGTGGGCGTGCGCTACAACGTCCACGGTCTGACAGCGCGAGGCGCGCGCCGCGCACGAGGTCATCGTTTCGGCCGGCACCATCGCCTCGCCTCAGCTGCTGGAACTCTCCGGCATCGGTCAGGGCGAGCGCCTCAAAGGCTTGGGCATCGCGGTCACGCACAGTTTGGCCGGCGTCGGCGAGAACCTGCGCGACCATTGGGCGCCGCGCCTGAAGTGGCGCATCGGCCGCCACGGCGTCACCTTCAACGAGCGGGCACGCGGCCTGCGCGGTCTGTGGCCATGGCCTGCTGTACATCGGCGCCCGCAAGGGATTCCTGAGTCATCCGGCGTCGCCCATGCGCGCCTTCTTCAAGACCCGCGAGGGCCTCGACAGCCCAGACGCGATGTTCACCATGCAACCATTTTTGATGACGCCCGCTCTCAAGCTTGCCAAGCAGAGCCCGGCATAACCATTATCACGCACCAGCTGAGACCTGAGAGCAAAGGCAGCGTCCATATTGCGGCTCGGGATGCCGGCAAGCCGCCCGCCATCCGCTTCAACTTTCTGGCCGAGCGCATCGATCGCGATTGCGTGCTTGCCAGCATGCGTTTGGTGCGGCGGCTCGTTGCCGCGCCGGGTCTGGCCTGGCTGGGCGCCGAAGAGTTCGCGCCCGGCCCCAAGCTCAATTCGGACGAGGAACTCCTCGATTTCGTGACCCGGACGGCCGAGACGACCTATCATCCCGTCGGCACCTGCAAGATGGGCAGCGACCCGCTGGCAGTCGTCGACGATCACCTGCGCGTGCGCGGCATTGCCGGCCTGCGCGTGGCCGACGCCTCGATCATGCCGACGCTGACCTCGGGCAACACCAATGCGCCATCGATCATGATCGGCGAGAAGGCCGCGCGGATGGTGTTGGCGGCCGCCGCCTAGCTTGCGGGCAACAGGGGCCTCGCCACCCCGTCGCTCGCCATTGCCCCTGCCGAGCGGGAGGATTGATCGGCTGTTGGGTTGCCCATCAGGCCGGCGCCACCGACCTGATGGGCCGGATGCTTCCTCAGAGCGTCGGGCCCAGGGCACCATCGTCTCGCGATAGCCCGTGCTCGTCTTTTCGATATGGGCGAGCGAGGGGAAGGGATAGTGGAAGCCTTGCACCAGCATTCTTTCGGCGGCCAGCATGTCATAGACCTTGCGCCGGGTGGACTCTGCCATGTTGGGGTCTTGGTCGAACATCAGGTGCCAGCCAGGATTGCGCACGAAGAGCGGCATGTTCGTAACGTCGGCCTGGACGAACACCTTGTCGTTACCCGAGGCGATGATGAAGGAATTGTGCCCGGGCGTGTGGCCGTAGGTCGCCACCGAAGTGATGCCCGGTGCGACCTCCTTGTCCGGCTCATAGGGTGTGACCTTGCGGCCGAGAGCATCAAACACGCGGCGCAGGCCGGCAAACACGCCTTTCATACGCTCGGTCGTTTGCTTGCTCATCTCGCCGTCGTCCATAAAATACTTCCATTCCGCGGCTGGAACCAGGATCTCAGCGTTGGCGAAAGAGGGCTTGTTGTCGGGCGTCAGCAAGCCGTTGATGTGGTCGCCGTGGAAGTGCGATATGATGACGGTGTCGACCTGATTGCGGTCGATACCCGCGGCCTTGAGGTTGCCGTGGAATTGGCCAGCGGCACCCTTGCTGCGCTCGAGGTTGGCCTCGCCCGTTCCGGTGTCCATCACCACGAGCTTGCCGCCGGTGTTGATGACGATCGGCGTATAAGGAACCGCAATCATGTCGGGGGCCGGCTGCAGGAAGGCGGCGGCCAGACCCGCGTTCACCTCTTCGCGCGTCTTGTTGGCAACGAAGCCGTCGGGGAACTTAAAGCGATTGACGCCGTCCGTGACGACGGTGATTTCGTGGCTGCCAACCTTGTAGCGGTACCAACCCGGAATTCTGGGTACCCGCAGCCGGCATGGCGGCGGCGGCCCGGCGTGTCCCGATCGGACCGAGGAGAGCCGCGCCTGAGGCCGCCACGGCTCCGGCTACTAGACTGCGCCGATCAACATTGGTCATGCGTTCCTCCACGAGACAAGATTTTTTCGATCCTAAGACTGACGCGGCAGAGATGCGGAGATGACGGTCCGACACCCGCGACGGCCATCTTTATCCCTCCGCAAGCTGGCCATCGCAAGTCGAAGGAGGCCCCCTGGCTTTCGGCCGGCGGCGCTCACGAAATCCTGATGCTGAGGCATGCCTCAGCCGCGGCGGCATGGCCCCGCGGGCTCAAGCCACGTGTACCCGTGTCCCCATCCAGGGCGATCTGGCGGCGGAGCCCGTCGCCAGGCCACGTGCGTCCGCGTCCCCATTGACAAGACGCCGGTTGTGGAGGGAAAACAGTCGCCCGTAGCACGGGCAACGGGCGCCCGCGCGCCCCGCCCTCCCGTGTGTTCGCGAGAAGGACAGGCAAGTTATGCCAAGCGACAGTCAGCCGATGATGCCGTCAGCGGTGATCGTGGCCTAGTCGCTCTCGTTGCGGCGCTTGCCTCGGTCGCCACCGGCGGCGACAACCGAGGTCAAGCGTTCCATGAACATTTCCACCCCGACCGGCCACATGGCCGAATTGCCGCTCGTCGGCGAGCCCAAGCGATATCGCCGACATTTTGGCCGCCCGTCAGGCGGTCGATATCGCCGAGGCGCTCAATCGCCTCGAGCGATCGGATGCTGCACGCATCCTCGCGGCGATGCCGATCTCTGCCGCGATCCAGGTCTTTAATGTGCGTGATCTCGTGGGCGCGGCGGAACTCCTCGAGCTCCTGCGGTTGGACTGCGCGCCAGCGATTCTCAGCGGCCTGCATCCGGACCGCCGGGTGCACATTTTTCGGCAATTGAGCGAGGCGGGCCGCGACCGCCTCATGGCGCAACTCCCCGAGGCGATGCGCGACGCCCTTCATCAACTTCTGCAATACCCGCCGCAATCGGCGGGCGGTCTCATGACCACCGAATTTGTGGCGGTGCCCGCGGACTGGACGGTCGCGCGGACGCTGCGCCACATCCACGATGTCGGAAGAAATCGCGAGACGGTGTACACCGTTTGCGTGCTCGAGCCGAACTCCAACCGACTGCTGAAGGTAATTGGGCTCTGGCGGCTGGTCGTCAGCGAGCCAGAAACCAACGTGCTCGAGGCGGCGCGGGAGCACGCACCGATTGTCGTTGCCCCGCTGACGGACCGCGAGGAGGTCGCGCGTCTCATCAGCAAATACAATCTGCTGGCCGTGCCGGTGGTGACGGAGACCGGGGAGGTCCTGGGGATCGTCACGGTCGACGATGTGATCGACGCCATTATCGCCGAGGGCACCGGAGGACGTACAGAAATTCGGTGGTTCGCAAGCGTTCGACGAGGCCTACGTCAACATCGGCTTTGCGACCATGATCCGCAAACGCGCCGGCTGGCTGTGCGCGCTATTTCTCTCAGAAATGCTCACCGCCAGTGCCATGCAGGCGTATCAGGCGGAGATCGAAAAGCCGTCGTCCTCGCCCTGTTCATTCCGCTTATCATGAGCTCGGGTGGCAACTCGGGCTCGCAGGCCACCTCGCTGGTCATCCGTGCCCTGGCGCTGCGCGAGATCCGCTTAGGGACTGGTGGCGCATTGTCTTGCGCGAGCTGCCGGCGGGGCTCACCTTGGGTGCCATCCTCGGTGTGATTGGGGTGGTGCGCATCGTGCTTTGGCAACAACTTGGCCTTTATGACTATGGCAGCCATTGGTCGCTCGTCGCTCTGACGGTCGGCCTGGCGCTTGCCGCCATCGTCACCTTCGGTTCGCTCACCGGTTCAATGCTGCCGTTTGTCTTGAAGCGATTGGGCTTTGATCCCGCCACAGCATCGGCGCCGTTCGTGGCCACCCTCGTCGATGTCACGGGGCTCGTGATCTATTTCAGCGTGGCCTATCTCGTGCTGCGTGGCACCCCGCTGTGACGCCGTGACAAATCAAAAGTACCGCGCCTCGGACACGAGACGTGAGTTAAGCTGCGCTTGGCCAACCACGGAGCATCGCCCGCATGGGGAGCACGCTCGACGTCCGTCACCATTTTGCCGACCTGGGCGAGGTCTTGATGCACTACGTGACGGCCGGCCGGGGACCGCCCGTCGTCCTCCTGCACGGCTGGCCACAGACCTGGTGGGAATGGCGGCACGTGATACCCGCGCTGGCCGAGGGGTACAGCGTGATCGCCCCGGATCTGCGCGGGCTCGGCGACAGTTCGCGTCCGCTGGGCGGTTATGACAAGCGGACGATCGCCAACGACATTTGGCTGCTTGTGGCAGAGCGGCTCGGCCATCGATCGTTCTTTCTGGTTGGGCATGATTGGGGCGGTCCCACGGCATTTGCGCTGGCGGCCGCACATCCCCAAGCGGTGCGCCGCCTCGTCATTTTGACGTGGTCATTCCCGGCTCTGGCGGCGACTTTTCGGAAGGTGGCCAGCGCTGGCATCACCAGTTCCACATGACCCCCGACCTTCCGGAGGCGCTGACGGAGGGCCGCGAGCACATCTACCTGTCCTGGTTCTACCGCACCTTCGCCTACCGGCCCGACGCCATCACTCCCGCCGATCTTGACGAGTACGTGCGCACCTATAGCCAGCCCGGTGCCATGCGCGCCGGTTTTGCCTATTACCGCGCGCTCTTGCAGGATATCACCGACAACAAGGCCGTGCTCGCGCAGGGACAAGCTGGCGATGCCGGTGTTGGCGATCGGCGGCGCCGTGAGCTATCCGCACGGGCGCGGACGAGGCCGTGCACCGGAGCAATCGCTGCGGCAGGTCGCGCTCGATGTGCGCGGCGCCGTGGTCCCCGATTGCGGCCATTTCATTCCCGAAGAGGCGCCCGACGTGCTCATCAAGCATCTGTTGATTTCTTTGCGGCCGAGAAGGAGCCGCCCTAGGGATTGGCCGCGCAATCAAGGCGAGGTCGCCCCAGCCGCACCCCGGCATTGCCAATGCATGCCTGCGACCCGCGCAATGTTGCGCCGGTTTGCCGCTGCACTATAGTTTTGAGCGTTGTGATGACACCACGGAACGCGTCCCATGTCGAGAAATGCTGCGGCCGAACCCGTCTTGCCGTCGACGGTTACAGACGCCCTTCGCCGTCAGGTAAGGGGAGGAGCTGCCCGAGGTTGCGCTGATCGGCGATCAAGCGCTACAGGCAAAGGTGGTGGAAGCGTGGGCCCTACGCCATCGCCAACTCGAGCTTCGCATCGATCCGCGATATTCCGCCGGCCGGCAACCCCGACGTCAATGAGGCCAAGCGGGGCGATCAGACCGACCATTTGCGCGGCGTGACACGCCTTGCGATCGGTATTGCCAAAGAAATGGGCAGCGCCTATCCCGAGCTTGAGATCGATATGGACGTCATCATTGCCGGAGGGCTTGTTCACGATGTGGGTAAAGCCTGGGAATTCGACCCCGTCAATCGCGATCGCTGGAAGCATTCGCAAAGGCGGTTCGGGCGTCCCTCCGTGCGCCACCCCGCTTACGGGGCGCACATTTGCTTGACGGTCGCCTTGCCGGAAGAGGTCGCGCACATTGCCATGGCACACCTCGGGCGAGGGTGAGTTACTGCTCAGGAGCCTCGAGTGCATGCATTGTGCACCAAGCCGACTATACCTTCTGGAACACGCTTCTGGCTGGCGGGCAACTGAAGCCGGACACGGTGGCGCCCGACAAGCGCCGGTATGTCAGCTGAAAGATTGGTTGCGCGGCACCGCGGCGCGATTGCAGGCGAATGCTGCGACCTGGGCCGCACGGCGATCCCCCCGGGGTCTGCTCTGCCGAACCTTGGCCATCGTCGGGTGCCCGTGCCCCGATGCCCCGAGACATGGCTTCCAGGCGCACTTTCGAGGGCAGTAGCATCCTACGAACCTGGGGATCGCGGGTGAGGCCGCCGCAACCCATCTGCCCTATCGTTGCTGGCGGCTCGAGCGGTAAGGGCGCTTGCCGACTAAGCGCTTGCCCCCCGCACGGCCTCTTCGGGAGAGCGTTATGGAGCAGATCCTCGCGTTCCGTGCTGCCGGCGAGCTCCGTCCCGGGCTCGAAACCTCAGCCCTCCCCTCCCGGCTCCTCGCGGGGTTTCAGATCAGGTTTGCGGTCCGGTCGGCGGACCAGTCGAGGACCTCAGGGCCGATCCGGGTCGCAATCATCGATCCTTATCCCCTTTTCCGCTTGGGCGTGGTCAATCCATCGCGCGCGCGGCAGACCTGTTGGTTGTGGGCGAGGGCGCAACGCTTGGTGACGCGCGGCGCATCGCGCGCGAAGCTTCGCCCGATATTCTGATCTTCGACATCAGCATGCCTGACGGAAGTGCCGAGGTTGCTCGGCCATTGCCTCGGGCCTGCGGCGGCTGCAAGCTCGCCGTTCTGACATCGCTCGAGACGCCGTTGAGCGTGGCGAGGCCCTGACCGCCCGGCGCAAAGGGGCTACATCCTCAAAGGCATCAGCGGTCTTGAGCTTGCCTCGGTCATCCGGCTGATCCATGCGGGTCAACCGTTCGTCAGCCCAGAGCTCGCCTTCCGCCTGCTGGCCGATGCCAACGGCACGCCCGGCGCACCGAAGCCGGAAAGGAAAGCTGCAGTATCGCTCAACTATCGAGAACAACAGCTGCTCGACCATTTCTTGCAGGTGCCTAACCAATAAGGAGATCGCAAAAGCATCTCGTAATCTTCAGGTGGGGACGGTCAAGCACTACGCGACAGCTTTTTAGAAAGATGCAAGTGCGCAATCGCTTGGAAGCGATTGTGGCGACCCAGCGGATGTCCTGCGGCTGAGGGCCCCCGTCGAAGCGGACGATGCCTGCCTTGCTGAGATCTGGGGCCGCGCGTGCAGCGCGCATCCTCGTTCGGCGGAGATCGAGGCCATCGCTCCTTTCTGCCCGGAAACTTGCAATCCCTGCCATTCGAGCTATGGCTTGATCGCCGAAACGAAGGGCCCTTGCCCCTTCGTGTCTTGAGTCGACGCTACAAAGCTTTCTAATGCGCGAGCGGCGAGGAATGCGCGACAAACAGATCCCTGATCACGGGAGCCAGCAATGGCATCGGTTTGGCGGCGGCGATGGCCTTGGTGGGGTTTGGCGCCAACGTTGCCATTGTCGGCCGCAACACGACGCGCACAAAACTAGCCGCCGCACAGATCCAGGCTCGGGCAAGCCGTGATGCCCGTGTTTCTCGCCTTCGTCGCCGACCTCTCATCACAGGCGGCAGTGACCAAATTGGCCACGGAGGTGTTGAGCCGGCATCCCAGGATTGACGTTCTCGTCAGCAATGCCGGAGCCATGTACACGACCCGACAGCTGACGGTCGACGGCATCCGAGCTGACTTGGGCCGTCAACCACTTGGCACCATTCCTCCTCACTGGATTGATCCTCGATCGGCTCAAGCGTCAGGCGCCGTCCGCGTATCATCACGACGGCTTCGGACGCCCACCAAGGCGCCGCCATCCCTTTCGACGACCTTGGCGCCGAGAAGGCCTACCGTGGTTTTGCCAGATACAAGCAGACCAAGCTCGCCCAACATCTTGTTCACGCGTGAACTTGCACGCCGGCTCGAGGGTAGCGGCACGGTTTGCAGTTGCTTTCACCAGGTCTGGTCGCCAGCGCGGCTTCAACCGAAACAACGGACCATTGATGAGCTTGGCGATGACCCTGCTGCAGCCGGTGTCGCGGTCGGTGGAGAAGGGTGCAGAAACGCTGGTTTGGCTGACCCGTGCCTCCAATGTCGACATGAATGGTGGGTACTTCGTCGACATGGAACGTCGGTGGCCGAGCCCGCAGGCAGGATCGGGCAAACCGCGCAGCGCCTGTGGGAGATCAGCGAACGGCAATGTGGCCGGCATTGGCCGGAGCTAGACGGCGTCGCTGGGTCGCCTTGGCGCAATGCGGCCCCCGAGAATTGCCATGAGACGAGATCCGCGACGTCGGCCGTTGGAGGAGCGTGTCGAGGGTGACCGTGCCCATCGTCCGCAGGGAGCGCTGGCCGCAACATGGCACGGCGGTGTGCGCAAAATCGCTTTGTCGGTGTTAGGGACGAGGCGCCGAGGTGCCGCTCGGGCCGCGGCAGCATGCAAAAGCTTTGCGGAGTCCACCCGATCCCGGCGCCGGGCGAGGCCCAAGCGAGGTTGTGGGCACATTGGACGCCGCCAGCAAACGAGAAGAGGGCGAGGAAGAGGTGCGGGTGCTTTCCTCGCCCAAGTTCGCTCCGGTTGCGGGGTCGGAGCACAGCACCGTCGCGGTGGTTGCATGCCGCCGCTCAGGCTGCTGATTTCAGGGCAAGGGGATGAATGAGCATCTGGTTGCGAATGTGGCGCGCCGTGACAGACCTGTGGAGAATTCGCGTCGCCGGTTTTGCCCAGGCGCACCGCTGAGCCTGCGCAACCTGGAGGCCAACGCCACTGTCGTCGGACGCAGTTGATGGCGGGGACCAACGGAGGCGGCGCGCGTGCCCTAGATCGAGCGAGGTTTTAGTGGGTTTGCGATTTTGTCTGGCGGCCCGCTACCTCCGGTGGCACCGACGAGCCCGCGGTGCCGCGCTCTCGACGATGGTAAGGCCTGCACCCTCGCTGCGCCCGGAGTACGAGGGCGCGATCAATGTCGTGGTGCAGAGGGTGTGGTGCTCAACCTTATGAAGCGACCGCGTCGGCAGCCCTACCTGGCGAAGGATCAAAGCCAAACCATGTCAATGGCGCGGCACCGCCCGCTCGAGGCCCTGCGCGAGCGCCGGCGCCAAGCCTCACCCTGAGGCCTACTCTGAGGTCGATTTTGCGGTCGCGAGCCGCTCTTTTTCGGCGCAAGGTAAAATGCGGGTTCTGGCGGGGGACACGTGGCACTTATGGACGATATCGGCTTGATATTTCACCGGACTTTGGTCGGTGGCAGCAAATGCCATCACCGCTACAAGAGGCTCATTGCGGTGCTGGGGATATTACAGCGGATGCGGTGTGGAGAGTTTGTTAACAAGGCGCGTTTGAAATCACCTGACGGTCTGAGGTTAAACACCTCAACGCCTCGCGGATCCCAAATCCGCGAGGCATTTCATTTTATTCTTTTCGGCGCCTGTGCCATCCCCGCCCATCCGGCGCCGTCTTTCCGACGCACGAATAGCCAGCAGCGAGATCATACCTGTGGATCGCTGCACGCCGTTGGGAAGGCGCCGATGAGGCACTTTGCTTGGCTAGCCAGCTGTCGCCCGAGCGACCTGTCGATGTTGCCGATCCTCTCCTTGCACAACCCTCGCAGGCTCCGCGTAACCCGCATCGAGATCACCAACGTCGAGCCTGCCTTTGCCGGCCGGCGTTTCGGTGATGTCGGCAGCTACGAGCGTCGTCATCGGGCGCGCCTACGGCGAAGTCGATCCCAACCATCCGGCGAACACCATCATTCAGGATATTGGGCTAGCACCCAGGACAGCCAAAGACCGCGTCCAATACGTTACCGACATTGACGTTTTGCGACCGGCCGATCGCTCGAAGGGCAACGGCATCCTCTTTTTTAACGTCGTCAATCGCGGCAACAAGGGCGGCCTGGCCTCGTTCAATGCCGACGTTCCCACCGGGCTTGCCCAGACTGTCGCGGACAACAACGCCCTCAAGGTGGCGGGCGATGGTTTCATGATGGAGCAAGGCTACACGATGCGTCTGGTTCGGATGGCAAAGGCGACGTGCTCTCGGGAAATGATCGAATGACGTTTTCGGTCCCCACTGCCAAGAACCCCGATGGCTCGCCAATTACTGGGCTGGTTCGCGGTGAACTCATCGTGCGGAGCGCCAGCGAAAACGCTGAATCTGTCCAGCGGCTGGTTCACGCTCCTGAACCACGCCAGTTATGCAGCCGTCAGCGTCGACAATCGGACTGCGCTCGCCGATGGGTTTTGCCAACACTGACCGTCGAGGTCAAAGGAGCAGGAGCCGCGGGTGCCTATTGCCAGACAGCGAGTGGAGTTTCGGTTCTTGCCCGGAGAACGGGCCGTCGATTGCCGGCGATCGGCAAATTTGTTTGCCTTCGGGATTTCAGCCTGGGCATATTTATGAACTCATCTACCGCGCCAAGGATCCTCTTGTGCTCTCGGTCTTGGATTCGCTGCGATGCGTGACCTCGCAGCCTTCTCTCAAGCACGAGGAGAAAGATGACGCCTCAGACGGCAAATCCCGTCTATCGGCCAGATAACAAAGCGCCTCGTTAGTGGGGACATCCCAGAGCGGCCGGTTTATTCGCTCCTTCATTCACCTTGGCTTCAATGCTGACGAACAAGGTCGCATCGCCTTTGAGGCCGCCTACCCACACATTGGTGGCGGCCTGATCTCCTCAATATTCGCTTCGCCCAGCCGGGGCGCGCCTGGGGCGATCAAGTGAACCATCTTTATCCCGGTTATGACTTTCCCTTTACCTACGCGCGGCAGACCGACCCGTTGACGCAATCGCGCCCAGGAGTTCTCGACCGTTGTACGGCGTCGGGCACCTGCCCTAGAATTTTCATGTGCGCAACCGCGCTCGAGATCTGGGAAGGCCGACAGTCATTGGGCCTGACGGATCCCTTGGGCAAACGCGACATCGCCGATCCGGCCAACGTGCGCACTTTTATCATGGCTGGTACCCAACACGTTCCGGCGCCCTTACCGCTGACCCGCCGCAGAACCCTTCGGCGTTTGCCAGCAGCAGCCGAACCCCAACCCGCAAGTATGGACGATGCGGGCACTATTGACGGCCCTGGTTGATTGGGTGCGCGATAACAAGGAACCGCCTGCGAGCGCCGTGCCGAGCATTGGCGATGGAACGCTGGTGCCGCCCTCCGATGTTAAATTCCCAGCGATTCGGCAAACGCCCACCGGCGATGTTCGCCGTCCTGCCGTTCGGTTCCTGGCGGTCAACAATCCGCTGCGTGCTCGATTTCGGGCCCGAGTACAACCGCCGGCGACACGAGTGGCGTAATTGCCACCGAGCCGCCGCGGCAGGGCGAGACGCCCTATGGCGTTCGTCGTATCAGGTGAATGAGGACGGCAACGATTTGGGGGCGTTCGAGGGCTCCATCTGCAGAAGTGCCAGTGGAACCTATACCGGGTGGAACCTCGGTCGCCGCGACCGGCTTCGAGGATGCCTTCTGCTCGCTCACGGGCAGCTTCATTCCGTTCGCGCGCACGAAGCAGGAGCGGCTCGCTGCGGGCGACTCACGCCTGTCCATCGAAGAGCGTTACCCAAATACTCAAAGCTATGTTGCCGCCGTGCGCAGGGCGGCGGCGCAGCTTGTCGCGGCCCGCCTGCTCTTGCCCCGGGACGCCAGCCGTTTAGTCGCGGAGGCAGAGAGGCGAAGGATTACGCCTGGCCCCCTAGATGTCGGTTGTCACCTGGGGAAAAAATGCCTGATGGACTGCGCCGTGCGGCCGAGGCAGCTGCCGTTTCATTGCGCGTGCCACGGACAAATCGAGGCGCAGAAATGTCGCTCGGTGAACATCCGCCTAGCGGATCGAATAAATGGTGCTGCTATCGCAGCGGCAAAGTCCGGCTCGAAGCCGACGCACTCTGGGGGAACCAGAGTCGCAAGATCGCACTAGCCAGGCGTGTAGCATGCCCGATCGGCCTGAGCCATCCATACGCGAGGTCATGCAGTGGCGGATCTCCAAGACATCCGGCAAAGGTTTTGAGCGACCAAGGTTCGGCGCGAGCCTTGCCGCCCCGCGGCGTGCCGGCCTGAGCACCGATAGATCGCCGTTTTGCCAAACCGACCCACCGTGAGCGGACCATATCGACTAAGGCGCGACACCCTAGGGCCAAGGCAGATGGCAGCCGACGATGACCACTCCGGGGTAGCGCCTCGTGGCGTTTTGAAGCCTTTGCAGGTTGGCGGGCTTAAGTGCCCGCCACCAAGACGATCACTCCTATGCCTCCGGAGCGGACGGGTGCACTGCATGAGACCAGGGCAATCCATTGGACTGGGTGTTGCTGATCACGGTTGGCGCCATTGTGGGAGGTTATCTGGTCTATCTTCTGGTGCCGAAAAAACGCATCGTCGCAGGCATATTGGCCGCCAACGCAATTGTTGCAGCGATGGCATTGGCTGGGGTGGAACGTCGCCGAGGCCCCGGTTGGCTGGTTTGCCTTTTTCTCGTTCCTCGTCGGCGTAGCCACACTCAAGCGGTGATCGACTATTAATTTTCTTTGCGGAAGCAATGCCCGGTACGCGCTCCACCGCACGGCAACGCCGCGAGGACTCGAGCCTGGGCGGGACGGAAAGTAACGCGACGGCCGACAGGAGCTGGCTTTTGCGGAAAATCCCGCGGCAACGATGCCAGCCAAAGCCACAGACGAGCTCAGGATCACAAAGTGCCAACGATGTCCAGGCGTTATGTCCCAGCGAGTTAAGAGCGAGTGGGCACCAACCGACCCTCGCTCTGATCTGCGGCCCCGCAACTACTGCAGAAACAGCGGCACTGCCGCTAACGCCGCGGGGATTGCGGCGTCGGCAACTCCTCTTAGCTGAGGAAAAGTCGGCGCGCAGTCTCGGAAGGTGACAGGCAAAGGCATCGCCCGCGCTTCACCTCGCCTTAACGAGAGGGCGCTATGCTCTTGATCTCGCCACTTGTGTTTCGCGTATGGCGAGCGACCTCGGCGGTAACGATCGGTCCACGAAAAGAAATACGGACAGCGGATCCTTTGAGTCGCAGAATGGCTCCTGGAAGCGACATGGATATTTCTGCCTTCCGCTCTGCGGCACCAGGTTGTGCCGTGGGGCGAAGTGGGGAGGCTTGCGGGGGTGGCGCGGAAGCCGGATTGCGTGCCTATAGCTCTCGAGTGTCCTTCACCTCTCCCCCGCGGGGAGGTCGCCGAGCGCAGGCAGAGGTGCCTCCCTGGGATTTCTACTCCGGTCTATTGGCGCTCTGTGGCCTCCACCACCGCTGAAGCTTATGGCGTACAGGTTCCTGGCAGAGGCGGCCTGGATGGCCAGCAATGATCGCCCGAGCGAAGTCCTTCGCGTCGGTACGGACTGGGAGGGTCGGTGATGAGGCATGGTGCAGAAGCCCGGCTTCTGTCGATCCAATGATGAATCTTGAACGCCCTGGCGCAAATTCTCCCTGCCAGAAGCTTGACCAGGCGGATCGCCGCAAACGGCAGCTGATTACGAGCAGGAAGTCCGGCGCGCCTGGACAGCGCTTGCCGCGCTCGATCGCCGACATCGTCCCTGGCGGCCGATAGCGGAAAGATCGTCCGGAATCAGATCGTGGCGCGAAACCGGTCATCACGACGGGAATCCCCAGAGTTGATCTGACCAATTCTCTAAGTCCTGCTCCCGGCCCTCGCCAGCTGATCTCTGCTTCAGGCGGTAGATGATGGGGCCACGCGGATGAACCGGAAGTTCGAGTCGGCGCGACGCTCGTTGATACTTCAGCGAGGCTTCCCGCGGAGAGCTGACTCGCCTGCGCGGTTTGGTTTCGCCGCGATCAGCCGCCTGAAGTCGCTTCTGATCATCGCCCGCACGTTCATCGGAATATTTCCGAGCGAAGAAATTTCTCTGGCCGCCGCTTGTCGCGAGATACAGCGCACGTTCATGATAGCGGATCGATGGATCGTCACTACGACGGCGTAATTTGGTGACTGCGCGATTGAGATGGGGCGTGATGTCGAGCTCCTGATCTCCAGCTGGCGAGCAGTTCCAAAGCGGACGGTCGTCTCTGAATGATCCTGCCCGGGAGATGACGATCACGCCGAAGTGATCGTGACCCGCAAAGCGCTTGAATACTCCTCGTGGATTAGTTGCCTGGTTCCACCTGGGTCCGTCGCCACGCGTCCACCGCCGCGAGCCGATTGTTGAACGGTAATTAGCTGGTAGCGCGCCGGCGGCGCAGTCGCCGTGGAGCGCAGCACGTGATACCTTCTGCCGAGTTCCAAAACGCCTGATAACACGCGGCACAAAACAGACATAACAGACGAGTGGCTGGCACCTGCGCCGCCGCTGGTGTGGACACACCGGCAGCAGATGCGCGGCGACGCCACTGGCGCCGTGGGTCTCGGCAACGTGAAGTCGATGAGGTGGATCATCGGCCGCCGATCCTGTGGGCCCGGTCAGAAGTGCGCCGGCCGATGGAAATCGCCACCCCGCTCGACGCGCCGGCCTCTCTCCACGGAGAGGGCCTCACCTCGCCACTGAGGGGAGAGGTCGCAGCAGGAATGGGGGCATTCCGCAGGAGAGGTTGGCTCTCATCGAACTCCTGTTGTGGTCGCAGCTCCTGTTAGCCGTGAAAATCACCTTGTCGTAATCGCCGTGGGATCCCTATCCAGCCCCCAGAGAATCCTGTCATCGACATCGCACGAGGGCACGATAATCTGGTGGCCTGACTGACCAGCATCGACCGACACTGTGTCGTTTGAAATGCGCGAGGGATCTGGATTTGCCTCTGAGGCTTCCTGGTAACTTTCGCGCTCCCTCTGACGTCCTGGAGTGGCAGTCCACCCGCCACGAGGAGCAGAAGTCCGGCTACAGAGGAAAGCTCAAAATCACCTTGCTCTTCCCTGGCCCCAGATCCTCCGTGATTTTTGAAAACCCCTGTCAAATGAGCTGCCCTCTGCTTCATCTCTTTCACTGGCGTCCCAGAGCTCCCAGTCTGCTCCAGAAACCAGTCTCGGAGCTCGCCCGCTCTCCTGGAGAAAGCCTTCTTGATTTTTCCTTCCAGATCTCGACTTTGTGATATATATCCCCTGGAATTATAAATTCCGCCGAAGCTCATCTTGCTTCGCTCGACCTCTCCGCCCCGGCTCCCTCACCCTGACCTCCTCTCGCCGGCTTCGGCGGGGATGTGCCCGCCGGGAGAGGGAGTGATTGCATCGGCCGATCGAGGTTGAGGCTTACCGGTGAAAGCGCTGGTGCCACTGATGGTCCTTCGATCGCTTGGAGAGAGCGACCAGCGTCTGGTGAAAAAGACGGAGCTCGGATCTGTTCGAGCTGTCGACGGAAGGTATCGTTCGGGGCGCAAACGGGAACCTGGCGTCCGGGGCGATCTCCTTCGATCCGCGGCGGTGGATCGAAGCGTGCCGCGCGACTTTCGCCACTTCGATCGAGATCTCTTCTTCCGAACCGACGTTGTAAGCGCGCCGGCCTGCTCCAGCAGCAGCGGTCCAGAGCCATCCCGCCATGTCGGAAGAGGCGTAGAGATGATCGAATTGCGTCCCGTCTCCTCGACTCGAATCGTATGTCCTCGAGCGCACGAAGCGAAGCTTCCTTCACGGCGAACTCTCGCCTTCAATGGGAGTCCGGGGCCGTGATTCGAACGCGAAACCGCGCGCGACGACCGTCTGAGGCCGTACCGCTGGCCAGTGCCGCGCAGAGCAGCTCTCCCGGCAAGCCAACGCCGGACGAGCCCGCGAGCGATGGTGATCGGGGCGCCACGGAAATCCTCCTGGAGACGTTTATTTCCCGCCGGCTGCCGGCCACACGGCGCCCCCGAGCTCAGGTACAAGGAAAAACCCGACGCGCCTTGATTCGCACTGCGTGCCGAGCACCCGCTGGTTCTTGATATTCGACGACAGGTGCCGGGGATCGCCGCGCCGAGAAGTCCGACGGCGTTGCGGCATGGATCACGAGGTCGAAGCGCGCGGATAGCCGCAAGTAAAGTGCGCCCGTCGAGCGCCGCCGTGCTGCCTTCTTCGATCCAGCCCCAGCAAGTCAGCGCCTTCAGATGCGGGTGGGCGGCGAGAAGGCCGTGGATCCCGGCTGAGGACGGAAACGTCCATCCCTGGAACAGGTGCAGGCTCGATCAACCAGCGCTCGATGAAACCTGTTCCACTGGTGAGGGAGGATCCGCGCCTCCTGAGTAATCGGCGGCGAGTCCGCCACGCAGGCGGCCAAATTCTCCGTCACGTGGGAGCCAACTGAGGGTTTGTGTCTTCCGGGCCAGCGCGACCCGGAATCGGTCGATGGCGGGTCGAAGTTGATCCGTTCCTTTTCGATCACCAGCGGGGCCGGTGCTGCACCTGGTATGGATCCAACCTGATACTCGCCGATCACCCCGATGTAGAACAGCAACTTGAGCTGAGAAGAAGAACCCGATCAGAAAGCAGACCATGAACTGGCTCCAGTTGACGAGTTTACCACGCCGAGGTAACCGAGCGCGATCAGGTGCCGCGGAGCGCGGTGTTGCAGCTGGAGCAGCGTGGCGTTTGGCGTGGAAGCCGGAATAGCTCGTGATCCTGAGCACGCTTTCGTATGTCGTAGAAAGGCCAAAGGAAATTGTTGCGGGCCGCGCATCGCCGGCGTTTTGAAAGCCGGCTGATGAAAGTGAATGGTCGCGTTGTATCCGAGATCGGCGATCAGCCTGGAAGTATGGTACGTCCAGCTGCCGGACAGCAATACGTAACTGAACCAAAGTGCAAC
>ERZ1370068.8732-contig-7563_pt1 | contig 60172 bp, 109 predicted proteins | sample MGYA00561227_ERZ1370068 | MGnify/ENA primary metagenome ERZ1370068 (study PRJEB38410, sample SAMEA6850437) | metagenome | study: Metagenomic assessment of the ecological functions of the soil: analysis of the soil microbiota associated with the... | reverse complement strand
CTCGGCGCGCGAGCCGGACAGGGACTGCCCGACGCTCTTCTTGTCGACCCTGGCGTCGAAGCAGTTGCTGATGTCGCCGCTGAAGGTCGAGATCTCGTACGCATAGCCGCCCTCGGCGCTGGCACGCACGTTGAGGTCACCGCTGACGGAGGCCGCATCGAAGGAGGCACCGCGGGTGAGCTTGCCCCTCGAAGCGCAGGTCACCGGAGGTGGTGCGGGCATGCACCGAGCGCGCCGAATTCAGGGTAATGAGCAGATCGCCGCCTCACCGAGCTGGTCTCCAGGTCCCCCGCGCCGTGATCCAGGTGCACATCGCCGCTGACCGTGCTGACGTACAGGCGCGCCGCCCGGCCATGGCCGCGTACCTTGACATCCCCCGCTGACGGTCTTGAGTTCCAGGTCCGCGCCGGCAATCTCGGTCGTGACATTGCCGCTCACGGCGTTCAGGCGCTGCACGCCGAAGCACCCCGGTGACGCTCGCATCCGCACTGACGGTGGCCAGGTGCAGCTCGCTGTCCTTGGGGATCTGCACGCGCAGCTTATGCGTCGCCGTCGCGCGAGGAGTGACTCGGCAGCACCACTCTTGATGACGGTGCGATCGGACTCGCTCGTGACATCCACGCGCTCCACGCCGCCGCCGAGTTCCCCGTGCACGATCACTTCCGGGCGCTCCGAGGGCGGTGGACCTCGACGCTGCCACTGGTGTTGGAGATCTCGACAACGCGCGCGCGGCGGGCGGCCACCTGCTTGTCGAAGGCTTTGTAGGTCTCGGCGGCGCTGAGTGCGCTCGCCCCGAGCGCGATGACGGCCGCCGACAGTGTAAAGAACGTTCGCATGTTTCTAGATCCCCCGGCCAGGGTCGCTGGCCTCGTGCACGTCCGTCAGGGCGCGCATTTCATCCTGGTAAGTGTTGATGAGCAGCTCCTGCAGCAGCGCATTGCTCGGGTCCTCGCCCAGGGCGCGCTCCAGGTCCTCACTTGGCGTGCTCGATGGTCGCAAGACTCGCCGTGACCTTTGAGGCGCGCCGGCGGCGGCATCGCCTCGATGCGCGCCTGCAGCGTCTTGAGCAGTTCGGTGCGCTGGCGCTGGTAGCGCGGATCACTGACATAGCTGGCGTTGAGCGCCGCGGCCCTCGAGGCTGGCGGGGATGCGGTGGAAGCCGCGCTTCTGGGGCGCGGTCGCCGCGCCGCCGGACAGCGGCAGCACCTCGCGACCGATCCACACGCCCACCGCGACGCTGGCCACCATGGCCGCCGCGGCCAGCCAGCGCAGCTGCGCGAGCCGCGCGCCCGCCGGCCGCGGGCCGGCACGGCAGCCACCGTGGCCGCGGGCGCCTCTCAGGCGCGCCTCGATCCCGGGCCACAGGTCGCGCGGCGGCTCGATCGCCACCGGCAGCTCGCCGAGGGACTTCACCTTGCGTTCTTCGGGGCCGTTCATGTCCAGTTGATCTCCATGTTCAGTCGCTCGCGCAACCGCTGCAGGCCGGTGCAGCTGCGCCTTGCAGGTGCCCTCGGCAATCCCGAGCATCTCGGCTGCCTCGCCGTGCGAATACCCGTACAGGGCATGCAGCACCAAGGCATCGCGCGCGCCATCGGGCAGTGCGCCGATGGCCGTCTCCAGCTTCCCGCACTTCGAGCGCGCGTCTCCAGCAGGAAGCCGCCGCCGGGTCCTTCCTCGTCCTCCGCCGGCGTCTCCATCACCGGGGAGCGCCTTGCGGCGCCGGCCCAGGCTCACGTTCACTCGCGATGCGGTGCAGCCAGGTCGACAGCGAGCTGCGCGTCTGGAACTGCGGCAGTGCCTTCCAGGCGTTACAATGAAGGTGTCCCGCGTACAGTCCTCCGCCAGATGCGCATCGCGGGTGAGCCGCAGGCACAGGCCGTACACCTTGCCCGCGTGTTCCCGGTAGAGCAGCGCTCAAACGCCCGGCTATCCCCGGCGCACGCGCGCTGCACCAACGCCCCTTCCCAATCCACCCAGGCTGTCCCCGACCTGTGCGTAGCTCATCTGTCCCTATAGAGGCGCGTCCCGCGGCTCTGGTTTAAAGCGTCCGTCGCCGCCAGGCAACAGTTTTCAAGGAACCGAAACATCGTTATAAGACACTTAACAGAAGGCACGAAAGAGCGAACCGGGAAGGCAGGAGAAGGTTCATGGGAAGAACGAACAAGGGCCTGGGACGGCTGTGGCGTCCGGGCGGGGATACCCCGGAGGTGATCGCCGGGGAGCCGTATCCGGAGCACCGGCGCGCGGCGGCACGGCTGACGCCGACCCGGCTCTTCTGGCACGCGCCGGCGCGCTGGCTGAAGGTCGACCCGCTGACCGCGCCGCTGCAGCCTCACCATTTCACGACGGGCGGCAGGCTCATCAGGTAAGTCTCAGGATCCGCGTCCGTCTGGAAGCCGAACCGCGTGCCGCGGTCATAGACCAGGTTGAACCTCGACATAGCGGCCGCGTTTAACAGCAGCCGTTCGCGCGCGGCTTCGTCGTAGGGTGTCCTTCTCGCGCCGTGCGACGAGCCGCGGGATAGACGTCCAGGCAGCGCCTCGCCCACCGCACGCACGAACGCGAAATCCGCCTGCCGCACTCGCGCACTCGCCAGATCGTCGAAGAAAATCCCGCCCACCCCGCGGGCTTCCTGGCGGTGCGGCGGGTAGAAGCAGCGGTCGCACCAGGCCTTGAACTCGCGCATAGGCGTCGGGGCGGTAGCTCTCGCAACGCTGCGCGCAGCGCTGCAGTGAAAGTCGCTGGTGTCCTGCGCGAAGGGAAAGGCCGGCGTCAGGTCCGAGCCGCCCCCGAACCAGGCGCGGCTGGTGGCGAGGTAGCGCAGGTTCATGGTGCACCGCCGGCACGTAGGGATTGACCATGTGCGCCACCAGGGAGATGCCGCAGGCGACGAACGCGCCTGGCGGAAGCCTCGCGCGCCGGCGACCTGGCCGCGCTGCGCCTCGGGGGCGAGCGTCCCCACGACGTGGCTCGACGTTGACGCCGACCTTCTCGAACACCGCCGCCCGCGCAGCAGCCGTGACTCCCGCCACCCTCCAGGCGATGGCCTTCGGGCTTGGTGCCAGGCTCGCCGCTCGAAGCGCTGCGCTGGCTCGAACGCCTCGAACGCCCGGCACAGCCGCCCTGCAGGTCGCGGAAGTACGCCGTCGCGCGAGGCGGCGCCGGATCGCCAGTCGACTAGCGGTGCTCATGTGACGTAGTCGACCAGGCGCGCGACGGCATCCGGGTCGGTCTCCTGCCAGATGCCGTGGCCGAGATTGAAGATGTGCCCCGGCGCTCTCCCCGGCCTGCCGTGAGCACCGCATCGACGTGGCGCTTGCAGTTCTCGGGCGGGGCGAACAGCGCCGCCGGATCCAGATTTCCCTGCACCGCCTTGGCGGCCCGAGGGTCTGGCGGACCCTCGGCGAGCCCCATGCGCCAGTCGACGCCCACGACGTCGACGTCCAGGTCCCGACCGCTCCCATCAGCGATGCACCCTGGTTGACGTAGTAGATGAGGGGCACGCCGGCGTGCCGCGGCGCGCGGCGGTGCGGCACGGCGGCGCAGCGCGAAGCGCGCGAACTCCGGCGGCCCGAGCAGCCCCGCCCAGGACTCGAACAGCATCAGCGCCTGGCGCCGGCCGCCCGCCTGGGCGGTGGAGGTACTCCGCCATGGCGTCCGTCCAGGGTGCGTGAGCAGGCGCTGCGCCGATTCCGGCTGTGCGTAGGGGAACGCGCGTGCGGCACCGAACTCCTTGGACGGCCGGCCGCCGACGAGGTAACACAGTGACGCGTGAAGCGGCGCGCCGGCGAAGCCGATGACAGCGGCACCCCCGCGGCAGGTTCGGCGCTCACCAGGCGGATGGCCTCCAGCACGAAGGGCACGTCGCGCTCCGGCACGAGCGCGGGCAGGGCATCGATCTGCGCGTCGTCTGCGGATCGGTGCGCGCACCACCGGGCCGGGCTCGAAGGTCAGGTCCACGCCCATGCCCCTGCAGCGGCGTCATGATGTCGCTGAAGAGGATCGCGGCGTCGAGTTCGAAACGCCGCAGCGGCTGCAGGGTCACCTCCGCCGCCAGGTCCGCCGTGCGCGTCAGCGTCTCGAAGTCGACCTTGGCGCGCAGCGCCCGGTACTCGGGCAGGTAGCGCCCCGCCTGACGCATGATCCAGATCGGCCGGTGCGCCGCGGCTGGCGCCGGCAGGCGGCGAGGAAGGCGCCCGCTGCCCGCGGCGCGACGCCGGGCGTGCCATGCGTTCAGCCACTGCGCCACTCTCGGCGCGCGAAGCAGCGATGATGAGGTCCGGCCCCGGCACGGCGGATCCCGGTCAGGGTCTCCAGCAGCCGCGGCGCGCTCGTCGATCCAGCCGCGCTCGGCGGCCGCCTTGATGGAGGCTGAACTCTCCGGAGACCTGGTAGGCCACCACCGGCACGCGCACGGCATCGCGCACCCGGCGGATGACATCCGAGGTAGGGCCCGGCCGGCGCTTGACCATGACCAGGTCGGCGCCCTCCTCGACATCCAGCAGCACCTCGCGCACGCGCTTCGCGGCGAGTTGGCCGGGTCCATCTGGTAGGAGCGCCGGTCCCCGAAGGCCGGTGCGGACTCGGCCGCCTCGCGGAACGGGCCGTAGAAAGCGGACGCGTACTTTGCCGCGTAGGCGGACGATCGGCGTCGTGGCCTCGCCGACCGGTCAATCCAGCAGTGCGCGGATCGCCGCCACCCGCCTGTCCATCATGTCGCTCGGCGCGACCGCGTCCGCGCCGGCGCGCGTAGTTGAGCGCCACCTCGCGCCAGCGTGCGCACTGGAGGAATCGTTGTCGACCGCGCCGTCCTGGGTGATGTGGCCGCAGTGCCCGCGGGTCCGTGGCGCCGCACGGCACACGTCCGCCCACACCAGCAGCTGCGGGCAGGCCTCCTTGATGCGCCGATGCGTCTGCGCGGCGAGCCCTGGGGGTCGAGCGCGCTGCTCGCCTGCCGGCGTCCTTGTGGTCGGGAGCGGCGAACACCAGCACCGCCGGCACCCCGGTGGCGGCGACCTCGCGCGCGATGTCGCGCCGCCTCATCGACGGAGAGCTGGAAGATGCCGGGCATGCTCTCGACCGCGCGCTGCACGGCGCGCCCCGGAACGGCGAACAGCGGGTAGACCAGGCCCTCGGGCCGCAGGTGCGTCTCGCGCACCGGCGCGGCGCCACGGGTCTGACTGGCGCGTGCGGCGCGGACGGGTGTTGGGGAAATGGTTAGGGATCTCATCTCCAGTAAGCGAAGCGCAGTCACCGCAAGTCCCTCGAGCGTCGCCGCATCCGGGCGATGACGGCCTGGTGTCCGCGCGCGCGCTCAGCGCGCGCGCGGTGGTGCGCCCGATGGCAACCGCGGCGGCGCTGTGCAGCAGGCGGTCAAAGTCCGAATGGCCGAGCGCCTCCGCCAGCTCGCTGACCGCGGAGGACTCGGCGAAGGTCACCGCCGCGACGCCGTCGCGCGCGATCCAGTGCGGCACGCCGCGACAATCCAGGGGCGCGCTGCCGGTGCGGTACGCCTCCACCTGCGTCACCTCGGCCCCAGCCGTGCCGCAGGCCCGCGGCGATCGTCGGCAGTGCCCGCGAGCTCGCCGGATAGAGAATCCGTGCCGCGGTCGCGGCCAGTCCGCGCGCGGCAAAGGCACGGCCACCAGCGCGGCGGCATTGCCCTCATCCGGCACCAGCTCGACCGGCCAGCCACTGCCCCACAGACCTGCGCGCCGTCGCCTTGCCGATCGTCGGCCACCTTGAGTCATCGGCGGCGCGGGCAGTTGCTCGGCATCGGCCGCCAGGCGCGTTGCGGCTTGCGAACACGATCCAGTGGAAGCTGCGGATGGCCTGCAGGCGCGGCAGCGCAGCGGCGCCGGGTCGGTCGTGCCGATGCTCACCGTCGGCCACAGGCAGCACGCGCAGCCTGCGAGGTTCTTCGTAGCTCCGCGGCCCAAGGGGCCGTCGCTCCGCCTCGCGCGCGTGACCACCACCGCCCTTTTCCGCCAGCCGCGCCCGTGCGTCGCTCCTCCACATCAGTGAAGCGGCTGCGCCCAGGGCAGATGAGCCTCGCCAGCCCCGCGCGCCAGCGAGATCCTCCGCGACCCGCTCACCGAGCGCCACCGCGTCCGGACACCGAGGCAGCGCGCGCGGCCGCCTAAGCGCCCAGGTGCGCGCCGCCATCCAGCGCGTGCAGACGCCGGCACCGAGCCCGAGCATGCGGTCGGTCACGGCTGGCGAGCGCGCCGAGCGGCACCCGGCAGCGCCCTCGAAGTGTGCGCTTCCAGCAGCGCTCGGCGTGGAGGGCAGAGGCGCGCCCTCGCGGCCATCCAGCAGCAGCCAGCGCAGGGCTGGGGCGTCCGCGGTACGCGCACACGCTGATCACGCCCCTGGTGAGACTGCGGGCGGGGAACCCGCCGGGCGACAGGAACTCGCCTACGTGCCCGAGCAGCTGCAGGCGCGCCAGCCCCGCCGCGGCGAGGATGATGGCGTCATAGTCGCCAAAGGCTGCGCAGGCGTTCAACCCGCGTCGGCACGTTGCCGCGCAACCTGCGTGCGTGAGGTCCGCCGCGCGCATCAGAGGCGCGCGGCGTCGCAGGCCGCTCGTGCCGACGCGCGCGCGCCGGGCGGCAGTTGCGGCGAGCCTCGCGCCGTCGCGGCTCAGAAGGCGTCGCGGGCGTCGGCGCGCGGCAGTGCGGCCGCGAGCGTGGAGCCCCGGATCGAGCCAAGTGAGAGGTCCTTTGAGACTGCGCACGGCGACAATGACGCCAGCCCCGGGCAGCGCCCCGGTCGATTTCCTTGGTGAAGAAGGCGCGCCCGCCGGCCTGCCAGCGGCACCTCGCTTCTGCACATCCCCGCCGTCTTGATGTGTACTCAGCCGCACGGCGGGGGCGCCGTGGGCTGCCAGCAGCGCCTGCAGGTGGTGGCCTGCCAGAGCGCGAGTGCGAGGCACGCGTGCCGATGCGCAGCGCGGGCGCGCGCTCACGGCGTGCCGTCCTTCAGGAAGCGGTAACCGACGCCCCACCGTGAGGAAGTGGCGCGGATTTCCCGGGTCCGCTTCGAAGCGCTTGCGCAGCCGCAGGATGAAATTGTCCACCGTGCGGTGGAAGGGAACACGTCGTATCCCACACCCTCTCCAACAGGCTCTCGCGCGAGACGATGTCCCTGTCGTGCTCGGCGAGCACCTTGAGGATCATCGCCTTTCTCGTCAGCTTCCGTGCGCCTCGCCGTTCCAGGCGCGGGGCGCGGAAGGCGCGGAAATCCACCTCGTTGCCGCCGAAGCTGAGCACCGCGGTGGCCGCGGTCGTGCCGAGGCGCTGTGGTACCAGTCCCAGCGCTGCAAGATCGCGCGCGCACGCGCAGCAGGAAGTTCCGCAGATGAAAGCGTCAAGGAGATAGCTATCGCCGCCGGCTTCCAGGCCGCGCACGCGGTCGGCTGGGTCCCCGCGCGCGGTGAGGAACAGCACCGGCGTATTGCCCTGCGCGCGCAGCCTGCGGCACACGCCCAGCCGTCGATACTGGCAGCATCACGTCCAGCACGATCAGCAAGAGGCGGCGCCTGCGAGCCAGCGCCAGCGCCTGCTCGTGCCGTGCTTCGCTGGTCAGCCCACCTCGTAGCCTTCCGCGCGCAGGTTCTCGATGACCCGGCCGCCAGGTGCGTGTCATCCTCCACCACCAGGACGCGCGGCGCGGCGGGTGCCCTCGGCACTCACGGCGCTGCCTCCCGGGGCCGCAGGCCAGGTGAGCATCGAAGCGCGCGCCCTGGCTCCGGCCTGGGTCGCCAGGCGCGCTGACACGGCCCTGCGCGAGCTCCATCAGCCGGCACGATGAACAGCCCGAGACCGGTGCCGTAGTAGCCGCCGCCGCCGATGGCGCGAATCCTGAACAGGCGCGACCGTCCGCGGTGGCGAAGCCGACGCCGCTGTCGCGCACGTCCAGCTCCACCTCATCCCCTGGCGCGCGCCGTGAGCGCGATGCTGCGCCGCCGCGCCTGACCGGCGCCAGCGCCGCGAGCGCGTTCTTCGAGCACGTTGCGCATCACCACGTCCAGGGCGAGCGGGTCGCCTCGCTCACGGTCAGCCCTTCGGCTCGATGTCGCTCGCGATGCTCACCTGCGCCTGCCGCAGCGCGCGCTCTTCCAGCTGCGTGACGACGCTGGCGCCTGACCGCGCCGGCGAGCGGTACCGGCCTCGGAGCGGAAGTCCGCCCGGCCGCGCTCCAGCGCGGGCGCTCTCGAGGATCCGGGTGACCACCAGCTCCATGCGCGCAACGCCGCCTCAGCATGCGATCGATCAGCACCCGCGCCTGCGGCGGCGGCGGCGTGCGCAGCGCCAGGGTCTCGGAGTGAGAGCTGCAGGCTCGCGAGCGGCGTCTTGAACTGGTGCGAGACCAGCGCGAGGAAGCCGTCCCGCTCGGCGAGCTAACGCGCGCCCGGCGCGGCGCAGCGCGCGCGATCACCGGGCGATGCACAGCCTGAAAGCGCCAGCAGCGAAGAACGCCCCTCCCACGCGTAAATACCAAGCCGGTGGCGGGCTCACCTGCCTCCGCGGCGAGCGAACGAGCACTCGCCGCCGGCGAGAGCGCGGCGTGCCTGTCGCTGACGAGGATGTTGGGCAGCAGTTCGTGGATGCGCTCGGGGCGGCTGCCGCCCTCCAAGAGCGCCTCGCGCCGGGCGGCGGCCTGCCTCGGCGCAGGCGGCACGCAGCGTCTGCGCGTTGCGCTGCGTGTAGCTGCGCTGGTCGAACACCCACCAGGGGCGACCTGCACCACGGACACCAGTACGCCAGGCGAGCGAGCGGTCAGCTGAACACGCGCGTGGATTTCTTACGTGCGAGCGTCGCGAGCGACCGCCGCAGCTAGCTTCCGGCAGAAGCGCTCGAGGTCCGCACGGGTGTGCGCCAGGGACAAAAAGCAGCCCCTCGTAGGCCGAGTGGCGGCAGCGTACACGCCGCCGCGCTCGGGAGCATGGCGTGGAACAGCCGGGCGAAGCGCCGTGGGTTTCGCGCTCCGTGGGAGAGTCGCGGCGGTGGCGCGGCGCGCCCGCCCGCAGCAGCGATATCCGCCAGAAGAGCGCGAGCCCACCCGCACAAAAAGTGCAGCGGGAAGGCCGCCCCCGCGAGGACGGAAGCGATCATCGCTTCAAGCTCGGCGCCGAGCGCCTCCAGCAGGCGCTGCCAGCCGTGCTCGCGCTCGAGCAGCTCCAGGGTGGCGAGCCCGGCGGTCATCGCGACCGGGTTCCCCGAGAGCGTGCCGGCCTGGTAGGTATCCCCCAGGTGGCGCCACCAGGCGCGCCATCGCGGCGCGCGCGCCACCGAACGCCCTGACGGGCATCCCACGCCGCCGATGACCTTGCCGAAGCTGCGGCCAGGTCGGGGGTGATCTTCAAAAGCCCCGCGGCACCGTCGCGGCCGAGGCGAAAGCCCGAGATGACCTCGTCGAAGATCAGCAGCGCCGCGCGCGCGCGCGAGTTCGCGCAGCGCCGTGTGTGAGGAACTCCCGCGCCGCCGCAGCAGCAGGCCGGTTGGCCGGCACCGGCCTCGATGGACGACGGCGGCGATGCGCGCGCCGTCGCGCTCAAACAGCGCCGCCAGGCGCCGCCGCGGCCTCGTCATCCAAAGTGGCAGCACCCGCGTGCAGGCGGTGGCGGCCTCCGGCACGCCGGCCGAGACGCACAGGCGAAGCCGAAGGTGGCGAGTGCTGAGCCGGCCGCCACCAGCAGGTGATCCGCGTGACCGTGGTAGCAGCCGGCGAACTTCACGCCGATGAGATCGCGCGCGGTGCAGGCGCGTGCGACGCGGATGGCGCTCATGACCGCCTCGGTGCCGGAAAGGAAATGAAGCGCACCTGCTGCACCGCCGGGTAGCTCGCCACCAGGGCGCTCCGCTGAGCGCTGACTCTCCGACGCCCCGCAGGGCGCAACCGAAGGTGGTGCCGCGCTGTAATCGCCCCGCTCACTGGCGGCGACCACCGTTGCCGCGCATGCCCCGCGATCAACGGCTCCCCAGGAACCCACCGGTGTCCAGGTAACTCCCCGCCGTCCGCGTCGAACACCCGCGTGCGCCCGCCCCGCGTGTGCGATGAATGCGCGGCGCGCCGCCGACGGCGCGAAAGGCACGCACCGGGAGCCTCACGCCGCCCGGAATCGACGGCGCAGGCGCGCTGGTGGTAGCGCACTCGCCGAGCGCGGATAGCGCTCGCGAAGGGTGTCCCCAGTAAAGCTGGGTCATGGGTTTTTCCGTATCAGCGCGGGCGCGCCCGCCTGGCTGGCGGCGGCGAAGAAGGCCTCCAGCGCGTCCGGCTCCGGCGTGCAAGGCGCGGCAGCCCGGATCCCCGCCAAGGGCAGGTGCGCCAGGCGCCGCGCCACGTTGCAGGCGAGCCGCCTCTCGAGCTGGCCGCGTTCCTCATCGTCCAGCGTATTTGCGCAGCTCGTGCGCGAGCGCACGCGCCGACTTCCGCGGCGGCGATCTGCTCGAAGCGCAATCCTTCAGGTGCGCAAGTCGCGGCCCGAAGGCGCGCGCGTGGCGAGCCTCGGTGCGCAGGTGCATCAGGCGCCTCGTCGATCGCGGCGCGCACCTGGCGCGAGCCGCATGAGCTCTCTGCCAGGCGGCGCCCTGCGCCGCCTCGATGAGATCGTGCATGCCGACCCGGGCGAGACTGGCCGCGCGCGGCGCCGCCGCCGGGTCGACGTTGGGCGGCACCCCGAAATCGATCAGCAGCGGCGCGCCGCCTGCCGCTACGCGCGCGCGAGCGTCGCGGCATCGAGTATCGGTTCCCGCCGGCCCGCGGCCAGCACCACCGCGGCCAGTGCCGGGCCGCCGGCGGAAAGTGCTCCAGCGATAGCGTTTCAGCGCCCACCGCGGCGGCGAGTTCTTCGGCGGCCTGCGGCGTGCGGTTGACGATGAGCAGTGGCACCTGCGCCTGCTGCAGCCGCAATGCGCAGCGGCGGGTCATGGGCGAGACCCCGACCAGCGCCACCTGGCAGTCTGGCGGCCGTCGAGGTGCCTGAGCACGCGCTCGGCGGCGAGATCGCCCAGGGAAGGCGCGCCCGCACTCCGCCGGAAAGGCGCTGCACGCGGCGCGCCATGGTGAGCGCTTCGCCCATCAGCCGATCGAGCACCGGACCGCAGGTGTGGGCGTGACGCGCGTCCTCCCAGGCAACGCGCAGCTGGGCGGCGATCTCCCGCCTCCGCCCGTCTGTGCCGAATCCAGGCCGCACGCGAGCAGGGAACAGGTGTTCGACCGCGGCCTCTCCGGTCCAGGCGCGCAGCAAGGCGTGCCGCCTCGCCGGCCTGCCGCGTCGCGGCCCGGCGAGGGCCCCTGGAAGACCTCCTGCCCGGCATCCCCGGCGGCGGCGCCGCCGTCGGTGGCGAAACACCACTTCGATGCGGTTGCAGGTACGCGACATAGAGAAGTTCCGCGGCCCCTGAGGCGCGAGAGTGAGCAGCGCCAGCCGCGGCGCGATCTCCGCGCGCGGCACGGAAAAACGCGCCACTTCATCCACCCCCTGCATAGCGGTAGGACAGGCCGACCACGCCGATCTGCTGCATGAGCGAGCTTAGCCTCGGGGCGCGGGCGCGAATGTCACCGAACGGTCACAGCCCTGAGAGCCATGCCGCGGATTAGGCCCCGGCGCGTTTCCGGTCGCGGTGCGGCGGCAGTTGCACAACCCGCCCGGGCGCGGGCAGGGTGGGCGCGCGGGCATCACCCCACCCTGCGCACCGAACCAGCGGCCCCCATGATCCACAAACTCACCCTTGCCGTCCTTGTGGCTGCTGTTGGCGTCGGCCTCGCTGGCGCTGCCATGGCGGCGGATCAGTCCCCGGAAGCCGCGCGCGCGCGACCTCGGCATCCCGTTCGACGGCACGCCGGGTCCGTTCAACGCCATCACCGACGTCAGCGGCGTCGCTGGTCGGGCACACGACGCTCATCAGCGGCTCGGGCAAGCTCGTCGTCGGCAAGGGCCCGGTGCGCACCGGGGTGACCGCGATCCTGCCGCGCGGCATGAACTCCATCGAGCGCTTCGCCTTCGCGCGGCTGGTTCGCGCTGAGAACGGCAACGGCGAGATGACCGGCACCACCTGGGTCGATGAGTCCGGCTTCCTCGAAGGCCCGGTGATGATCACCAACACCCACAGCGTGGGCGTGGTGCGCGATGCGGTGATCGCCTGGCGCGTCGCGCACGGTCCGCGCGGACGCCACCGGCGCCTGGTGGTCGCTGCCGGTGGTCGCGGAGACCTGGGACGGGTGGCTGAACGACATCAACGGGTTTCACGTCAAGCGCCGAGCACGCCGTGCAGGCGCTCGACCGTGCACGCAGCGGGGCGGTGCGAGGAAGGCAACGTCGGCGGCGGCACCGGGATGATCTGCAACGGTTTCAAGGGCGGCATCGGCACCGCCTCGCGCAAACTCACCGCGAAGCGACGGCGGCTACACGCTCGGCGTGCTGGTGCAGTGCAACTACGGCACGCGCGAAAACCTGCGCATTGCGGGCATCCCGGTCGGGCGTGAGATTCTCGGCGAGGACCCCTACGCGTTCGTGCCTCGGAGCTCGCCGAGCGCGGCTCGATCATCGTGGTGGTGGCGACGGACGCCCCGCTGCTGCCGCACCAGCTGAAGCGCGTGGCGCGACGCGTGGCGCTCGGGCTCGGGCGCAACGGCAGCATCGCCGGCAACGGCTCGGGCGAGCATCTCTCATTGCCTCTCTCGACCGCCAACCCGCAGGCCAGCAACGACAAGCACGTCACCGAGCTGCAGATGGTGCCCAACGATTCGCTCGACCCGCTCTTCGCCGCGACCGTCCAGTCAACCGGAAGAAGCCGTCGATCAATGCGATGGTCGCCGCGCAGGACATGACCGGGATCGACAACCACCACGTGAGCGCGCTGCCGCACGAGAAGCTGCGGCAGGTACTGAGGCGCAAGTACCAGCGGCTGCTCGAGCACTGACGGCCGCTTATGTGAGGTGCTTCTCGGCGCCGCGCTGCGGAAGAGGGAGATGGAGCGGGTGATGGGAATCGAATCCCACGTTAGCAGCTTGGGAAGCTGCAGTTCTACCATTGAACTGGCACGCCCGCCGGGGCCGTCGACTCTAATCGGGTTGCGCGCGGTTCGGCAACTGTCCTGCGACGCCGTGCGCCGGCGGTCAGCGGGCAGCATGCCGCCTCGGGCCTGCGCGTATAGCCTCAGGGCGCTTAGCGGGGGTATAAAGCATTGTCACGCTGCGGGTGAGGCCGCGGCGGCGACCGATAGCTATAAAGCAGCGGGGAGGTCCGATGGCGTTCTGCTGGCGGTCATACCACGCCACCTGATCATCTGGCGTGATCCGCCCGTGTGGCCATTCGTGTGGCGCGGCCTCCTGCCCCTGTGCGCACTGGCGGCGGTGGTGTTGTTCGCCGCCGGCCCGTTCGCCCGCCTCGCCATCCAGTCCACGGTGGAGCGCGAACTGCGCGGGCAGCTGGACGCAGCCGGCTTCGGCTGGGTGGGCCTGGCGGTGTCCGGCCAGAGCGTGAAACTCGCAGGCGTCGAGCCGCAAAGCGGCGCCGGCGTGCAGGCGCTGCAGCTGGCCGCGCGCCGCCACCTGCCCCACCTGGCTCGGCTCGACGCACCTGCGCGGTGAGGGTGAGCGCGCAGTTCATGCCGGCTGCCGAGCCCGCGTTCGGTAGCCAGCGGTCGCTTCTCCGCGCGCGCCCGAGCTGGCGGCGGCAGTCACGACACGACAGGGCTGCGAGCAGTCCCTCGCGAACTCACTTGCCGCCGAGCAGATCGCCTTCGCCCCCGGCAGAGCCAAGATCGATGCGCCCAGAAGCGGCGCGCGCTGCTCGACACGCCTCGCCCGCGAGGTGCGCGCCTGCCCGGGCAAGATCCGCATCGAGGGCCACACCGACACCGTGGCGGCGCGGCCGCGTCAACCGGCACCTGAGCTGAGGCACGGGCCGCGGCGGTGCGCAACGCCCTCATCGCCCGCGGCGTTCCTGCCGGTCGCCTCACCGCCAAGGGCTACGGGGCGCGCCGGCCGATCGCCGATAACACGACCGAGGAAGGGCGTGCGCGCAACCGGCGCATCGAATTGCACACGGTCTCTTCAAACTAGAACGAGCGAGGGGCTTTTCATGGGCTTTCTCCTGACCAAGATCCTGTTCCTCATGGCGCTGCCGCCGCCAGCGGCGCGCTGCTTCGCCTACTGGTGGTTCCGGCGCCATTACGAGGACGTGACGCTCGACTCACGCCTCGCTCGCGCGAAGAGTGGGACGCCTGGCGCCGCGGTTTCGAGGAGCGCCTGGCCGCACAGCGCCTGCCGGCCGATCTGTGAGCCGCCACGCAGCAGCTCACCGCCAGTGCACGCGGCCGTGAGCGACATCGATATTCCCATCCTCGAGCGCGTGGATCTCTCGCCGCTGCACGCGCGCCTGGAGGACCTGACGCGCCGCGTGGGCGACATCCGCTCGCCGCCTGGCGCCGGATCTCGGGGCCCACCCAAGCCCGCCTGACAGCGATCGAGCACGCGCTCTTCCCGCTCGACACGCGGCTCGATGAGCTGGCGTGAGCGCGGTGGTGGCCCTGCGGCCGCCGCTGGCGGCCACCGGCCGCGGACGCGGTGAGCGAGTCGGCCGCGCCGTCGTTCGGAGGCGCTCGACACCTCACTGGACGCCGCCGGCGGAGGCGGTGCCGGAGCGCCCGGCGGCAGCGCCGCCGGAGGCAACGGAGGCTCCCTCGAGGCGGTGCGCGGCGGCAGTAAGAATCTGCTGACGCATCCGAGCCACGGCAAGCCGGACGATCTCACCCGGATCAGCGGGCGTCGCCAAGGTGCTCGAGCACACTCTGCACAAGGTAGGCGTGTTCTATTTCTGGCAGATCGCCGAGTGGTCGCCCGAGGACGTCCGCTACGTCGACAGTCAGCTCACCGGCTTTCACGGGCGCATCGAGAGCGATGCAGTGGGTGAGCCAGGCGAACGAACTGGCTGCACTGCCGAGCGCCACGCCGCGACCGCGCGAGCACTGAAGCGCCGCACCGGCAAAAGCGCCGCTAGCTCGCGCTCCGGCACGCCCCTATAATGCGTGCCGCTCCGGGCCGCACTTTGCCGCGCCTCAATGAATCCAACCGCCGCACCTACCTCTCGCGCGTGCCGTGTGCGTGTACTGCGCCTCGAGCCAGCACCTCGCACGCCGGACTACCGCAGCGCCGCGCACCGGCTGGGAGAGGTGCTGGCCGGGGCCGGCATCACGATCGTCTACGGCGGCGGGGCGGCCGGTTCCATGGGAGTCGCTCGCCGACGGGGCGCCTCGCCGCCGGCGGGCAGGTGATCGGCATACTGCCGCGCTTCATGGCGGACCTCGAGTGGGGTCACCGGGGCTGACCGATCTGCAGCTCGTCGAGGATCTCAGGACGCGCAAGCACGCGATGCTCACCCTGAGCCATGGCGGCCATCGCCCTCCCGGGGGTTCGGGCACGCTCGAGGAGACCGCTGCTCGAGAGGCGATCACCCTCATGCGCCTGGGTCTTTACCTCAACCCGATCGTGCATGCGTGAACACGCGGCGGGTTCTTCACGCCGCTCGTAGGAGGTGCTGCAGCGCGCGGTCGATGAGCACTCTCGCTGGATCCGCGCCACCTGCTCATGTGGCAGGTCGTGGATACCCCCGAGGCAGTGCCAGAGGCGCTCCGCCAGGCCCCCGCCTGGAGTGCCGAGTCCCGGAGCCTTCGCGGCTGCTTAGCCCCGGCAGGCGCCGCCTCGGCCATTCGCCGCCGGCGGTGGTGGTGAACACCTCGCCCGGATGACACCGGATCGCGCGGCGCGCCTAAGCCTTGCGCTGTGCCGAGAGATCGAACGGCAGCGACCGCAGGCGCTGACCCGTGGCCGCACGGATGGCGCTGGCAACCGCCGGTGCGATCGGGGGCGTGCCCGGCTCGCCGACCCCTGAGGGTGGCTGGTGGAAGGCACGATGTAGACCCTCGATGAGCCGCGGCATCCTCGCTCATGCGCAGCACCTGGTACTGATGGAAGTTGCGTCTGGTCGACGTGTCCGTCAGTGAGCGTGATCTTGCCCGTGCAGCGCGGCCGAGAGGCCGTAGCCAGATGCCGCTTTGCATCTGCGCCCGCACCACGTCGGGCGTCACGGCGATGCCGCAGTCCACCGCGCACACGACGCGATCCACCGTGAGCTTGTGCCGCCTGCCACCGTGACCTCGGCGATCTGCGCGACCACGGTGCCGAAGGATCTCGTGCACGGCCAATGCCGCGGCCGCGGCCCGGCTGCCTGGGGAAGGGCTGGTCCACCCGGCCTTGTCCGCGGCGAGCTTGAGGGCCGCCGCGTGACGCGGGTGCTGGCCCAGGCGCGCCAGGCGAAAGGCGAGCCGGGTCCTGGCCCGCGGCCTGCGCGCGAGCTCATCGATCATTACTTCCTTGGAAAACGCCGATGTGGGTGTGTCCCACCGAGCGCCACCACAAGACCGGCACGCCGACGTTGCCCTGCGTCCAGCTGAGGTGCGTGTTCTCGAGTTCGTGCTGCTCCGGGGCATTGCCCTCGACGGCACCTCGGATCGATGCCGTCCTTCATCATGGCCGCGAGCGCCGTGCCTGCCAGATCGACTGCCCCACCACGCGCTGGCGGTAGGCGATGGATGCCGTCCTGCCGATGGCGGCGCTGATGCGATGGCAGGTTCAGCGGGCGGTACTTGCCGCCGGTGATGTCATCCTCGCGGGTCCAGATGAGACGCACGGGGTACTTGCCACCCGTGGCCTTGGCGATCGACGGCGACCTCGGCAATGTAGTCGGATCTCGGCGTTGGCGCGCCGGCCGAAGGTGCCGCCCGCCGCCAGCGTGTGGATGATGACCTGCTCGGGCTTCAGGCCGACCTGCGCGGCGGCATTCATCTGGTCGATGGTCTGGAACTGGCAGCCCGCCCAGATCTCGCACTGCTGCGGGCCGAGCCGGCAGAGCAGCCGTGAGTGGCTCCATCGGCGCGTGTGCGAGGTAGGGAAACTCGGAACTCGCCCTCGACCGTGTGCTGCCGCGTGCGCGAGCGCCGCCTCGGCATCCCCGCGGCTGGTGATGGTGAGGGCTTGCGGCCCGCGCGCCAGCGCCTTGTACTCCGTTCATGATCTCGGCGGTGCCGCGCTTCTCGGCCGCCGTCTCATCCCAGGTCGACACCGCAGGGCCTCGCGGCCTTCTTGGCCGAATACATATCCTGCGCGACGACCGCGACACCGCGCGGGATCTGCACCACGTCGACGACACCCGGCACGGCCTTCGCCTGGGTGGCATCAAAGGAACTCACCTTGCCCCCGAAACGCGGCGGGCGCATGCACCACCGCGGTCATCATCCCGGAAGCATCACGTCAATCGCGAACTGCTGAGCGCCGGTGGACTTCGCCTGTGAGTCCAGGCGCGGGAACTTGCGGTCCACGCCGATGAACTTGAAGGCGCCCGGCTCCTTGAGCGTGACCTCCTTCGGCACCGGCTGCCGCGCGGCTGCGCTGGCAAGTTGACCGAAGAGTTGCCTGCTGGCGCGCGCCGCCGTGCGCCACGCACGCCCTCGCTCACGGTGATCTCGCCGGCAGGCACGTTCCAGGTCTGCGCCGCGGCGGCCACCAGCATCGCGCGCGCCGTCGCGCCGGCCTGGCGCAGCTGCATCCAGGAATTGGCGAGGGAGGAAGAGCCTCCGGTGCCCCGCATGGTGCCGCGCGGGTCGAAGGCGGTATTGCTGTAGCAGCGGCACCTGCGCGGGGCGTTTTCCACGCGCATCTGTCCCCAGGACGCATCCAGTTCCTCGGCGACGATCGCCGGCAAGCCCGGTCCACACCCCCTGCCCCACTTCCACGTGCTTGCAGATCACGGTCACGGTGTTGTCGGGGAGATGCGGACGAAGGGCGTGGCCAGCGGGCCCGGCGGCCGCCGCGCCCTTGGTGCCGGTGCCGGGCGCGCAGCCGGGCAGCAGGACCGCGAGCGTCAGTCCCGAGCCTGCCAGGGTGGTGAGCTGCAGAAACTGGCGGCGCGTGAGCTCGGGGCCCGCCCGCCGGCGGAGCGCGGCATCGATGTGGCGAAAGTAGCACGGTGCTTGAACCCTTCCAGCGCCTTCAGCCGTGCGCGGCGCAGCGGCGGGCAGATTCTCGGACGCCTGGTGAATGGCGCTGCGGATGCGCGCGTAGGTGGCGCAGCGGCAGATGTTGCCGCTCATCGCGGCATCGATCTGCGCGTCGCTCGGCTTCGGGTTGCCGGCGAGCAGCGCGGCGGCGGACATGATCTGGCCGCTCTGGCAGTAGCCGCACTGCGGAACATCGAGCCCGATCCAGGCGCTCTGCACCGCGCGCCTCGGCGGGCGTGGCGAGTCCTTCGATGGTCGTGATCTGCTCGCCCGGCGGCCGCCGCTACCGGCGTCACGCACGAGCGCGTCGCGCTGGCCGTCGAGGTGCACCGTGCAGGCGCCGCACAGCGCCATGCCGCAGCCGAACTTGGTGCCGGTGAGCTGCAGGTGATCGCGCAGCGCCCACAGCAGCGGCATGTCAGGAGCGACGTCCAGGTCGCGGGCTTCGCCGTTGACGGTGAGACTGATGGCCATCGGGAGCACCTCCGTCGCGCGGGGAGGACAGCGATATGCATTTTTCGCGCGCATCGGAGCCCGGCGCCATCCCTCCTTTGAGAGACGCCGCGCGCGACAGAACAGGGCCGGCCCCCAAAACGGGAGGCCGGCCCGTGAACCCTCGATGCGCTGCTCAGAAGCTGTAGGCCCCGTAGATGCCGTAGGTGCGCGGCTGGTTCACGAGGTAGCCGACACGGGCGCTGCGGCCGCGCTCGTAATCCAGCGCCAGCGGCACAGTCTTGTCGGTGAAGTTATTCACGCAAGCCGCCGCCTGCCAGTGGACGCCCTTGAGCCCCAGGCGAAAATTGGCGAGCGTGTAAGAGGGCAACTCCGCGGCGAAGTTGATCTGTGACACCGAGTAGGGACCGCCGAAGGGAATCAGGCGCGCCGCGTTCGGATCCCCGGTGCCACCGATCTGCCCGAACCCGGGCTCCTCATTCTCGAACTGTGAGAAGGAGCTGAGCCGACGTATTGCACCGTCAGGTTGGCGAAGAAGTCCTTGTCGCCCATGACCGGCAGCGTGTAGCCCACGCTCGCGGCCGCCTGCGGTCTTGGGGGCCGTCGGCAGGCGGTTGCCGTCGGCCAGGCCGCCGACCACCACCGTCGTGCCGTCCGGCAGCGTCGAGGTGACCGACGAGGTGAGCTTCGCATCGATGTAGCTGGCCGACACGCCGAAGTCCCAGTTGGCGCTGGGCCGTGCGAACAGCTCTGAGCTCCCCGCCGACGCTGCGGGCCGTCGGCACGTTGAACACCACGCGCGAGGAGCAGGTGCCGGCGGTCGTGGTCGCCTGCAGGTTCTTGATGTCCGCGTAGAAGGCGGCGACGTTGAGGGTGAGGCGGTGGTCCAGCCATCTGGGTCTTGGCGCCGATCTCGTAGTTCCAGGTCTTCTCGTCCTGCCAGTTCGGCTGGTTGCCGAACACCGCCTTGTCGGTCGCGCGAACACAACGGCAGGTTGATGGGATCGTTGATGCCTCTGAGGCGGAAGCCGCGCGAGGCCTGCGCATTGAACTGCACATCCTCGGTCGCCTTGAAGCTCAGGATGACGCGCGGCGAGGTGCCGTTGAGCTGGTGGATGCGGGGACGACGCCGGGCACCGGGGGTTGGTTCCGGCACGTGTGGTTACATCAGCGAACAAGCCGGCGAACAGCAGGTCCTTGTCCTCATCGAACTTGTAGTAGCGCAGGCCGCCGGTGATGGCCCACTGCTGCGTGATGTTCCAGGTGGCTTCGCCGAACGCGGCATACTGCTTCGAGCGTGTAGCGCAGATCAGAATAGAACGGCGTGTCCGGCGGGCGCATTTACGGCCGGAACTCGGCACCCCGATGATCGTCGTCGTAACCGGGCGTCGGCAGGTCCTGTCCGTAGTGGCGACCAATGTGCTGGAAGAACCGCGCCGCCCAGCCAGCCGCACCGTCGTGCTGTTGCTGGAGGCGATGCGGGATCTCCTCGAGAGCGCATTCAGCGCCGTGCGGTCGTAGAGCGGCGAATTACCCGCACGTCGTGCTGGATATTGGGTCGGCATTGCGCCGAGGATGTCGAACGTCGCGCTGCCGGTGAGCTGCGTGGCATCGCGCAGCACGCGCACCTTGCGGTCCGGTAGAAGGAGGTGATGGAGGTCAGGCGTGGCCGGCCCGAAGCCGTACTCGATCTTCAGGTCAGCGAGCGTGAACTGGTCGAGTCAGCCCTTCGCGCTGCTGCGTGTACTGCTCGAGGCCGCCGATCGTGACCGGCGCCACGGTGGTGTAGGGGTTGGCGAGAATATTGTAGACATCCTGCCGCGGGATAGCCGTTGGTGGTGAGGTTCTGGTACACGATGCGCGGGGTGATCGATGCAGCGCATCGGTCGGCCTGATGAGCACGGACAGGCGCACACCGCTGCGATCACCGTCGTTCACGTCCTTCTCCACCCGCCGCCCGGCTGGACGCGTCGATGAATCCTGGCAGATGATGGTAGTAGGCTGCCAGGCGCGCCGCGGCGATATCACCGAGGGAGGTATGTTGAGGCCGCGGGCCAGAGCCGCCCGCATCCCCGTGCGACACTTTCGACGGAGCCGTCGGTGAAGGCCTCGAACTTGCCAAGCTGCGGCTGGCGCGTGATGTAGCGCACCGTGCCGGCTTCGAGCCCGCCCCGAACAGTGCGTGCCCTGCGGACCGCGCAGCACCTCGAAGCGCTCCAGGTCAAAAGCTCCAGGTCGGGGGTGAACAGTGCGATCGAGATCGGCGACTCATCCAGGTACACCCCGACCTGTTCCTTCACACCCCGGCTGGTCGCGGATGACCTGGCCGGAGCTGATGCCGCGGATCGCCATCTGGCTCTGCCCCGGGCCTAAGTCCGCGATGGACAGGCCCGCGATGTTGCGCGCCAGGCCGACTATGTCCCGGGCGCCCGAGCTGATGATCTGACTCTGGCTGGTCGCGGAGACCGAGAACGGTCACGTCCGTGCAGGTTCTGGACGCGTTTCTGCGCGGTGACGACGACTTCTGGATAACGCCCTGCTCGGCCTCCTGCGCCAACGCAGCCAGAGGCAGTACAGCCCGGCGACCGCGAGACAGGCAGAAGGGTGCGAGATAAGACCTTGAGTGCTGCGAGCCATGTTGCTTCCTCCCAACAAGCCAGTGGCGCCGCTCAGGGTCCCCAAAGTCCGTGAATCGTTCCTGCATTACTTTTCCCGACAGGACAAGAGCGGAACTATAGTGAAGTCATAATACACGTGAAGTTATCTCAAGTGCCATGCTCGCGATGGCGCTGGTAACAATCCATCGCGATCGTTGTATGTCCGCGACAGGTGTTTGAATACTGGCGCCCATCGCCTGCAGCAGGCGGTGCGCTGGGATGCACACGAAGTACACGGCAAGAAATGCCACGACGCGCGCGAGCGTGACCTGAAACGCCGTGCCGTCGCCGAAACGCGGCGCCACGACGAACCAGGCCGCTGCCTAGCAACACGACGAGACCGCAAAGTACGCAGCGCCCACGCCGGTGAGCCGCAGCCGGCGTGTGCGCGCCACGGAAGTACTGCATCCGGGTGCGCAGGATGGCCATGAGGCTAGGATGAACAGCAGCGCCACGGCGCCGACAACGTTCGAGGTGTACATGGGGCGTGAGAGTTAACAGAGTTCAATCAATTCGCCCACAGGCGGGACATCTGTTGCGGACTACTGTCGCAGCCTTATGCATAGGCGCCATCCCGATCGCGCGACCTTCCCCTTTGGTGCACGGATGCCTGGGCGGGCGGCTCATGGCGTGCGCCCGTCGTTGCCCTGCTCAGCGCCTGCAACCTCGGCCCCGCGCTATCCGGCGTCCTGACGTCCCCGCGCCAGCCGCCTGGGCCACCGAGGATGCGGCGACGGCGCGCCAGTGGCCGGCGAGCGACTGGTGGCGCGGCTTTGCCTCCGGCGACCTGAATTCATTCATCGCCCAAGGCGCAGCTGACGAACGATGACCTGCGGGCCGCCGTCGCGCGCGTACGTGAGGCCGACGCGCAGCGGCTCATCGCCCGCGCCCGCTGTTGCCCGCGATCAGGGCGGCAGGCGGATGCGGTCCGTGCCCGGGCACCGGTCAGCGGCGGGGGCTTTGCCGCACTGGAAGCGATTTCAGGCCCTTCATCACGCGAGCTACGAACTGGATTTCTGGGGCAAGAACCGTGCGGCACTCGCGGCGGCCACGGCCAGCGCGCACGCCAGCCGCTACGATCGTACGACCATCGAGCTCGCGGTGATGGCGGGCGTCGCCACCAGCTACTTTCAGACCCTCGAGCTGCGCGATCGCCTCGCCATCGCCAAGCGCCAACCTCGAGAACGCCACCCACATCCTCAACGGACTGCGGCTCGAGCGAGCGCGCGAGCACCGCCACCCGCCCTCGACGTGGCGCAGCGAAACCATCGCCCGCGAGCGTGAACGCCACGATTCCACCGCTCAAGCAGCAGCTGCGCTAGAGGCCTGGACGCAGCGCTGGCGATCCTCGGTGGGCAGCACCCCGGAAGCGCTGCGAAGTGACGCACGGCACGCTCGATGAGGTCAGCCAGCCGGACGTGCGCCCAGGCTGCCGCCAGAACTCCTCGCCCGGCGGCCGGACGTCCGCCGCAGCCGAGTCGCAGTTGATCGCCAGCCAACGCCGACATCTGCCGCGGCCACGCCGCGTTCTTCCCGAGCATCTCCCCTGCACCGCCGCCGGCGGCTACGGAAACTCGATGCTCGCCAACCTGCTGCGCCCGGCGAACCAGGCGTGGTCGCTCGGCGCCGGGGTGACGCAGCCGATCTTCCAGGGCGGAGCGCTGCTGGGCCAGTCACCGCTTCTCCAAGTCGCGCTACGAGGAATTGGTTGCCGGCTACCACAAGGCGGTGATCTCCGCGTTGGCCAACGTGGAGGACGCGCTCATCGCCGTGCAGCAGAACCCGCGAGCTCATCGAGCGGCAGCGCGAGAGCAGCCACGCAGGCGGAGCGGGCCTACCGGTTCGCGCAGGCGCAGATGCGCGCCGGCACCATCAGCGTTCTTACTCTTCTTAATACGCAGACGGCCCTGTTCAGTACCCGGGATGCCCTGGCGCAGGCGAAGTTTGCGCACCTGCAGGCCTTGGTGGGGCTCTATCCAGGCGCTCGGCGGCGGCTGGCAGGCAGGCGACGCGGCATGAATCAGCGCCGCATCTTCATTACGCGTCGCGGCCCTGGCCGCGGTCGTCGCTCGCGTGGCTGTGGCTGCGGCCGAGGGGCGGCGACGGCTGGCAAGGCGCCTGAGGTGGCGGTGGACGTGGCGACCGTGCAGCAGGCGGACGTGCCGGTGTTACCTCGAAGGACTCGGCACCGTGCAGGACCTTCTACACGGTGACGATGAGCGCCCGTGTCGACGGGCAGGTCGAGAACGATCGGCTTCAACGAAGGTCAGGACGTCAAGAAGGGCGCGCTGCTCGCGCAGATCGACCCGCGTCCCTTCCAGGCCGCCCTCGGGGTCGCGGTCGCCACGCGCGACAGGGATCGGGCAGCGCTTGCGAACGCACATCTGGACCTGCAGCGCTATGAACTGCTCGCGCCCGAGGACCTCGCCAGCAAGCAGACCGTCGACACTCAGAAGGCGCTGATCGCCCAGCTCAGCGCGCAGCTCAGAGCGACGCGGCGGCGATCGATAACGCGCGCACGCAGCTTGACTACACGAGCATTCGCTCCCCGATCGACGGGCGCACCGGCATCCGCCAGGGTGGGCCGGGGCAACAACGTACACGCCGCCGATTCCACCGCGGGATCGTCGTGGTGCACGCAGATCGAGGCCCATCTCGGTGATCTTCAGCCTGCCAGGAGGCCTTCGGACGACTGAGCGCCGCCCTGCAGCGCGGCCCCACGGTGCCGGCGGTCGCGCTGTCACGCGACGGCCGCGAAGCCAGCTCGATGAGGCACGGTGGCCCTCATCGACAACCAGATCGACCAGACCACCGGTACGCGCTGCGCGTGAGGCCACCCTGCCAAGCCGGCAGCGCACGCTGTGGCCCGGTCAGTTCAGTCGATCATGCGGTGCTGGCCCAGGTGCAGACACCGGGTGCTCACCATTCCCGCAGGCGCCATCGGGCGCGGACCCGACGGCCTATTCACCTATCGGGTGCAGGCGGACTCCGAGCGTCGTCGTCGCCCCATCACGACCGGCGCGGCAAGCAACGACGTGGTGGTCGTGGAAGCGGACTCAAGGCGGGCGAGCGCGTGGTGGCCAGCAACCAGTATCGCCTGCAGCCGGGCAGCCGCATCCGTGCGAACAGCGCCCGCGCGGCCAACGGGCCGGGCACCAAGACGCCCCGCGGGCGCGCCGTGGTCATCTCAGGCCTTCATCGAGGCGTCCGGTCGCGACCACGCTGCTGATGGCGGCGGCTGTTCCTGTGAGCCTGGCGCGTTTCCCTTCCTGCCCGTCGCACCTGCACGCGGTCGACTTCCCGACGATCCTGGTGAGGCGCCTCGCTGCCGGGCGCGAGCCGGAAATCATCGGCGTCCTCGGTGGCGCAGCCTGGAAACGCAGTTTGCCCAGATCTCCGGCGTGTCGCCCAGATGACCTCCACGAGCGTGCTAGCCGGCAGCTCGCAGATCACGCTCGCAGTTCAACCTCGACACGCAATATCGACGCGGCCGCGCAGGACGTGCAGGCGCGGGATCGACGCCGCCGCGGCGGTCAGCGCCGAAGAACCTGCCGGCGCCGCCGGCCTCCGCAAGTCAACCCGGCCGATTCCGCGATCCTGATCCTGGCGGTGCACTCGGACGTCATGCCCGTCACGCAGGTGGATGACTGCGCGGAGACCGTGATCGCGCGGCAACTCTCGCAACTGCCGGGCATTGCGCAGGTGACCGTCGGCGGGCAGCAGAAGCCGGCGGTGCGCGTGCAGATCGACCCGGTGAAGCTCGCCGCGGTGGGGCTGCAGCACCTGGGACATCATGACCTCGCGCATCCACCATGGCCGCATGAATCGGTGTACTTCGTTCGGTTACGTATTACTGAAGTTCTCGCCGGACGGCGACCGCCCGATCAAGCTCGCCGGCCATTCCTTCCTGCCGGTCGCGGCCGGCGCCCTTACTGGGAGTCCGGGGACACCCTACTCGTCGCCGACCTGCATCTGGAGAAGGGCGCGGCCTTCGCGGCGCGGGGCATGATGCTCCCCTTACGACACGCGGAGCACGCTGCAGCGCCTTGCCGCCTGCCTCGACCATTTTGCACCGCGCCGGGTGGTTGCGCTCGGCGACAGCTTTCACCGCAGCGAGCTCGCCGGACGGCTCAGCGCCGAGGATCGCGAGGAATTGGCGGCGCTGCAGCAAGGCCGCGACTGGTACTGGATCCTCGGCAATCACGACCCTGATCTGCCCGAAAGCATCGGCGGCTTTGTCTGCCGATCGCTGATGATCGGCGGCATCACCCTGTGCCACCAGCCCTTCGCTCAGCCGCGCGCCAGAGATCGCCGGCCATCTGCACCCGGTGGCGCGCATTGCCCGGCGGGGCGAGGGGATCAGGCGGAAATGCTTCGCCACCGACGGCCACCGCCTGGTGATGCCGGCCTTCGGCGCCTATGCCGGCGGCCTCAACGTGCTCGACGAGGCCTTCTCGTCCGTTGTTCCATTGGCATCTGATGGAGGCGTGGCTGACGGGACGGACGAGCGTCTATCCCCTGCAGGCGAGCTTGCTGCTCCCCGATTGACGAATCATTTGTGACGGTCACTCTCGCCGGAAGACGGTCCAGGCGAGAAGCCCCGCGCTCACCGCCATCAGCACCGCCAACAGCCCGTAGACGAAGGGATGGTGGAAGGCGAGCATGTACACCACGCGCTCCACGCCGACCTTGTGCACCTGCAGGCTGCTCTGGCTCTGGCTCAGCAGCTTGCCATCGCGAAACAGGAACACTTGCGTGGTGTAGCGGCCGATCGGCACGTTGACCGGCAGTGCGACGCTACCCTGAACAGGCTCCTGCCGATAAAGCTGATCGCATCGTCGGACTCCAGGAACAGCCCGTGCTCCTGCTGCAAGCCGATCAGGCTTGCGCGGAACCCGTCATCGGCGGTCTCGCCCTCGGCGGTCTTGCCGAAATCAAGATTGGAGAAGCCGATGCCGAGCTTTTTCAAAACGGTTTCCGAGGCTGCCGCCCGGAACGGCCGCGAGGCGAGCACGGCATAGAAGCCTGGCACCGATGGGAACGTCTCCGACGCGCCATTCATCCAAAGTCCGGCGATCCGCTCTTTGCGCCGGACAACGATGGGCCGGTTTGGCCCGCGGATGACCATGATGACGTCGTAGGGGCCTTCGTCCAGCGAGGGTGCGCGGCTGAAGTCGATGGAGCCGAACAGCACGATCTCGATGCCGGTGAAGTTCGACTGGATCGAGATCTCACGGGTGGAGACGTCCGATTGGACTTGCTCGGCTCTTGGCGGCTCGGCCGCGACGGCTTGCTGCCCCGGCAGGAGCAGCACCGCAAGAAGGGCGAGCAAGAGTGCCGACCGCATCGTCATCATCATGCCCCCGCCACGACCGGCCCGAGGCTGTAGAGGTCCTCGGGCTGCACCAGGAGGCCGATCAGCAAGCGGGCCGCCACGGCGAGCACCATGACGGCAAGCAGAAGTCTCAGCTGTTCGCCTTTCAATCTCTGACCGGCGTCGGCGCCGAACAATCCGCCGATCACCCCGCCGATCACCAGGAGGAGGGCGAGCAGGATGTCGAGCGAGTGGTTCAACACCGCATAGAGGACGGTGACGACGGCGGTGACGAAAATGATCTGGAACAGCGAGGTGCCGATGACCACGTTGGTCGGCATGCGCAGAAGGTAGATCATGCCCGGCACGACAATGAAGCCGCCGCCAACGCCGAGGATCGAGGCGAGCAGGCCGACGATCGCCCCAAGGATCAGCGGCGGAATGGCGCTGATATAGAGACGCGAGCGCGGGAAGCGCATCTTGAAGGGCAGTCCGTGGATCCAGGTGTGCCTCGCCTGGCTTCCGCGCTCTGGCCGGCTGGCCGGCGCGCGTCCGCCGTGATGGCGCTCACGCTCTCAACCAGCATGAGCGATCCGATGACGCCGAGGAACGTCACGTATACGAGCGAGATGAAGACGTCGGCGTGGCCGAGCTTGCTCAACAGCCCGACGAGGAGCACGCCGGCAAAGGCGCCGACCACGCCGCCGATGATGAGCACGAGACCCATGCGGAAGTCGATATTGCCCCGGCGCCATTGCACCAGGGCCCCCGACACCGAGGAGGCGACGATCTGATTGGCGCCGGTTGCCACGGCGATGGCAGGTGGGATGCCTGAGAGCATCAGGAGCGGGGTGAGCAGGAAGCCGCCGCCCACGCCGAACATGCCGAGAGAAAGCCGATAGCCGCACCAAGGCCCAGCATGACCAGGAGATTCACCGAGATCTCGGCGACAGGCAGATAGACCTGGAGCATTGGGCCGGGAGCGTAGATTTTCGGGCTATTTGCAAGGTGTTCGCGGGAGACGCCCTGTCAATGCGCGAACCGCCCGCCTTACCAATTTGTCATCGGACGTGGCTAGAAAATCAGGCGAAGATCGGCTGTTCGGCGACGGCGGCCGGACTTCAGTCGGGTCGCGGGCCTAGGGCTCGGTCACCATCACGCTGACGCCGGGGGCAGGCTTCGGCCGCCTGATGGGCTCAGCGACACGGGCTGGACCGGGACCTCATCGGCACCGTCGCCAAGGTGCACTGGGGGCCGCGCTCCCATCCCGTTCGGGCTTGGCGATGGCGTGATGGGTTGGGACGCATCAGGCGCGGTCTATTGGCACGTCGGACTCCGGGAGAGCGCCGGGCGTCGCCGCATCGGAGGGCGCAAATTCGCCCTGAGGCGCCGGAATGACTTCGGTCTGGAGCGGCGTGTCCGGCAAGGGAGGCGCCTCGGCCGCCGGCGCCGGCAGGCTCTGTTCGGCCGCGGGCGGAGGGACGTCAAAATCGGGCTTGAGCTTGAGCCGGGTCAGAAGCAAGGCCGCGCTGATCATGAGCAGGACGGCAGCGGCCACCATGAGAAGCGAAATCTTGTGCCGCCCCGGCTCCTCGCTTGGCTTGGTTTCGGCCGCGACTCGCGCCTGTCGCTGGATGCACGGCGCCACGTTCCTCGGCCCGCGCCGCGGCGGCTTGCGCGGCGCGGCGCGCGGCAGCGACCAAGTCCTCGGTCGACTCGAAGGGAATATCGCGAATGAAGGTGGTGCGTTGGCGCGGCGGCTCGCCCGCTTGGACCTCAGCCCGCGCGATGGGCTGCCGGCTTTCAGCGAAATCGGCAGCGGCAAACTCGCTTGCCAGCGGGCGCCATGCGCGGCTGAGCCTCGCGCAGGGCCGTTGCCGTCGCCGTCGCTCTGTCGCGCTCCCGTTGCATGAGCCCTTTCAAGGAGTCGTGCATCGCCGCCAGCGTGTCGACCAGACGATCGTCGGTGGCAAGGTTGCGCTCATTCATGGTCACGATGTCGCGGTGAAGCGCATCGAGCCGCTCCGCCGCGCTCGGCTTGCCAAGTCCTGTCTCGCCGACCAGGCGCGCGGTCTCCTGCGCCGCCTTGCTCGCCGCCCGCTCCAGCTGAACTGGCGTGGCTTCGAACGCGCTCGATCAGGCGTTGCAACTGGCCTTCGACCGCGCCGATGCGCGCGGCCTGCTGCTCCACGCGGCCGAGCTGGAAACCCATGTCGGCAACTTGCCGCTCGATATGGTGCAGCGTCTCGAGCTTTGGCGCCTGCGCAAGGGCCGCCTCGAAGCGCGCCGAGATTTCCTTCATGCGGGCATTCAGCTCTTCGATCGCGGAAGACGGCATCGCCTCGCCGATCGAGCGCTCGAGCCGCTGCGCCATGTCGATCAGGCGGCGGTCGAAGTCGGCATCCTCGCTCGCAGACGGAGGCGCAAAGGACCGGGAGGCGTAGCGCGGCTCGCTCTCCGGCAACGGGGCAGGGGCGGGCTCGGGTTCGACTCATGCCTCGGCCGCGGCAAGAGAGGCCGACAGCGATGCGAACCAGTCGGGCTCGGCCAAGGCGAGACCGGCGGACACGGCGCGGACCTCCTCCAGGGCCTTGTCCAGCGTAGGAAGCCGTTCGGCCTCCTTTTTTGGCTGCGGTTGCTCCAGCCGTTCGCGCGAGATCGCTCAGCTGGTGGCGCAGCCGCTCCAGAGTCTCGGTCTCTTCCGGCGTACCGAGGGCCTCGTTGACGCTTGCGCTGTACGAGACCTGGCCGAGCCGCGCGTGCAACTCGTCGAGCGCCTCGGCATAGCGGCGCTCGCTCTCCTCGATCCGCTTGATCAGCTTGCGCAGCAGGCTCTCGACGCTCTCCCGGTCGGGCGCGAGGGTCTCGCTGCCGCCTAAGCCGGCGGCACTGCTCGTTTGCCAACGTACTTCCGGAGCCATCCCGTTCCCCTGACGAAAGTGATGCCCTGTTCGATGGGCCTGAATCGTGGGGTTGGTCTTCTAGGGAGACGCGCCACCGAACGGTCCTCACCACCGTGGCAAGTTGGGGTAAATTTTGGGTTAAGCCGCGCCCTGTTAGTGGGACATTTGCCGCGAGAATCGTGGGACTTGCCAAGCTCCCGAGCGGGGAGGACCATCGAGACTCCAGAGGAGGGGAGAGGCCATGACCATGAGACTGCTCGCCCTTGCTTTCGTCCTCTTCGCCGCGTCGCCCTGCTACGCCGGCGAGGATCCAGGCCGCTACACCATGACCACCGTCGGCGACAGCGTCTGGCGCCTGGACAGTGCCACCGGCGCGATGTCGGTCTGCGGCCAGAAGCTCGACCATTGGGCCTGCGAGAGCGTCGCCGACGACGCGCTTGCGCTCAAAGCCGAGGTCGATCGCCTCGCCCGCGAGAACCGGGAGCTCAAGGACAAGCTCGCCAAGGCGGAAGAAAGAGAGGCGGAGGCGGGTCCGCTGCCGGCCAACCCGTCAACCCAATTTCCCGGGCTTGCCCTCGATGAGATGACCGGTTTCATCAACAAGATGATCCGCAGCTTGCAGGACCTGGTGCACGACCTGAAGCGGCAAGAGGCGGGGCAGGCGCTTTGAGCCTGCGATCTCGATCCTAGCCTTTGCGGCGCTCGCCTGATCGATGGCCGAGCTCAGCCAAGCGAGCCACAGGCTGCGCGTGCGGACGCCCGGCAAGGGCTTCATCGACATCACGGAGGATTTGCGCCACTGGCTGCGCGACATCTCCGCGGGCGATGGCCTGCTCACCGTGTTTGTCTGTCACACCTCGGCGTCGCTCACCATTCAGGAGAATGCCGATCCCAACGTGCGGCGCGATCTGATGACGACGCTCGAGAGCCTTGCGCCCGAGGACGCTTCCTACACCCACGCCGAGGAGGGGCCCGACGACATGCCGAGCCACATCAAGTCGATGCTGACCGAGGTCAGCCTCTCCATTCCGGTCATGGGCGGGCGGATGGTTCTCGGCACCTGGCAGGGCGTCTATCTCATCGAGCACCGCGCGGCGCCGCATGAGCGCAACATTGCTCTCAGCTTCATCGGATCAAATCAGTCCTCAGCATGAGGTGTGGGCTGCTCAGCGCGCAAAGCGGTTGGTGGCCGCGACCAGCTCATGCACGATGCCAGCCTCGGTCATGGCGTGACCAGCGTCGGCGACGATGCGCAATTGGGCCTCCGGCCAGGCGCGGGCCAGGTCCACGGCGATCTTCGCCGGCGTCACCACGTCGTAGCGGCCATGCACGATCACGCCTGGTATGCGCTTGAGACGGTCGGCGGCGCGGATCAGCTGATCGTCGGCATCGAAGAAGCCGCCATGGATGAAGTAGTGGCATTCGATGCGCGCGAAGGCGAGGGCATAGGCGTCCTCCGAGAAGCGGCGCACGCGCTCGGCGTCAGGCAAAAGCGATAGGGTCTTGCCCTCCCAGGCGCTCCAGGCGCGCGCGGCTCTTGAGCTGCACATCGGGGTCAGGGTCGGTAAGCCTGCGGTAATAGGCGGCGATCAGATCGTCGCGCTCCGGCACCGGGATGGGGCGCAGATAATCCTCGAACGCCTCCGGGAAGATCCAGCTGCAGCCCTCCTGATAGAACCATTCGAGCTCGGCGCGCCTGAGCGTGAAGATGCCGCGGAGCACGAGCTCGGTCGCCCGCTCCGGATGCGTCTCGGCATAGGCAAGCGCAAGCGTCGAGCCCCAGGAGCCGCCGAACACCTGCCAGCGCTCGATGTCGAGATGCTCGCGGAGCTGCTCGATGTCGTCGACGAGATGCCAGGTGGTGTTCTCGTCGATGCTCGCATGTGGCGTGGAGCGCCCGCAGCCCCGCTGGTCGAACAGCACGATGCGGTAGCGTGACGGATCGTGATAGCGGCGCATCACGGCGGTGGACCCTCCGCCCGGGCCGCCATGCAACAGCACGGCGGGCTTGCCGTCCGGATTGCCGCATTCCTCGAAGTAAAGCTCATGCAGAGAGGAAACCTTGAGCCGTCCCGTGCGGTAGGGGACGATCTCAGGGAAGAGGTTCAAGCGCTCCCCCGGCAGGTGTGTGACGCTCATTCATGTCGTGGCGGTCTTGCATGATGGCGCCCCTGTTGGGGAGTGAAGACTGCTATTGACTTGCCGCCGCCGCGGCGCCGCCGCTGGGCGCGATCGTAAAGCGCATCGCCGGAAGGATCGCGCAGCTCCTCGAAATAGGCTTGCTCAGCCGGCGTCGGCTTCGGTCCGAGCAGGCTGCCGATCACGCCTCCGATCAGCCCAAGCGTGGCGCCGATCAGCGCGGCGAGCACCGTGGTCGAGCCGGAATTGACCGGCGATGGGCGCATCCCGAAGGCCATTGCGGCAGCCATGGTGGCGAAGCCGAGGCCAAGGGCAAGCATGGCGCCGAGCCAATTGCAGCGTCTCCACCAGATGGCGAGGAGCAGCACCGGGAAGAAAATTGCCGCGGCCGAGGCAAAGGCCATGATGGCGACCTGCATCACGTCGATCTCGGCAAGGCCGAGAAACACGCCTGCGGCGAGCGCCGTGGCGGCGATCGCCACCCACGCCACCATCAGGCGGGGAGAACCTCACTGCGCGGATCGATCAGCCTGATGACGTCGTCGGCAAGGCTGCCGGCAAGGGTGAAGAGGTGCGATGCGGCGGCGGCCAGCGCGATTGCCAAGCCCGCGGCCGCCATGAGCACGGTGCAGACAAAGGGCAGCCGCGCCGCCATGGGCAGAGCGAGCACGATGCCATCGCGCGCGATGAGCAGCTCCGACGCCTCGATGGCGCCATCGGTGTTGGCGTCCCGGGTGACGAGAAGCCGGTACGCGTTCAAATCGTTGAGCCAGGAGGAAGCGCGTTTGCCGGCGATTGCGCAATGTCCTGGAACATCAGCAGCCTGACAAAGGCGGCGAGCGCCGGCGCGCTGATGGCGAACAGGCGCCACGAAGAACACGCCCCAGGCGACCGAGCGCCGCTGATCGGCGACCGAGCTCGTGACGCCGCTGCGGGCAAGCAGGCTCGGCAACGCCGCGGCGCCAAGCGTCAGGCACAGAAACAGCGTCAAGAAATCGGTTCGGCTGACGGCGCCGAAGGCTTGCAGGAACGGCTTTGTGCTCGGCCTCGGCTGCTCGCGGGGAAGCGCCGTCGCAAGCTCGCCTGGCGCCGAGGGCGAAACGCCGGCGACGATCTCCGAGCGCTTGAGCGGCTCGAACATCTCGCCATAGGTGAGTTGCGGTGCCGGCAGATTGGTGAGCAGCACCGAGACGATGATCAAGGGGACGGCGAAACCCACGGCGCCGACGATGAATTGCGCGCTCGCGCTCCAGGTGAGCGAGCGCATGCCGCCGACGATGGTGACGCAGGCGATGATCAGGGCCACGCAAGCGACGGCGAGCTGATGGGAGAGCGGCAAGAACATCGCCATGATCAGGGCCGCGACTTTGATCTCGGCGGCAAGCAGAAGCGCCGTGGGCGGAAGTTGCAGCAGAGCTCGCCATGGCGCGCAAAGCACGCGAGCGGAAGCGCTGGCCGAGAAAGGCAGGCATCGTGTAGGCGCCGGCCTTGCGCAGGTAAGGCACGAACAGAAGCCCGGACACGATGAGGCCGGCCGTCCAGGCAAGCCCGATGGCGAGCGCGTCGAAGCCGAGAAAGAACAGCGTGCCCGTATAGGCGAAAATCCGGTGCCGCCGATCAGCACCGCGGCAAGCACGGCGCCGTTGTAGACCGGAGGCACCGCGGCGCCCCGAAGCAAAGAAATCGTCGACATTGAGGGTGCGGGCGCCGAGCGCGAGGGCGAGATAGAGCACGAGCGGCACGAGGATCATGGCCCTCGCGACCCACATCTCCTGCCAGCCGAGCTGCTCGAACATGGCAAGCGAGATCACGAGCGACACGAAGGCGCTGGTGAGAATGCCGTAATAGGCGCCAAGATGCGGGTTCGCTTGACGGCGGCGCGAGGGGCTCATGGCGCGCTCACAGCTCATCGCCTTCGCTGAAGCTCCGGTCGATACGCTCCTGCACGCGGGTCGACCAGAAGGCAAGCGCCACCATGCCGATCAACAGGCCCTGCGCCAGCAGGTAGAAGCCGAGCGGAAAGCGCAAGAAGCCGATTTGATCGAGCCGCCCGGCGAAGGCCACCACGGCGAACACGGCGCCAAACGCGATGATCAGCGTGGCGATGGCAAGCAGCAGCGTCTTCCAGCGGTGACGATCGCGTCCGGGCTGTTCCGACACCGAAGCTCTCCCTCAAGAAGCGCGTGGCCGCCAAGCAGTTACCAGTTGCGGCGCCGGTTGCAAAGGGAGGCGCCCGAAATTCAAGCCTTGGTTACCGGCCTGGTTTGGATTGGCGCCCAAACATGGCAAGCTAGAGGCTTGAGCCAATGGGAACTTTTCGAGGACACCTGGCGATGTTGAACGAATTCAAGGAATTTGCGCTACGCGGCAACGTCATGGACATGGCGGTCGGCGTCATCATCGGCGCCGCCTTCTCCACCATCGTCAGGTCGCTGGTCGACGACATCATCATGCCGCCGATCGGCGTCCTCACCGGCGGCGTCGACTTCTCGCAGCATCGTTCATCGCGCTCAACGGCCAGCATTACCGATCTCGCTCGCGGCGGCGCGGCAGGCCGGCGCCCCGACCATGAATATCGGGCTCGTTCATCAACAATGTGATCAGCTTCCTCATCGTCGCCTTTCGTCCTGTTCATGGCGATCAAGGCCATGAACCAGCTTCGCCGCAAGCAGGAGCGAAGAGCCGGCAAGCGAGCCGCCGCCGTCGCGCGAGGTGCAGCTTCTCGAGGAAATCCGCGACGCCCTGGTGAAGCGCGGCTAGGAGCCCACTCGACAATCTCTAGTCCATGGCTAGGAGTGAACAAATTTTGCGCCGGCCCCCGCCTTGGGAAGGCGAGCGTTCGCGCCAAGGCCATTTACGCAAAAATTTCTTCCAATCTTCTGTCATAGGAACGATTTTGCTTCTTTTCGATTTCATGTGCCTACCAAACGGAATGAATTTCCACTAAATTCTCCTTCCAAGACGAGGCGTAACCTGACGGGAAAACCGATGGCGGCTAACGGCGCGTCCACCGATGTCATTATTATTGGCGCTGGCCCAGTTGGGCTGTTCGCCGTGTTTCAGCTCGGCGCTGGCGCAGCTGAAGGCGCATGTGGTCGATATTCTCGACCGGCCGGGCGGCCAATGCGCCGAGCTTTATCCCGAGAAGCCGATCTACGACATTCCCGGCCTTCCGGTCTGCACCGGCCAGGAGCTGACCGACCGGCTGCTCGAGCAGATCAGGCCATTCGAGCCCGTCTTCCATTTCAGCGAGATGGCCGCTGCCCTCAGCAAGACCGAGCCATGGACAGTGGCAGCTCACCACCGACACCGGCCTCGTTATCACCGCGCCTGTGCTGGTGATTGCTGCCGGCGGCGGCAGCTTCGTGCCGAAGCGCCCCCATTCCCGGCATCGAGGCCTATGAAGGCAGAAGCGTGTTCTACGCCGTGCGCCGCATCGAGGAGTTTCGCGGCCGTCACATCGTCATCGCCGGCGGCGGCGATTCAGCGCTCGATTGGACCGTCAATCTCGCGCCGATTGCCGGCTCGTTAACTCTGCTACACCGCCGCCCTGAGTTCCGCGCCGCCCCGCTACGGTCAGCAAGATGCGGGAGCTGGAAGCTCAAGGCCTGGTGCGCTTCGAGCTTGGTCAGCCTGTCGGGCTGAAAGGCGCCGACGGCAAGCTTGAGGCCGTGGCGATCAAGCGCATGGACGGCTCGGCCGGCGAGATCGCCGCCGACACGCTGCTTCCCTTCTTCGGCCTGACCATGAAGCTCGGGCCGATCGCCAATTTCGGCCTCAATCTCAACGAGAACCTGATCCCGGTCGACACCGAGAAGTTCGAGACCGGCACCAAGGGCATTTTCGCCATCGGCGACATCAACACCTATCCCGGTAAGCTGAAGCTCATCCTGTCCGGATTTCATGAGGCGGCGCTGATGGCGCAAGCCGCCCATCGCTACGTCCATCCTGACAAAAAGCTCCGTTTCCAGTACACAACCTCTTCGTCCGAGCTGCAGCGTCTGTTGAAGGTGGCCTGACATGTTCGTCGTCGTGCGTATGCCGGACGGAGCTTCCCATCGCCTCGAGGCGCTCGAGGGCTGGCGGGTCATGGAGGTGATCCGCGACTGGGGCCTCCCTATCAAGGCCGAATGCGGCGGCGCCTGCGCCTGCGCTACCTGCCACGTGTGGGTGGACGCAAAGTGGCTGCCGAAGCTCACGCCTCCCACCCATGAGGAACTCGAAATGCTGGATGGCGCGTTTCATGTCGATGAGCGTTCGCGCCTCTGCTGCCAGATCATCACGTCGCCGGAGCTTGACGGGCTCGAGCTCGAGCTTGCGCCCGAAAGCCTTGGCCGATGCGCCGCTCGCGCGCCTTGCGGTTGGAGGCTGAGGACCGATGCGGACCTTCCCGATCTTCGTCAGCGTCGACCGCAAGCCGCCTCTGGTGACGGGCGGCGGCGAGCTGGCCGCGATCAAAGGCGCGGCTCTTGCTGAAGCGCGCCGAAACCGTCGACATCGCCGCCGATCGGCTCGGCCCCGAGCTTGCCGAGCTTGAGCGCGCCGGGCGTGTCGCTCTAACGCCCGCGCAGCCCGGCGTCGATCAGGTGCGTGGCCGGCCTTTGGTCATTGCCGCGACCGGCGACGATGCTGAAGACGCCCGCGTTGCCGCGATCGCGCGGGCGCTTGGCGTTCCCGTCAATGTTCCCGACAAGCCCGCTTTGTGCAGCTTCGTCATGCCGGCCATCGTCGATCGCGGCGAGGTGACCGTGGCCATCGGCACTGAAGGCACCTCGCCGGTGCTCGCCCAGCGCCTGCGCGCCTGGCTTGAGCGCGAGCTGCATCCACGTCTCGATGCGCTGGCCCGCCTTGCCGGAGACTTCCGCGACGCCGTCGCCGAGAAGCTGCCGGCGGGACGCCCGCGGCGCAAATTCTGGGAAGGCGTGTTCGACGGCGCCGCGAGCGAAGCAGCGCCTTGCCGGCGAGGAGAGCGAAGCGCGCCGCCTGGTCGAGCGAAGCGATCGAAGCCGCGTCGAAAGCGCAAGCCCTGCAGGGCCGCGTGCTCCTCGTCGGCGCCGGTCCCGGCGATCCTGAGCTGTTGACGCTGAAAGCCGTGCGCGCGCTGAAGCAAGCCGACGTCATTCTCTACGACCGCCTCGCCGGCACTGGCGTGCTCGAGCATGCCCGCCGCGAAGTCGAGCTGATTCCCGTCTGGCAAGGCGAAGGGCGAGCACAGCGTCCCGCAAGACAAGATCTAAGCGCTGATGATCGAGCGCGCGCGCGCAGGACAAACCGTGGTGCGGCTCAAAGGCGGCGATCCTCTGGTGTTCGGCCGCGCCGGCGAGGAAATCGCCGCGTTGCGCGCATGCCGGCATCGAGGTCGAGATCATTTCCGGCATCACCGCCGGGCTCGCCGCCGCTGCGTCCTTGCAGATCCCGCTCACCCATCGCGACATCTCTCATAGCGTGACCTTCATCTCCGGGCCACGAAGCCGGCGGCGACGAGCCGAGCTTCGAGCATCTCGACCTCGCTGCACTCGGCAAGGGCGAGAGCACGCTGCTCGTCTATATGGGCGTTTCGACCGCAGGGCTGATCGCACGCCGGTTGATCGATGCCGGTTGGAAGCCTGCCTGCCCGGTCATCGCCGTTGAGAATGCGAGCCGCGACAGCGAGCGCGCGCGTCGCCACCACCCTTGCCGATCTTGCCGCCGCACCTGAGCGCCTCGAGCTGAAGAGCCCTGCCGTCCTCATCTTCGGCGAGGTCGCCGGACTTCCGCCTCCGGCCTCGTCGAAGACGTCGCTGTCGTCACCTGAGTTGAGGCCGCGCCTATGCCTAACGTCGTCACCGCCAACCGTCTGATCGACGGCATCGTCGTCTACCTCGCCCCTGACGGCGGCTGGGTGGAGGAGCTTGCCCGCGCCAAGCTCGCCGGCAGCGAGGAGGAGACCAAGGCGCTGGAAAGCGAAGCTGCCAAGGCCGTTGCCGAACGGCGCGTCGTCGCCGTCTATCCCATGGAGGTCGCGCTGCACGACGGCGTGCCGGTTGCAACTTCCGTGCGCGAGCGCATCCGCGCCGCCCACCAGAACCACTCTGACCAAGGATTGGTACGATGTACCGCTATGACGAGTTCGACCACGCCTTCGTGCATGAGCGTGTGTCGCAGTTCCGCTGAGCAGGTCGAGCGAAGGCTCGCCGGCAAGCTGACCGAGGACGAGTTCCGCCCGCTTGCGCCTGCGCAACGGTCTCTATCTGCAGCTGCACGCCTATATGCTGCGCATCGCCATTCCCTATGGCGTGCTCTCGCCCCGCCAGTTGCGCCAGCTTGCCATGATCGGGCGGCGCTTCGATCGCGGCTACGGCCATTTCACCACGCGGCAGAATCTGCAGTTCAACTGGGTGAAGCTGGTCGACGTGCCGAGATCCTGAGCGCGCTCGCCGACGTCGAGATGCATTGCATTCAGACGAGCGGCAATTGCGTGCGCAACGTCACTGCCGATCCGTTCGCCGGCGCCGTCAATGACGAGCTGGAAGACCCGCGCGCCTGGTGCGAGGTGCTGCGCCAATGGTCGACGCTGCATCCCGAGTTCAGCTGGCTGCCGCGCAAGTTCAAGATCGCCGTCTCAGGTGCGGCCGAGGATCGCGCCGCCACCGGCTTCCACGACATCGGCCTCCGCATCGTGCGCGGGCCTGAGGGCCGGAACGGCTTCCGCGTGCTGGTCGGCGGCGGCATGGGCCGCACGCCCTATGTCGGGCAGGAGATCAGGCCGTTCCTCGAGAAGGAGCACCTGCTCTCCTACATCGAGTCGATCCTGCGCGTGTACAATCTCCATGGCCGCCGCGACAACCTCAACAAGGCGCGCATCAAGATCCTCGTCAACCAGCTCGGCATCGACAAATTCCGCGAGGATGTCGAGGCCGATTGGCGAGGCGACGCGCAAGGACGCGGTCGATCTGCCGGCGTCGGAATATGCCCGCATCAACTCCTATTTCGCCCCGCCCGATCTCGTTCCTGGCCCCATCAAAGACGAGGGCGTCGAGCAGCGGCGCATCACCGATCCCACCTTCGCCAACTGGCAGAAGCACAATGTCAGGCCGCATCGCGTTCCGGGCTATGTGAGCGTCGTCATCTCGCTGAAGGAGCCTGGGCGCACGCCTGGCGACGCAAGCTCGGACCAGATGGATTTCGTTGCCGATCTCGCCGAGCGCTACAGCCGGAACGAGGCGCGGGTGAACTACACCCAGAACCTCATCCTGCCCCACGTCGCGCGCAGAGATCTGCTCGCCGTCTATGACGAGCTCAAATCCAAGGGGCTCGCCACCGGCAACTACGATCTGCTCGGGCGACATGATCTGCTGCCCTGGCCTCGACTATTGCAACCTCGCCAATGCCCGCTCGATCCCGATCGCCAAGGAGATCGCCAAGCGCTTCGAAGATCCTGCGCGTCAGGAGCTGATCGGGCCGCTTCGCCTCAACATGTCCGGCTGCATCAACGCCTGCGGGCATCACCATTCCGGCAATATCGGCATTCTCGGCGTCGACAAGAAAGGCACCGAGCTCTACCAGATTTCGCTCGGCGGCAGCCCGAAGGACGACGCCGCGGTCGGCACCATCATCGGCCCTGGCTTCCGGGCCGAAGCCGTGCCTGATGCCATCGACACCATCGTCTCGACCTATCTTGCCAACCGCAACGACGGCGAAGACTTCCTCGCCACCTGGCGCAGGATCGGTGCGGCGCCCTTCAAGGAGGCTCTCTATGGCGCTGCTTGATCTTCGCACGGGCGATCTCGTCGCCAGGCACGGGCGACGACGATGCGCTGCTCGAGCCGACCGCCGACGCCGCCGCGCTCTCGCCGCTGCCGCGGCAACTGGCGGGCCCATCGCCATCCGCTTTCCCACTTTCGGCGACGGCCGCGGCCATTCGCTCGCGGTGCTGCTGCGCGAGCGTCACGGCTTCAAGGGCGAGATCAGGGCCGTCGGCTATCTGATCCCAGACCTTGCGCCGCTTCCTGCTGCGCTCGGGCTTCGACACCGCCGAGATCACCGATGCCAATGACGTCGAAACCTGGAAGGGCGCGCTGACCCGCATCCGCCATCTCTATCAGCCTGGCTTCCGCAACCCGCAGCCGCTTCGCCGCGATGCCTCAAAGCGCGCCGCCGAGGCGTTGAACGCGCGGCTTGCGGGGATCGAGAATCTTTCCGAGCGCATCGCCGAGATGCGGCGGTCGGTGGAAGGGCGTATCGTCTTCTCAACGAGCCTCGGCCTCGACGATCAGGCCATCCTCAATGCCGTCGCCGAGTCCGGCGCCGACATCGACATTTTCACCCTCGATACCGGGCGCCTGTTTCCCGAGGTGCTGGAGACCGTCGAGCTTTCCGAAATTCGCTATGGCTTGCGCATCCGCCTCGTGGCGCCGGAAGCCTCAGAGGTCGAAGCGCTTGTCGCCCGCGACGGCGTGTTCGGCTTCCGCCAGTCGGTCGACAACCGCAAGGCCTGCTGCGAGGTGCGCAAAGTCCGCCCGCTGAACCGCGAGCTGAAAGGCGCGCAAGGCTGGATCACCGGCATCCGCCGCGAGCATTCCGAGGACGCGCGCCGACGCCGCGCTTGCCGCCTGGGATGAGGAGCGCGGGCTGCTCAAGGTCAACCCCATCGCCGATTGGTCGACGCAGGAGCTCACCGCCTATATCGCCGAGAACAACGTGCCGGTGAATCCGCTGCACGCCCGCGGCTTCGTCTCCATCGGCTGCCAGCCTTGCACCCGCGCGGTGCAGCCGGGCGAGCATCCGCGCGCCGGCCGCTGGTGGTGGGAGCATGAGGAGAAGAAGGAGTGCGGGCTGCATATGAACCCGCGCCGTGAGGGGAAGGCCGCATGACCGCGCTCGTTTCGCATCTGAAGCTGCTCGAGGCCGAGAGCATCCACATCTTCCGCGAGGCCGCGGCGCAGTTCCGCGCGCCCGTGCTGCTCTATTCCATCGGCAAGGACTCGACCGTGCTGCTTGCATCTCGCGCGCAAGGCCTTCTGGCCGGCGAAGCCGCCGTTCCCGCTTCTGCACATCGACACCACCTGGAAGTTCCGCGACATGATCGCCTTCCGCGACAAGACGGCGCGCGAGTTTGGGCTCGATCTGATCGTGCACACCAACCATGACGGCTTGGCGCGCGGCATCAACCCGTTGACCATCCGCCGTCGGTCTATACCGACATCATGAAGACGCAGGCCTTGCGCGCGGCGCTCGACGCCGGCGGCTTCGATGCCGCCTTCGGCGGCGCGCGGCGCGACGAGGAGGCGTCACGCGCCAAGGAGCGGGTGTTCTCCTTCCGCGCCGCAGGCCATCGCTGGGAGCCGCGCCGCCAGCGCCCGGAGATGTGGACGCTGCTCAACGGGCAGGCTCGGCAAGGGGCGAGACGGTGCGCGTCTTCCCGCTGTCGAATTGGACCGAAGGCGATGTGTGGCGCTACATCGCGCTCGAGAAGCTCGACGTGGTTCCCCTCTATTTCGCCGCGCCTCGCCCGGTCGTGACCCGCGACGGCCAGCTCATCATGGTCGACGACGAGCGCATGCGGCTTGAGCCGGGCGAGACGCCGGAGATGCGGAACATCCGCTTCCGCACGCTTGGCTGCTGGCCGCTCACCGCGGCGGTGGAGTCCGATGCGAGCGACATCGATGCGGTGGTCGAGGAGGTGCTTGCGCGCCAAATATTCGGAGCGGGCAGGGCGGCTGATCGACCACGATCAGGCAGGCGCCATGGAAATGAAAAAGCGTGAGGGTTACTTCTGATGCATGTGGCTGCGCTGAGAGAAAAGCTCGCCGTCGTGCCCGCGGCGGCGCCCGCATCGTCGCCTGCGCCCGAGAGCGGCGCCATGGTGCGGCTGCTCACCTGCGGCTCGGTCGATGACGGCAAGTCGACCCTGATCGGCAGGCTGTTGTGGGATTCGGCCGCGGTCGCCGAGGATCAGCGCGCCGCCGTCATGCACGCCTCGCAGAATCAGCGCGCTCAACGGCGAGAAGGTCGATTTCAGCCTGCTGCTCGACGGCCTTCAGGCGGAGCGCGAGCAGGGCATCACCATCGACATCGCCTGGCGCTATTTCGAGACCACGCGCCGCCGCTTCGTCATCATCGATGCGCCTGGGCACGAGCAATATACCGCGCAACATGGCGACCGGCGCCTCGCCACGCCGACGTGGCGATCCTGCTGGTCGATGCGCGCCACGGCGTGAAGCGCCAGACCCGCCGCCACGCCGCCATCTGCGATCTCGTCGGCATCAAGAAAGTCATTCTCGCCGTCAACAAGATGGATCTGATCGACTGGTCGGAGCAGACCTTCCGCGACATCGAGGAGGATTTCCGCGCCTTGGCCGGCAACTTCGCTTTTGCCCAGATCGCGGCGATTCCCGGTGGCGGCGCTCCCCGGCGACAATGTGGTGCGCCGCTCATCCGTCATGCCCTGGTATAGCGGTCCGACCCTGCTCGATTATCTGGAGGCGGTCGATGCCAATGTCGAGCCGCGCGACGCTCCCTTCCGCTTCCCGGTGCAGCTCGTGCTCCGCCACGGCGATTTCCGCGGCTATGCCGGCACCGTGGCCTCGGGCCGCATCAGGCCCGGCGATCGCCTGGTCGGATGCGCGAACCGGGCTTGGCGCCTCGGTGCGCAGCATCACCACCATGGATGGCGACCTCGCTTTCGCCGCCAAGGGCGACGCGGTGGCCATCGAGCTCGATAGCGATCTCGATATTTCGCGCGGCGCGGTGCTGTCGGAGGTCGCGCGGCGCCCGATCAATGCCGATGTGCTGGAGGCCCGCCTGGTTTGGCTCGCCGAAGCGCCCTTCGATCCGGAGTCCGGCTATCTCTTGCGCACCGCCACCGATCTCACGCCGGTCACGAGCATGAGCATCTCGGCGCTCGTCGATTTCGAGACGCTGGCGTCGGCGCCGGCCCATGCTTGCGCCGTCAACGATATTGCCGATTGCCGTATCCTGCTCGGCCGCCCGACCTCGCTCGACCTCTTTTCCGAGCTGCCGGCCACCGGGAATTTCGTCCTGGTCAGCGCCGTGGACGGCACCACCGTCGCCGGTGGGGTCATCACCTGGGCGCAAGCTGGCGCCTCTGCCGTGGGCGACAATGTCTTCGTGCTCGACCGGGAGTTGCTGGCCCGCGGCCTCTGCTCCGATCTCGGCAATTCTCCCGCCGACCTCGCCGAATTTCATCGGCGCGCGCAGGAGGCCGCAATTTTGCTGCGGTCGGTGGGGATTCCCGTCCTCATCGAAATCTGAACGAAAAAACATTCCAAAAACGGCTGACACGGGGAATAATCCCGGCAAGCCAAGGGGAGACTTCAGGGCAATGATCGACCTGAGCTGGGCGGCAAGTTTTCTGCCGCTGACCGGGGCCGGCTTCGGCGTGGGCTTCCTGGTCGGGCTGACCGGGGTCGGCGGCGGCGCGTTGATGACGCCGCTGCTGATCTCGAGCTTCGGCGTGAGCCCGCAGGTCGCCGTTGGCACCGATCTCCTCTATGCCTCCATCACCAAGACCGCCGGAAGCTGGCGCCACCATATGTCGGATCACGTGGTTTGGCCGATCGTGTTCCGGCTCGCCGCCGGCAGCATCCCGGCGTCGCTTGTCCTGCTTGCAGCCATCGCCTTGATCCCGCTCAACACCGCGACGCTCGCCCATTGGATCCGGCATGGTGCTTGTTGTCGCCCTGCCGTTGAGCGGTCTTGCCATCGTCTTGTATCACTTGCTGGCTAGAACGCCCGAGCGATCGACCGACGGCAAGGGAACCTCCCGCGCACCCATCCCACGGTGCTGTTCCGGCGTTGCTTTAGGACTGCTCGTGACGCTTGACCTCGGTCGGCGCCGGCGCCATCGGCGTATCGGTGCTCGCGGCTCTTTATCCGCATCTGCCCGCCAGGCGCATCGTGGGCAGCGACGTCGCTCATGCCGTGCCGCTGACGCGCTTGTCGGCGGCCGCGGCCGACTGGGAGCTCGGCCATGTCGATTTGGGGCTGCTTGCCGCTCTCGCCAGCGGGATCGATCCCCCCCGGCATCCTGCCCAGCGCCCGTCTCGCCGGCGTCGCTCCGGGACTGGATTCTGCGGCCGGTGCTCCGGCATCATGCTCTGTTACGCGGCATGGATCCTGTTCAATAAGTGACGGTGCAGGCCGCGAGCCCAGAACGCGGGAGGTTTTGTTGCGGGCGCTGCCTCGAGGCAGAAAATATGTCCCAGACGGCGATGAACATCGCCGCGATCGTCGGCCCGATGACAAAGCCGTTGAGACCGAAAATGGCGATGCCTCCGAGCGTGGAAGATCAGCACCGACGTAGTCGGGAAGCTCGGTATCCTTGCCGACAAGGAATGGCCGCAGGAGATTGTCCACGAGGCCGATGACGAAGGCGCCGAACGCGATCAGAACCACGCCCTCCCAAATGGCACCCGTCGCCAGGAAATAGATGGCCACCGGCAGCCACACCGCAGCGGCGCCGACCGCAGGCAGCAGCGAGAACAACCCCATTACCACGCCCCACAGCACCGGAGCGTGGATGCCGAGCACCCAGAAGATGAATCCGCCGAGAGCGCCTTGCACGATGGCCACAAGCAGGTGCCCTTGAACATGGCGCGGGTGACGATGGTGAATTTGGAGAAGATCTCGCGCTTCTGGTCGGCGGGGAGCGGGATCGCATCTTTGATGCGCCTGGACAGCGCCGTCCCGTCGCGCAGAAAGAAGAACAGCAGATAGAGCATGATGAACAGGCTGATGATGGAAGTTTGCCGTGCCCTTGCCGACGCTGAGCGCCTGCGCGGCGATGGTCTTGCTGCCTTGGACCAGGGCGGCTGACAGGCGCGGCTGTATTGCGCTCAGATCGGTCAAACCGAGGCGATTCAGGATGTCTGTTGCCCAGCTCGGCAAGGCGTCGATGACCTGCTGAATGAACTGGCCGAAATCCATCTGGCCAGACCTCGATCGTCTCGTACAGATTTGTTGCTTCCTGCAGCAGTGACGCGGCCGTCAGCGTCAAGGGCAGGATGCACCATGGTCAGGATGATCAGCACGCTCGCGATGGCGGCAAGGTTGCGGTGCTGCCCCATGGCGCTCGATAGCCAGCGATAGAGCGGCGCAAACACGATGGCCAGCACGGTTGCCCACAGGATCGCGCCGTAGAATGGCCAGAGGATCCAGGCGAAGGCCACCGAGACCGCAATGAGCAGCACGATGAGGGTGTGGTCTTCGACGTCGCGCATGCAGGTCGTTCCCCTGGGGCTTGCCTCAGTTCAACAGGGACCATACTGGCGCCCAACTGAAAAGGCCCAAGGCGAGGAGATTGGCCGGAGAGGGTAGCCCGAAGCCTCCGGCGATCACCAAAAGCGGGACCTGGCGCCTTTGTGATCGAACGCGCTCCAGAAGTGCTATGCGTCCGGTCTGTTTTTGCCGCCGAAGTCCTGGCACGCCGCCAGGAACAGCGACATTGCGATGCTGGCCAGGACCGCGCCAACCAGGAAGCTACCAAGGCATTGGGCGAGACAGATCATGGGATTCACCTCTAATCGGTCACCGCTCGATCAAGGTACGCCTGCGCCCGCCCGCGGTCGACACACGCAAAACGCGTGAACGGCGCGCACGCAACTCACAAGGCGCGCAAAAGCTTCAGGGCTTAGGAGAGTAGCAGTCGCAATGCGATGTCCGCTTTGGACAGCCATGGGTCTTGATTGACCTTAAGTCAGCTGCGGGGCTTCAAGCGGACCGCTTTTCTCACGCAACTCCATAACTAAAGTCGGTGCGAAGCGTCTCCGGGCCGGTGTTGATGCGTTCGAAAAAGATACACGTCGGGCCTGAGCCGACGCGGTAGCAATGGCATAGTGTTGGCGTTCTGGCCCTAACGGCGGTGCCAGAGCTTCCCGAACTCGGCCCCGTATTTGCGTATCCCGCCTTCGGGCTGCTTTTCGCGGTCAACGAACAATTGCCGCGGCGGCGGATTTGCCGTTGGTGACGGAACTTGCCGCGCTTTCTCGCAACTTTCGTCCTAACAGGCCAAGTTGATTGAAGGGAATCAATGCGGGACATTCGGAGCGATTTACAGGAGCGTGCGACTCTGATCGATGTACCAGATCAGAGCTGCGTATTCCCGATTTCGAGAAGACCGTCGAGCAATTGAAAAATGAACATAATGTGAGTCGCTGACCTAAAGTCTGGCCTCCACAATGATCGCCAAATTCGTCGAGTTTGAGCAGCGATATTTCAGGCCGGATCTCCCAGTTCACAGGCCGGATTCTCCCCGGTTCAATCGTCCGCGCTGGTTACACTTGCGGACCTTTTCATCTGGCTCAATGAGGGCGGCGATCGTCGAGAGAGGAGCTTGTGGCCCTGGCTGTGAAGGAGGGGGTTTTCGCGGACACTGAAAGAGCGGCTCAGGCTGTCATCCCATGCCTGTTATCCTATTGCGAAGCGAGTTGGTTCGTGAGTTCGCCGAACGGAACCTTCGCGCCTACCACTATGTCGCAGGAAATAAAGCTCCAGAAGGGGTGATGTAGATGGAACGGGTTACCCGACGACCCCGAGAGTTTGACCCTACGTACGGTCTCGCTGACCTGCGCCATCTCTGGCGTCCGCTGCGGGGTCAGAAGGCTGACGTTGATCAGTCGGGACGAGCTTTCGTCCGATGCCATTAACGGACCTTTGCCAGGCAGCTCGAACCGAAGCCCCAGTAGCCCCATCGGAGCTGTGGCTCGCGACATTGATAGCGCGGTCTATGCTCGGCGGACGGCTTCATCAGCGATGGCGAGGAGATCATGCCTACTGGCGACGGTACAAACCGATGAGAGCGCCGAACCTTCAAGCTCGAGCTCAATCCGTCGTGGCTACCTGTAACACTAGGTGTTGCCGGAGGTTGATCATCGGTTCAGTCCACGTGGGTAGACTACCCCAGGTCTCCGGGTCAGCGTAGGCCAACGATGAGGACTTGCGGCATATCGACTACGACCGAATGGACCTCATCCTGCACATCTCCAAGGGTCGCCATTTCGGGTGATGGGGGACTTGCATCCTAGTGATCGCCGTGCTCATCGCACCGTCGCCCCCAGGTTTAATGCACGGGGCAGATGCAGACGTAGCGCAATCAGTGATACGGCAGCGCCAATTAGGCAAAGCGCAGCGGCGTCACGCCGAGCCTCAACAGGCGGCGCCCCGTCGTCATGAACGGCGCTCGTGGTAGCGCTTCGTTCAACGCGGGTGCTATTCCTAAGCAAGACTTTGCTTGGAAGCGATAGACATAAACTGCGCCTGCCTCGCAGCCGATAGGTTCAAGCTTGGCTGGCTGCTTATTTCGCGCCTGGTTCTGCTGGCGTGGCTGCTGGTTGATGCCCGTCTCGCTCAGCATCCCGACGAAGCCCCTCGGCCGACGACGAAGAGATGCTTGTAGTGCCTTTCTGTCGATTGGCTTTTGAAGCACCGGGACGTCCGAAGCGCGGACTTAGGCTCTCTCGCTTCCTAGCGTACAGTGAATAAACGCGAAGGAATGTCTGGCGCTGCCAGAAGATCAGCCACCGGATAAACAAGCTCTCCGTCGAGGTTTATGTCGAGAATGGCGGCTCTGACATCAGTGCTGCCAATGGTTGCCGTCGCCTCAGCGGCAGTAGCCATGGACCAATCCACTAAATCCAAGCTCCGTCAGGTTCCTCCCATCATCATCGCCACGAAGGGATTCGTCTTCGACAAGCCAAGACTCGGTTGCCAGCACTCCAGTCGTGACTGCGTTTTGGCTCTGGCCTGCTGGGCAGAGTTGCTGCGTAGAAGCCTCCCTCTCCTGGCAGAGAGAGTGCAGATAGGGTGCACCTGCAAGCCGTCTCGACGCCAATCAGAACTCTGCTAGACCGCCAAGTTGCTCAGATGCTCCCCTTGATGACTCTGGTTCCATAGCCTTGAGGTCGCCGGAACTCGAGACCGCTGGCCCCCGCTTCCGCCACTCCACTGCCAAGCTGTTGCGCTCGATCGCCCAACTCAAACTTACCTTGCCGGAAGCCGCCGTTAGAGAACCGTACTTTGCGGCGTTCGTCGCGAGCTCGTGTATGGCCAATGCAATGGTTTGCGCGAGACAGGGCTCAAGCAACACATCCGGTCCGCCTACCTACGATACGCTCGACCTCGCCCGTCCGGTAGGGATCCAGCTCTTCGTCCAGCAGGTCGTCGCCAGTCCGGCACCTTCCCATCGGCATTCCGACAACAACACATGCGCGCGCGGGGCGCTAATTCGGCCTTCCACTGCTGATGCAAAGTCCTCGATAGTTTCCGCTTTCGTCAGGCGAAAGCACCGACTGCACCACGGCCAGCACGTTACGCTGCTCGATGGTCGACCTCGCGGGCAAGGAACTCTTGGCGGTCTTCGGCCTGCTTCCGGTCAGTGATATCAATCGTGACGCCGCTGACGCGTACCATATGGTTTGAAGGCATCTACGCTCACCGCGGCAGTGCCTGAACACCAACGCAGCTCCCGTTCAGGTCGGCGCACACGAAATTCAGTCTCATAGGCACCCCCATTCTCTCGCGCCGCAATCCATGCCTGTTGCAACCGCTCCCAATCGTCTGCTTCCAGCAAGGTTTTGATGCTTTCGGGCGTCGCCTTGAAAGTCCTCGGATCGACCCCAAAGATGCGGCACTGAGCCCTCGTCCACATGCAGTCGCCATCAATGAGATCCAGTCCCAGGAGCCCATTTTGCCCGCGGCTAAAAGCCAAGTTCCGGCGATGCTCGCTTTTGCAACAGCCGCCCGCACGCGGACTGCCAGTTCGGCCGTCCTCTCAGCCACACGCTGTTCCAGCTCGCTATTCAATTGCTCAGAGCTGCTGCGGTCTTGCGGTAAAAGCTCAACAAAGACCTTGACCTTGGCACGCAGCAAATCGGGGATGATCGGGACCAGCAGCATAGTCCACTGCTCCCATCTGGTAGCCGCGCATCAGGTCAGCATCAGCCAGATGAATGGCGGAGATGAAAAATGATCGCGGTTCGCTGGCAGCGAGAGTGTTCGCGGATCATGGCGGCAAGCTCGAGATCCATCGAACCCAGGCATGCAGACATCCACGAGAACTACTGCGATTTCGGTTTTGAGCAGATGTTCAAGTGCATCCGTGGCCGACGACGCCTTGATCGAGTTCTCGCCAAGCCCCTCAAGGATTACCTCATGAGCTCAGGAGCTTCGCTGGCAGTGGTCGTCAACCAGCGGGCATTACTCGGTCAGAGCCAGTCGTTGCTTGCGCTCTTATCGATGCAGCCAGCTTCGCATGGCTGACAGCAGTTGCTCGGTGTTCACGGGTTTGGCGAGATACTCGGGGCCCCGGCTTCAGGACATTTCTCGCGGTCGCCCTTCCATTGCCTTCGCCGTAAGCGCGATGATGGGCAGCCGAGCGGAAAGCGGGATCGTCGCGGATGGCGGCTATCGTTTGGTAGCCGTCCATCTCGGGCATCATGATGTCCATGAGCACGATCGCGAGATCTGGCGTCGATTGCGCAAGACCGATCGCCTCGCGGCCGGTCGTTGGCTGTCGAGCACCTTCATTCCGCGGCGCTCGAGCATGCTGCTGAGTGCGAAAATGTTGCGCGAGCATCGTCGTCCACGAGCCAGAGCGATTTTGCCAACAAGGTCTTCGTCGGAGCGGTTCAGCCGCTCAAGCATCTGCTGCTTTTCGGGCGACAGGTCGAGTCACCACGCGGTGGAGGAAGAGCGACCGTCTCGTCGAGCAGAGCGCTCAGGAGACTCACGCCCTTGACCACGATGCTGCGAGCCATGGTGTGAAGCCTGGCGTCTTCCTCGGCCGACAGTTCGCGTCCGGTGAAGACCACCACCGGGACGTCGCTCAACTCCGCATCGGCGCTGAGCTGCTCCGAAGACCTCGAAGCCAGACATGTCCGGCAAGCGGAGATCGAGCACCGCGCAATCGCACGGGCCTTCGCGCAGGATGCTGAGAGCTTCCGCTCCCATGTCGGCCGTGACGATTTCGATGTCGTCGCCAGCCAGCAGCTCGACGATGCTCATGCGCTCGGCCGCGTTATCTTCCACAACGAGCAGTCGCTTGCGACGAGGGCGGTATACTCCTTGATTCTTGAGAGCGCAGCCTCGACACCTGCGGTCGTCGTCGGCTTAGTTACAAAGGAGAAGGCGCCGCGCGCACAGCCATGCTGGCGATCCTCGTCAGAGTGTAATGATCTGCACGGGGATGTGTCGCGTCAGCGGATTCTGCTTAAGCTGGCTTAGCACGGTCCAGCCGAGCATGTCGCGGGAGGAAGACGTCGAGTGAGACGGCCGTCGGCCGAAACTCTTCGGCGAGAGCGAGCGCATCGATACCGCGCGTAGCGATCGGTGCCTTGAAGCCCTTGTCGCGAGCCAGCTCCAGAATGATGCGGCGTAGTGAGGATCGTCCTCGACGATCAACAAGACAGGGTCGCCTAGCTCAATCTCCAGTCCGATCGTCCTTAATCTGCTGCACGGCGCGCTCGGTCGGACCAACTGGAAGTGCTGCCTGCGGGGAGGCGCGCTGACTGGCGCCGGACGAATGGCGAGCGAGGGACCCGCATAGTGCAATGGCAAGTAGAGCGTGAAGTTGCTGCCCATGGAAGGAGTGCTTCGGAGGTGAGTCTCACCGCCGAGCAAATTCGACAGTTCACGGCTGATGGCGAGACCAAGGCCTGTGCCCCCATACTTGCGGTTGGTGCTAGCGTCCGCCTGCTGAAACGCCTCGAAGATGATCTTCTGCTTATCGATGCGGAATGCCGATGCCGGAATCGGACACTTCGAAGGCGACGACCGCCATGGGCCTGATCGAGAATCGGATGCCCGGCGCTCCAACCGGCCACGTAGCCGGCGACACCTTTAGCCAGACCCCGCCCTGCTCGGTAAACTTGAAGGCGTTGGAGAGGAGGTTCTTTGAGCACCTGCTGCAGGCGCTTTGAATCCGTGGTGATGGTCCGTGCAAGATCCGGGCTGTTATAAACGTCGAAGGACAATCCGCGATGCTTCGGCTTCGTGGCGGAATGGGCGACCTACAGCGTCAAGCAAGCTCGTGAATGCAATTTCCTGGGCTTCGACCGTAACCGTACCGGACTCGATCTTGGAGAGGTCGAGAATATCACTGATCAGATTGAGCAGATCGGTACCGGCCCCGTGAATGGTGCGAGCGAATTCAACCTGCTTCAGAGTTGAGATTTCCATCAGGGTTGTCGGCGAGCTGCTGTCCGAGAATCAGGATGCTGTTTAGCGGCGTGCGCAGTTCATGCGGACATGTTAGCCAGGAACTCCGACTTGTATTTTGACGTCAGCGACAGCTCAGTTGGCCTGCTCTTCAGCGAGCACGCCGCGCTTGTTCGATCTCCTGGTTCTTTCGCTCAACTTCAACATTGCGCTCTGCGAGCTGCTGCGCCTTCTGCCCGAGCTGCTCGTTCGTTTGCTGCAATTCCGTTTGTTGAGCTTGCAGCTCCCCGGCAAGCTGCTGCGATTGCTTCAGCAGTCCTTCGGTCTGCATCGTGGCCTCGATGCTGTTGAGCACGATGCCGATACCACTCGTCAGCTGCTCGAGAAACGCGATCTGTCAGTCTGTGAACTCGCTTACCGATGCGAAGCTCGATGACCGCCTTCACCTGATTTTCGAACTGCACCGGCAGGACGATGACGTTGCGTGGAACAACCTTGAAAGCGCCGAACCGATCGGTACGGCATGCGGCAGGCAATTCGGTGATCAGCAGCCTACGCTTGTCGGCAGCACACTGCCCGATTTGGCCCTCGCCGATCCTTATACGCTGAGGATGACCGTCAGGTGCCGTCATCTGCATAGGCCGAAAGCAACCGCAGGCTCAGCGCGCGTCTTCGCTCTCCACCTGATATATGACGCCGAGCTGGGCATCGACGAGCTGGGTCAATTCGCTCAACAACAAGCGGCCAACGGTGCCGAGATCGCGCTGGCCCTGCAGCATATTGGTGAATTTGGCGAGATTTGTCTTCAGCCAATCCTGCTCGGTATTGTGGTCGGTGGTGAGCCGCAAATTATCGATCATCGTATTGATGTTGTCCTTTAGCTCGGCCACCTCGCCGCGGGCATCGACCTGAATAGATCGCGTCAGGTCACCCTTGGTGACGGCGGTTGCGACCTCGGCGATTGCGCGCACCTGCGTCGTCAGGTTGGCGGCCAGCAGATTGACGTTGCCCGTCAGGTCTTTCCAGTACCGGCCGCGCCCGGCACCTCGGCCTGACCACCAAGTCGACCCTCCACGCCCACCTCGCGCGCCACGGTCGTCACCTGGTCGGCGAAGGTCGCGAGGGTATCGGTCATGTTGTTGATGGTTTCGGCGAGCGCCGCCACTTCGCCCTTCGATTTCACCGTCAGGTTCTGCTTGAGGTCGCCGTTAGCGACCGCCGTCAACCACTTTCACGATTCCGCGTACCTGCTCGGTGAGGTTGGCCGCCATGACATTGACCGTGTCGGTCAGGATCCTTCCAGGTTCCCGCCACGCCTGGCACTTGGGCCTGGCCGCCGAGTTTGCCTTCGGTGCCGACCTCGCGGGCGACGCGGGTAACTTCGGAAGCAAGGCGTTGAGCTGATCCACCATAGTGTTGATGGTGTTCTTCAGCTCGAGGATCTCGCCCTTCACGTCCACGGTGATCTTGCGCGAGAGGTCGCCGCGCGCCACCGCCGTGGTCACCTCGGCGATGTTGCGCACCTGTGCTGGTCAAGTTGCCGGCAAGCAGGTTGACGTTGTCGGTCAAGTCCTTCCAGGTGCCAGCCAACGCCTGGCACCACAGCCTGACCGCCCAACCGCCCGTCGGTGCCAACCTCGCGCGCCACGCGCGTCACTTCGCCGGCGAAGGAGCGAAGCTGCTCGACCATGGTGTTGAGCGTCTCTTTCAAGCAGCAGGATCTCGCCGCGCACGTCCACCGTGATCTTCTTGGAGAGGTCGCCGCCGGCAATCGCGGTGGCAACTTCGGCGATGTTGCGCACCTGCGCCGTGAGGTTCGAGGCCATGAAGTTCACGTTGTCGGTGAGGTCCTTCCAGGTGCCGGCAACCTCCGGCACTTGGGCCTGACCGCCGAGCTTGCCTTCGGTGCCAACCTCGCGCGCCACGCGCGTCACCTCGAGGCGAACGGCATTGAGCTGATCGACCATGGTGTTGATGGTGTTCTTCAGCTCAAGAATCTCGCCCTTCACGTCCACGGTGATCTTGCGCGACAGATCGCCGCGCGCCACCGCCGTCGTCACTTCGGCGATGTTGCGGACCTGAGCCGGTCAGGTTTCCGGCCATCGAGTTGACGCTGTCGGTGAGATCCTTCCACGTGCCGGCGACGCCCGGCACGTTCGCCTGGCCGCCGAGCCTGCCCTTCGGTGCCGACCTCGCGCGCCACGCGGGTCACCTCGGCGGCGAAAGCGTTGAGCTGATCGACCATGGTGTTGATGGTCTCTTTCAGCTGCAGGATCTCGCCGCGCACGTCGACGGTGATCTTTCGCGACAGGTCGCCGTCGGCGATGGCCGTCGCCACCTCGGCGATGTTGCGCACCTGCGCCGGTCAGGTTGCCGGCCATCGGAATTGACGCTGTCGGTCAGATCCTTCCACGTGCCGGCGACGCCCGGCACCTCGGCCTGGCCGCCGAGCTTGCCGTCGGTGCCGACTTCGCGGGCCACGCGCGTCACTTCGGCCGGCGAAAGCGTTGAGCTGGTCCACCATCGTATTGATGGTTTCCTTCAGCTGCAGGATTTCGCCGCTCACGTTCACCGTGATCTTCTTGGACAGGTCACCGCAGCGCGACCGCCGTCGCCACCTCAGCGATGTTGCGCACCTGACCGGTCAGGTTGCTCGCCATGGAGTTGACGCTATCAGTGAGGTCCTTCCAGGTACCGGCCACGCCACGCACCAACGCCTGGCCGCCGAGCTTGCCTTCGGTGCCGACCTCGCGGGCGACGCGCGTCACCTCGCCGGCAAAGGCGTTAAGCTGATCGACCATGGTGTTGATGGTGTCCTTGAGCTCCAGTATCTCGCCGCGCACGTCGACGGTGATCTTTTTGGACAGGTCGCCGTTGGCGATGGCGGTCGACACTTCCGCAATATTGCGCACCTGCGCCGGTCAGATTGCTCGCCATGGAGTTGACGCTGTCGGTGAGGTCCTTCCAGGTGCCCGCAACGCCGGGCACCGCCGCCTGACCGCCGAGCTTGCCCTCAGTGCCGACCTCGCGAGCTACGCGCGTTACCTCGCCAGTAAAGGCGTTGAGCTGATCGACCATCGTGTTGATCGTCTCTTTCAGCTGAAGAATCTCGCCGCTGACATTGACGGTGATTTTCTTCGGACAGATTGCCGCTCGCAATGGCGGTTGCCACATCGGCAATGTTGCGCACCTGGGCGGTCAGGTTGCTCGCCATGGAGTTGACACTGTCCGTCAAGTCCTTTCCAGACGCCCGTCACTCCATGAACTTCGGCTTGGCCGCCAAGCTTGCCTTCGCTGCCGACCTCGCGAGCGACACGCGTCACCCTCGGAGGTGAAAACAGCGAGTTGCTTGATCATGGCGTTGACGATTATGGCCGACTGCAAGAACTCCGCCCATCAGCGGTTGGCCATCAACATCGAGCCGAACGGTTTTGCTGCAAGTCTCCTCGCGCCACGGCTCGGATGGTCCGTGTCATTTCGGTTGTAGGCCAAAGCAAATCATCGATCAGTGTGTTGATGGAGCGTTCCATCTCGCCCCAGGCGCCCCTCGGGAGCCCGGAGTGTGACCCGGTGCCTGATCTTGCCTTCGCGGCCCACCGCCTGACCCAACTCCGCTCGAGCTCTTGCGCCATGCGTTGATTGGCGGCGACTATCTCGTTGAAGGCGTCGGAAATTTTGCCATTGAGTCCGACCCCGTCGCCGGCCATGCGCACCGAAAAATCCCCCACGCGCACAGCTTGAAGCGCGTGCAGTAGTTCGCGGAGTGCGGAATCAGAGCCACCATTCAGCCCATTCGACAGGGCATCGGCAGGCAAGGGGTCCCCAAGGACATTTGGACTAGGTTGTTCGTTCGTCTCGGTGATCGGGGGCATGTGTCACCTTCTAGACAGAGCCAAAAACAGAACCGGAACAATGGGGCGGTAGGTGGAGAGGCGGGCGGTCGTTTGTGTGACGATTTCGGCACGGGCGCGGCGACCGTCACCCATGAGCCATGGATCCAGCCTACTCACTTCAGATCTTTGCAGGGATTTGGAGGGAATTAAGAACCCCCACCGCCAACGGTACCCCAAGAGAGAGTCCTCCCCGATAGGGCGCACCTATTCTCGACGCACAACGCCACAACGCATAGGGAGTTCCCTCGCAGGGACTGATATCTTTTTTGCGCTCACGGCCTTCGTCTGTGAAACAGAGTTGTCAGCGACCATCGCGTGTTGACTTAAGAGCTTCATCCGTGCTGTCGGCTCACGGTGGGCAGTGCTTGGTGGCCGCCGCCACGGCACCAGCAAAGGGTCTTACGGTAGACCGGCTTTTGCTAGAACCGGCGCTCCCGGCACCTGTTGATGAATGCGCTCAACGGTATCGTCATCATTGTACGAGGTGACGAAGACGACAGCGGTCTGGCAAACGTCTCGAAGCCACCGCGCAGCCTCTATGCCTTCGCGGCCTCCCTCAGATTACATCCATCAAAACAACGTCGGGTTGATTGCTCATGGCTAGGTAACGGGCTTTATCCGCAGTCCGCGCCAGATCGCAAACGTTAAAACCCAGCGCGCACAGGTCAGTTTCCAGGTCGAGGGCGATCAGGAACTCATCCTCGACGATTAGGGCACGGCGAAGGGCCAAAGACGAAGTCTTGGGTCATGGACTCACACTTTCTGGCAGTGCCCTTGCTACCCCAACGCGCCATGCCAAGCTTTGATCCTCTGGCCTTGAACTTCGGCGGAAGGAGTTCAAAAGCCGTGAGCGCGGCCGAAGAAGGAGGACGGAAGGGGGATTTATCTCCCCTGCAAGGAACGAAGCTCGGCCTAGGCATTTCCGCATTGGGAGGGCAGGAGAGGGAGTAGTGAGATGGCTCAACTTTGGCCTGCGCACCGCCGCGCCCTGACCGTCGAAGACGAAACCATGTTCGCCATGGGCCTAGTGGCAGACATGTCCGCGCTGGGCTTCGACACTGCGATCTGGCAGCAAATGGACAAGACGCCTCTTTGCAAGCCATGGAGGATCCGCCCGATATTGTCCTAATGGACATCAACCTCGAGGGCGGCCGTGAGGGCATAGAGGCCGCTAGGTGGCTGCGCGAGGTATGCGACATACCGATCGTTTTCGTAACCGGGAACGCTGACCCCGATACCGTCGAACGAATTCACCGACAGGTGCCTGGCGCTCCGGTGCTACCCAAGCTGGTCTATCGTGATCGGCTTCCTGCCCAAGCCGTGGCGGCGGTCACCCTGCAGCAACACTGAAGCCCTCCTGCCGCCCTACGTCGGCGTGGCATTTGTTGCCCTCGGGCTCAGCAGTCGCCAGGGGACTCCGAAGTGACACGGGACGTCTGGCGTTTCTGGGCTCTTTTCCGGTAGGCCCAAAGACGGGCGTCAATTTCATGCTCGTCGAGGATTCTTTCGCAGATGTCGTGATACTCGGCCAGAAGATGACGCAAAGGCGTAACTGGCCGAATGGTGAAGTTGGTCCTCATCTCCACCGTCTCTTCCCACTGTTCCACATACTGCGTCGCTTCGTCTTCTACTCGGATGCGATCTTCAGCGCTCAAGGTCGACAGCTCGCCGTAGCCGAGTTCGCGCGCGGCTACAGCACACAGCTCACCGAACTTTTCGGATTTTTGGGCATAAAGCAGTTCGAGTTTCGTCATTGCTGCAATCCCCCTGGATGGCAGTAGCTTTACCGCCGATCGATCCCCTCGACCTCAGAACAGCAGATCAGGGATTGGGGTTCCAGCGACACAGGCTTCTTAATAAAGGAAGCCCCGACCTAGGCAGCCGGGCTTATCTACGGTCGCCAGGTTAGGTACGCTCGCCGACGACTTCAAAACAGGTTGAATCCACGCGGCAGCCCTAAGGGAGAACCTGGAACCCCGTGAAGAAGTCAGCAGATACGCAACCAGCGCTGATCGGCTGAGAGCAGCGGTTTGCGTCCGCCGCGCAGCCGGGTTTATTGTTAGACAATCCACCCGAGCTCGCGCGCCTTGTCGTTCGCCGCCCACCATGCACTGCCGAGGAATTCAGATAGCGTCATGCTCGTCCGCCGGTCGTCTTCGTTCGACATGCGCTTTGCAATAAGTATCCGAGGTCTCTCGGTTTGTAGTAGGTGGCCATGTAATTTGTTCCCGGCACCGTGACGGTGATCTCATTGTGCAGGACATCAACTTCTAACGGGGACATGAGTGACACCTTAACTGACGATCACGAGTTCTTAACTCGAGCCTCGTGCGCACCTGGATCGAGGTTCCAGATGAGTTGGCGGGTCTCGCGCAAAAAGAAAAAGCCCGCGTCTAACGGGGCTTCTCCTTACGCTGGTTACTAGAGCGCTCCCCACGCGCGCAATTTTTGGGGATACGGGCAGGTACTGTGGGGCGCCGCAAGACAACCGCCAATCAGGCAAAGAGTTCCCGACCCAAAAGAAAGGCCGCCGACCGAAGCCGAGGCCGGGAACGCCAGACCCTAACGCGGAGTTGAATGCAAAGAGCACCCCCACTTGCTCTTCGCTTTGCCAACAGGGCTGTCTTGGATGACAGGCTTATCATCAGCATCAGCCAGGGCGAGAATCGAGGTTATCTTGCCGGGCACCGATTTTCGCGCGGTGTATTACAAATCCACCGGAGAGCCCCAACTCTTCGCCAAATCACCGCCGAACGGGTCACACGAGTTCAGAGCACGAGCTTGGTGGGAGAGCCTGCCCTGTCGCGCGGCAACTCAGTGGCTCGTGTAGCGGCGCAGTCCACTTAAGCTATGGCGGTTCACGCAATGCACCACACGACGGCCTGGGGAAATGGAAAGGGCGCGCCGGCCCGAAGCCGACGCGACTAAAGCTGGGCGTCTGCTGCTCTCCTTCAGGGCATCGATGGTCTCCTGCATGGTGATTGTGGAGTCGCTGCCTTGCGTATTGTCCTTGTCTAACGCTGTGCAGAAGGTCGCGAACCAGTGGTTGGCACGCTGCTCCTCCGGCGTGCCTCGCACTAGGTCCAGGGCCTCGCTCAGCAAAACCAGGATCTCCTCTTTGATCTCAGCGAGGCGGTCTAGCTGGTCGGTGTTGAGTTGCTTGGTCATCTTATGCTCTAGGCAGCCGAAGCCGGACGAAGTAAGGCGCGGCGGGCCCGAAAGCCGACGCCCCCTGCATCTCCCTGGGATAGAAAAAGCCCCGACGCAATGGGAGTTGCGCCGGGGCCCGGGGTCTGGAAAAAGGCACTGGCTGGCGGGGCCAGCTACCTCGATAGGTGATCACCTAGGGCAGCCTGGCTTCCGCGGCGCTGCCCCATCCTAGAGGATCTCACAGCGAGCCACCGGGTTGGTCTCTTTGGTTGAGATCGAACACCACGCCAAGTCTAGATCGAAGCGCTTAATGGTCGCCCTGACGCGAGAACTGCTCGGGTGCGTCCTTCGGCACGTTGAACCGTGTCGCCGATTTCGGATCCGGGTTGAACTTGGCAAAAACGGACGGGTTGTCCCGAAAGTGCTGTCTTGAGCGTTTCTGATCCTGGTGCCGTTGGCCGGATGATCTGAGAGGAGCTGAGGGTATTTGCCTGGTATCGGCATTTTGAAATTCGTCAAACAGCCACACCAGGCCCCATGGGTTGTAGCCGGCCTCGGCGCGAATATCCCGACGGTATGTCGGCATTCGACTCAGCCTCACGTGGTCTTGAGCGAATGCAGGTCACCGAGCAGCGCAATCGCGAGAATGTGGGCGCGTGTTGGCCCGAGCAATGTGGCAGCTTCGATCTCGTGGCGCTTGATCCTATTTCGCTTCTCGATGGGAGATGCTGTCGCGATGAATGGTGCGACACTTCATGGCAGGGTTCGGCCAATTGCTCGGTATTCTTCACGAAATAGAGCAGAAGAGATCCACGACATAAACGTTACCGCCTGGAGTGGCGAAGGCGATCGGCTGGCTCTTGTGGACGGGTAGAATTTGAAAGGATGGGGGGTAACGCGACTGAGCCACCGCGAGATCCGGTCAAAAATGCGGGCAGGCGAGCAGCCACAGACCATTGCGACCAAGTTGGTGCCACCGCGATGCGTGCGGCTTATCGAACGTCCACGGTTCCGCCAATGCAACTGCGTCGAGGTAATAGCGTTCGGCTGCGGTCAAGCGGATCTGCTGGACCTCGGCTAATCCCTGGAGACAGCGCCGATAGACCGATGCAAAGACGTTTCGCCTATCCTCGTCCAACGAGTAGGGAATCCACGGAGTCGCATAGAATTTGGCCAGATCGCCAGCTTTCAAACAGCCCAGACGGACAACGTTAGATTGCCTCGGCCGATCAGACGATCCATGGACCAACAACGTCCTTTTCGGGTGAGGAACTTTCATCGGATTTCTCCATTCGCATTTGTGTCCTATGTGGATCGCCTGATCGAAGGTCATGATACGCTATCAGCTGGAAGGCAAAAGCTCCGTTCTTTCCTCAAAGCCGACATTCGTCCAGTGCAGGTGGGATGTCCGCTGCGTTGCCGCAAGCCGGACGACGGCCTCTTATAACATTGTCGGTCATGGAATCGGTTCGTTGATCACCGCACTAGGAGTTGGAGAGATTTGCTCCTCGATCTCCTCGCGCTCAGCGATAAGTCGGTTTACCGCCGTGTCAGGATTGGACTCGGAAGGACGGACCTTCGCCTCCTGCCATTTGTAGATCAGTTCCTCGACATGAATTCGCAGTCAGAGCATAGTCGGTGCTTCTCCATTGCATTTAGGTCGCCCTAAATGTCTGCTGCTCTGCCACAGCGCCTCGATCTCTACGGGTCTTAGTAGCCAATTTGCGCTGAAGCTACATCCATCTCGTTTTCGACATCACTCATCGATATGCACTCTATCGGTCCTTCCGCTCGGGTCAAAAAGCGGACATCTTTTTGCTCGATAATTCTGCCAGCTAGGTGCCAATGGAGAATTTGCCCCACACGCGCTCTGTGCCCCACCATGAGATGGCGCCAGCCGCCGCCACGAATGATGATGGCGAACGCAGCCCAGCCTGGCAAAGGCTGAGAGGAATAATACCTGCGCCGACCATCAACACCGGAGCTACCATGGCGAGGTAGTAGGGGCCGGTGTAGCGGCACTGCGTTCGGCCGCACTGCCGAGCGTTCAGCAGACATGCGATGCCCATCCACGCCAGGGCAGCAACCCAAATCCCCGTCCAGAAACAGGGCGATCTACCAGCAGACCTGCGATGATAAGTCGGTAGGGATCCACCACGCCAGTAGACTAGTGTGCTTGCTGCCGAGCCAATCCCTGAACTCTGCCTGGCAGCGGATCGCAGGCAAGGCTCCACGCCCTGCTGGATCGGCGGGCATGGAACCGAACCGTAAGAGCGGGAACACGCAGCAAGATCCTGGGAGCGGCTTCAAGGTCTCTCCGCACTCCTTGCAGTCATGAGAAGGCGACGCAGGACGATTAGCCGGGCATCGTCTCGGTCGCTTGATGGCCGCCGCAATGCGCACAAGTAATTGTCGATTGCGCTGTAACTCAGCCAGCAATACGTAACTG